>ENA-ORPD01000945-ORPD01000945.1-human-gut-metagenome-genome-assembly--contig:-NODE-945-length-24883-cov-6.546440_pt1 | contig 24883 bp, 24 predicted proteins | sample MGYA00242143_ERZ509076 | MGnify/ENA primary metagenome ERZ509076 (study PRJEB26280, sample SAMEA2338706) | human gut metagenome | biome: human gut; feature: human-associated habitat; material: faeces... | reverse complement strand
CAATTTATATCTTGACGTTGCAGCTCCAAGTTACAAAGAATTAATACAACATTCTTTTATGGGCGGTAATAATCAACGTTTTGTTTATCAAAACAATACTCTGAAATCCGTTCACACAGGAAGCTATGTAACAACTGGTGCAAATTACGCAGCTGATTTTCCAAGAGCCGTAGTTGGATCATCACTAAAGATTTCTTTATCAGTAAATACAGATGGAACTTACTGCATTTTAAAACAGGACGGTAATACCTGGAGAGCTCTTGATGTATATAACTCCACATCTGTTGTGGGTTGGGCTGAATATACAGCCTCAAGCAGTCAGAAATGGGTACTGGAAGACGGAAATCAGGCAGAAATCGCTAGAGGTACTTATTATATTATTAATGCGAACAGCGGAAAATATCTTCAGTTAAATGAAACTACCGGCGGCTTGGTACAAAATACATTAAACAGCGGCAATAATCAGAAGTGGGAAATTATTAAAACTTCAAGCGGTAATTACCAAATCAAAACAAAATCCACAAAATATACCGGTTATATAAATATTGGTACCGATAATTACGGCGTAGTCAATAGTTCAAGTATGAACATAGATATTTATGAAAATGATAACGGTACATACAAACTTCACATGCCTAACTTATCATATTGTCTGGTTGTTCAGAATGCTTCTACATCAAATCTGGCAAAAATAATCTGGTATCCTTATAATAATACATATAACGAGCAATGGATGTTCGTTAAAGCATAATTAAATAAACAGTAAAAGTCTTCCTATGATCAAATTCCGACATAGGAAGATTTTTATTTTTTCAATTCTTTTCACATCGTTCACTTTATTTTTGTAATCTTGATTTAATTGACTAAACAGGAAGAATAAGCTATAATATAACCATTATAAATATTTTAAAAATTAAAAAGAAAGGAAACAAAATGAAGAAAATAATTTCACTTCTGACCTCTGCGGTAATGACCATATCACTGTTTATGTCTGCAAACTCTCAAGTTATTGCGTCTATTTACGAAGAAGACTACAATGATACTTTATTTAACTGCATTATCAAGCTTCCCGGAGAACCTCTGGCAAAGTATCCCGAGGCACAATCTCTTGGAGTGGACAAGTTTATTTTTACCGATGAAGGACAGTCTGCCTATGAGACAATTGCGGAAGAACATGAATTTGCTAAAGAATATCTCGCAGGACTTTTGGGAAAAAACTCGCTTACGCCAAAATATGAATACACAGCGGCATATAACGGCTTTTCCGTTGTACTTTCCCATAGTGAATACAAGATCATAAAAAACGATATGGGTTCTATGGTAATATCCGATATTTATGAGCTTGGTTCCGTAGAAGATGATCTGGAAGAAGAAATTACGCTGAATCCCCAAGCTGAAAACAGAGATTCTCTGTTTTCCTACTCAGAATTGACAGATAAAGTACTTGAAACTGTAGGCGCTTCCGGTACTGATTATAAAGGAGAAGGAATTGTAATTGCGGTAATAGACAATTCCTTTGACCGATATCATGAATTCCTGTCTCTTCCGGAAGGAACTGAAGGAAGGCTGACAAAAGAAGACGTCATAAATATCTCGCCTTACCTATCAGCCACCCAGAAAAACGGGGCTGACTATTACGTAAATACTAAGATCCCTTATGCGTTTAATTACCGCTCGCAAACAACAGATACGCTGAAAGATTTTCATACTCATGGTACTCATGTTGCAGGAATTGCAGCAGGAAACGGAGAAGCTGAAACCAGCAGCAAATATGATCCAAAGGGTGTTGCTCCAGATGCCCAGCTGATTCTAATGTCTGATTATAGTCTTAGTGACGAAAATCTTGTTGCAGCTTATGACGACTGTCTTTATCTTGGCGCAGACGTTATAAACACAAGCTATGGCGCAAGCGGCATAACTCTTGAAGAAAGACAATTTGCTCCCGAATATGAAGCTATTAACAATATTACCGGTACCGGCGTCATGTTCTGTTCTTCTGCCGGCAATGACGGAAAGCTTGAAGCAATTGAAAATAACTTCCTGGACTACAGTACCGGAGGGTTTTCAAATAACCTGAAAAGCGTATTGTCTGTTGGTTCCGCCCAAAACTATTTTCAGGAGACTTATGCAATAACTGTTAATGAAAACAATTTTGAAATAGTTGATTCAGAGGAAAGCATTTTGGCAGCGTTTAATGAAAAAACATTAGCATACGTTCCAATACCCGGAAACGGAGAAGCCGACGATTATAAAGGACTCAATGTTAAAGATAAAATAGCGCTTGTTTCCAGAGGAAAAATTTCTTTTTCAGAAAAAGCTTACAATGCCGCCGAAGCGGGAGCAGTAGGTCTTATCGTATATGACAACGACGAAAACGGAGAACTTCTCACAATGGATTGTCAAGGACTGCCCAGCGGATTTATTTCCTTCAATGCAGGAATGCAGATGATAGAACAGGAAAATAAAAATGTAAGCTTCAGTCTGACTCCTCAGCTTGTTCTTAAATATGACAAAGAAGTCATGAGCAGCTTTTCATCATGGGATTTTACTGAAACTCTGCTTTTAAAACCTGATATAACAGGATTCGGCGGAAATATTATTTCTTCTGTTCCCGACTCAAATAAAAAGCTGCATAACCTTTATTCAACAATGAGCGGAACCTCAATGTCGTCTCCGCAGATTGCCGGCTTAAACGCACTGCTTAAACAATATTTAAAGGAAAATGCTTCAAAATACGGAATTGTTAAAAATTCTGATTATACTGAACTTATGGCAAAGCTCCTGATGTCAACTGCAACGCCTATAAGCACCAGCGACGGTCTTGAGGTAGCGTCTCCAAGGGTTCAGGGAAACGGACTGGCAAATGTTTCTGATGCGATAAATACTCCGTGTTATATATCCTCCAACAGTGAAGCTGATAATTACCGTCCTAAAATTTCACTGGGAGAAAACGCTTCCGGAGAATACTTGCTTCAGTTTAATATACATAATATAAGCGATACTGCCCAGACATATCAGCTAAGCGCCGATGTTTTCAATGACGCAGTAAACGAAAATGATGAATTAAGCTGGAATACTCAGAGACTTGTAAAAGACGCTGATTATTATCTTGTCTTTGAAGATGCCGATACAGGAGCCGAATTACAGGAAATAACGGTAGAACCATCAAGTGTAAAGCATGTAACGGCTAAAATAATACTTACTAAAGAAGCTTACAATAATATTTTTGAGGTTTTTGAAAACGGTACATTTATAGACGGTTTTATTAACCTGAAAAACGAAACTTCCCCTGCACTTACTCTTTCATTTATGACATTCTGCGGAAACTGGAGCGAAAACAACACAGCAGAGCTGATTGAACAGTTCGCCTATAAGGATCCCGATAATGAATATGCTTCCTTTTTGTCAGACGGTGTAAATACAGCGGGATTGAATCTTATTGAACTTTACAGTCTTTTCACAGATGAATTTGACAATGAACCGTCTGACACAGACGATTTGGACATAACGCTGTCACACCCTTACTTTTCTCCGCTGCTGAATCCAAACGATGATGACAATGCATTTAATAATCTGTTTTTAAATACCTGCTTTAAACGGAGATGCTATGATGTTAAGGTATCAATATATAATTCCGATAAGGAAGAGGTTTACAGCGAGATTCTGGGAAGCGGAAATATATATATCGATCATGCAACTAACGAAAGAACGTCTAATTCATTTGAAATAAACTGGGATTTCCGAGACACTGACGGAAAAATTCATAACAATGCCGCTTATACGATATGGGTAACGGCCAAAACTCCTCTGTCAGATAAATACAGCAGTAAAGTTGTAACTCAAAGCTTTACTATTGACACTGAAAAGCCTGTTATAAACAATTGCTCCAAACTAATTATCGGAGATACGGAATATCTTATGATTGAAGCCGCAGATAACGGCTCATTACAGGGAGCCGTAAGCTATGAGGTAAACGATGAATCATATCCTGTGTACTTTGCTCCGGCAAATACATCGTATAAAAATAACATTTTAATAAAGCTGCCGGAATATTCAACCGAAAGCTTTGTGGAAGTTTATGATATGGCAGGAAACTATGAAACAATTGATCCGAATAATGTTACAAAACAAATTTATTATTATTCAGAAGATGTAATAGCATGTGCGTCCGACGAAGAATCATTTGCTGATAAAATTAGTTTCTTTGATGAGACCGGACGTAAAATCAGCATTCCATGCAGCTTTTCTTACTCCCCTGCTGAAGTCTATGAAAACGGATATGATGAATCTATCCTTATAATAAACGGATTCAAAATTGCCTACATCCCCGTTCAGGCGGGTCTGAGAGGCGATGCAAACGGCGATAACAATCTAACTGCCGGCGATGCTGCATATATTGCCAAAATGCTGGCTCATCAGAAAAAGGAAGAACTTCCGGCATGGGCAGATTATAACCAAGACGGTAAGATAACTGCTGGCGACGCCGCTGCAATTGCACATTATCTTGCAAATAAACATTTTAATTAATATAAAGAGACTCATAATATGAGTCTCTTATTTTTTTCACATTTAATACCAAAAAATTTGTCGTTTAATATAAAACAAAAAGTAAAACATATTAATAAAGAAAAAACATTTCTTTTACATTATTCTTAAAATTATGTTTCAAAAAGTAATACACTCTTGATTTTTCTTGACAAAAACATAATTTTAATATATACTAAAAATTATAGTGGAAAATTGTTAATTAGGTAAATTTTTGAAATAAAATAAATAATATCAGGAGTATTAAAACAATGAAAAAAGTTATTACTTACGGTACTTATGATCTTCTTCATTACGGTCATATTAATCTGCTGCAAAGAGCCAAGGCTTTGGGAGATTATCTTATAGTAGCTTTATCTACCGATGAATTTAACTGGAATTCCAAACAGAAAAAATGCTACTTTACCTATGAACAAAGAAAACGTCTTCTTGAATCCGTAAGATATGTAGACCTTGTTATACCTGAAGAAAACTGGGAACAAAAAATATCTGATGTACAAAAATATGATGTTGATATAGTAGTTATGGGAAGTGACTGGGCAGGTAGTGACAGATTTGACTATTTAAAAGATTATTGTGAAGTAGTTTATTTACCAAGAACAGAAGGCGTATCAACAACACAAATTAAACAAGATTTAGGATTACAAGAAGCAGTAAATGGTATTAATCAAATACCAGAACCAGAAAAAAAATAAAAGATTTTGGGACGAGGTGAAAAATTATTTATAAAAAATGATTTTTTACCTCATCCCAAAATATAAAAATAGTGGGGGAAATAATATGACAGTTTTTGAAGATTTAAAATGGAGAGGACTTATTAAAGATATTTCAAGTCCAGAACTAGAAGAAAAATTAAACAAAGGCGGAATGTCTTTTTATATAGGAACAGATCCAACAGCAGATAGCCTACATGTTGGACATTTATCAAGCTTTTTAATTTCAAAAAGATTAAAAGATGCAGGACATCACCCATACTTATTAGTAGGTGGAGGAACAGGACTAATTGGTGACCCAAGACCAACAAAAGAAAGAGCAATGATATCAAAAGAAGCAGTAAATAAAAACTTTGAAGGAATTAAAAATCAAGTACAAAGATTATTTGGCTTTGATGTTGTAAATAATTATGACTGGATTAAAGATATAAATACATTAGACTTCTTAAGAGATTACGGTAAATTCTTTAATGTTAATTACATGTTAGATAAAGACATAGTAAGAAGAAGATTAGATGCAGGTATTACATACACAGAATTTTCATACATGATACTACAAGCTTTAGATTTCAAATACTTACATGAACATAATAATGTAGATTTACAATGTGCTGGTTCAGACCAATGGGGAAATATTACAGCTGGTATAGACTTAATAAGAAAATCTACTGGTGATGAAGTATATGGATTTACAATGCCACTTGTAACAGATTCACAAGGTAATAAATTTGGAAAGAGCGAAGGAAATGCTTTATGGTTAGATAAAGAAAAAACTTCAAGTTATGAATTATACCAATTCTTTGTAAATGTTGAAGATGTAATGGTTATAGATTACCTAAAAATCTACACATTCTTATCAAAAGAAGAAATTGAAGAATTAGATAGAAAAAATAAAGAACATCCAGAATTAAGAGAAGCACATAAAGCTTTAGCAAGAGAAATAATTACTTTCTTACATGGAAAAGAAGAATATGAAAAAGCAGTAAATTTAGCAGATCATTTATTTAATAATAAATTTAATGACTTATCTAAAAAGGATATTGAAGAATTATTTAAAGGACAAGAAGTTAAAGAAGTTGAACTAAATACAAATATTATTGACTTTGTTGTAAATATGGGAATAGCATCAAGCAAAAGAGAAGCAAGAGAATTTATTTCATCAGGTGCAATTTCTATAAATGGAGAAAAAGTAACAGATTTAGAAAAAACAATTGATCAAAATATGTTTATAGAAAATACTTATGTTGTAGCTAGAAGAGGAAAGAAGAATTATTACATTGGAAAAGCAAAATAATCTAAAGGAGAAAAATCATGGAATGGATGAATAGTAATTTAAAAGAAATTGAGCCAACTAATATTGCAAATCAAGAGCAAAAAGAGAAAATTGCAAAAAAAATTGCTCAAAAAGTAAAAGATGGAGATGTGATTGGATTTGGTTCAGGTTCTACATCATATTTAGCTATTAAAGAAATAGCTAAAAGAATTGAAGAAGAGGAATTACACATTACAGCAATACCTACTTCTTATGAAATAAAAGCATTATGCCATAGTTTAAATATTCCAACAGTTAGTATATTAGAAAAACGACCAGACTGGGCTTTTGATGGAGCAGATGAAGTTGACAAAAACAATAACTGGATTATAAAAGGTAGAGGAGCAGCTTTATTTAAAGAAAAGTTAAATATGGTAAATGCGGGAATTACATATATTTTAGTAGATGATTCAAAATTAGTTGATCAATTGAATAAAGTAATGCCAATTCCAATTGAAGTTTATCCAGAAGCGGTTAGCAGCGTTAGAGAAGCTTTGTTAGATTTAGGAGCAACTGAATCTGTATTAAGAAAAGCGGAAAAGAAGGACGGACCAGTATTTACAGAAAATAATAATGTTATATTAGATACAAAATTTACAGAAATATATGAAACACTAGAAGAAGATATTAAATCAATTACAGGTGTTATAGAAAGTGGATTATTTATGGAATATCCAATTGAAGTAATACACTAAGCAAAAAAGGAGGACAAACTATGTGGGGAGATATAGCAATTGCTTTTTTGCTAGCGTTTATTACTGCTTATGTATTGACACCATATACAATGAGACTAGCTAAAAAAGTTGGAGCAATAGATATACCAAATGACAGAAGAGTAAATAAAAAGCCTATGCCAAGGCTTCGGGGGAATAGCAGTTATTTGTGGATTTATAGTGTCTACAATATATTTGCTAATCGTAATGAGCTTTGAAAATTCAATTAATTTATTTGATGCAGAAAATAACTATTGGGTAAAATTATTAGGATTTTTTATAGGAATTATAATTTTAGGAATAACTTGTTTTATTGACGACTCAAAAGGAATACCAAGTTGGGTAAAACTAATTGCACAAGTTATATCAGCTACAATTGTTGTTATTTGTGGAACTAGAATAGGAAATATTAATTTACCATTTATAGATAGTAAAATATTTTTCTATGACTGGTTTTCATATATAATTACAATAGGATGGATCGTTGGTATAACAAATGCTATAAATTTAATAGATGGATTAGATGGATTGTCTTCAGGAATAACTCTAATTTCATGCTTCTCACTATTAATTATATTTACTTTAAATGCTTCTCCTTTAATAGCAATATTATTAATAACAGCACTAGCTGGTTCTATTGTAGGATTTTTACCATTTAATTTTAGCCCAGCAAGAACATTTATAGGAGATACTGGATCTAATTTTTTGGGATTTTCGTTGGCAGTAATATCAATCTTAGGAGTAGCAAAAACGTACACAGCATTAGTGCTTATAGCTCCAATTATAGTACTCGGTCTTCCTATATTTGATACAATATTTGCAATAATAAGAAGAATTATAAAAGGTAAATCTATAAAGGCTGTATTTAAGGCAGATAAAGGACATTTACATCATAGATTAATGAAAAAAGGTTATACTCAAAAACAAGCTGTTTTAATTCTATATGGACTTACAGCAACTCTTGGAATGTTTGCTATAATATTATTAGAAAGTGGAATATGGAAAGCTTTATCATTTGCACTGCTAATAATTGCGATTATGGCAATTGGATATAAAGATATTTTTAGAGTTAAACAAGAAGAAAATGATATTGGAACAATAGATGAAAAACACATTAGAACAGACAAGTAAAGAATTTTTAAATTTAACAATATTAAAAACGCTTGTCCTTGGTGTCGAGCTTCCTTCCTTTGGATGTCACAAAAACAAATAAATTTGTTTTTGGACACTATCGGACGGAACTCTCCAACTGTTACGCTTCGCTCCACCTTACGCGGACTGGCGCTTTCTTTTAATATTGTTACATTTGAATAACAGTAACTTTTTAATATTGCTAATTTAAAAGGAAAATAAAAAGATAAGAGGAGAGCAAGATGGAAGAGGAAAGACTAATAAGTCCGGAATTAGAAGATATACAAGAAGAAAGAGTGGAAAATTCTTTAAGACCAAAGACCTTAGATGAATATATTGGTCAAGATAAAGTAAAAAATAATATGAAGATATATATAGAGGCTGCCAAAAAAAGAGGTGAGCCTCTTGATCACGTTTTATTATATGGTCCTCCAGGATTAGGAAAAACAACACTTGCTAACATAATATCAAATGAAATGAACTCAAACATAAAAATAACTTCAGGTCCAGCAATAGAAAAACCAGGAGATTTAGCAGCTTTATTAACAAATCTTTCAGAATTTGATGTTTTATTTATAGACGAGATTCATAGACTAAACAAAAGTGTTGAAGAAATACTATATCCAGCGTTAGAAGACTACACATTAGATATTATGATAGGAAAGGGGCCAAGTGCAAGGTCAATTAGACTTGACTTGCCAAAATTTACATTAATAGGTGCAACAACTAGAGCAGGAGCATTAGCAACACCTTTAAGAGATAGATTTGGAATTATACATCACTTAGAACTATATGAGACAAAAGACTTAACAACAATAGTAAAAAGATCAGCAAATATATTAGACTTACAAATAGATGAAGAAGCAGCAATAGAAATTGCAAGAAGATCTAGAGGAACACCAAGAATTGCAAATAGATTATTAAGAAGAGTAAGAGACTATGCTGCAGTATTAGGTGATGGAAATATAACATTAAAAATAGCAAAAACAGCATTAGGAAAATTAGAAATAGATGAAGTAGGATTAGATGATATAGACAGAAAAATATTAGAAACAATGATTATAAAATATAATGGAAGACCGATAGGAATTGACACAATTGCAACAACAATTGGAGAAGAGCCAGAAACAGTAGAAGATGTATATGAACCATATTTAATTCAAATAGGCTTTATAGCAAGAACAGCAAGAGGCAGAATACCAATGCCAATAGCATATAAACATATAGGCGTATCTTATGAAGAAAAATAAATTTAAAAGGGGATTTGTTTTATGAATGATAAAATAGCAGTATTAATACCATGCTATAATGAAGAAAAAACAATAGAAAAAGTAATAAAAGATTTTAAAAAAGAATTACCTGAAGCCAAAATATATGTATATAACAATAACTCAAGTGATAAAACTTATGAAATTGCTAGTTCAATTGAGGGAGTAATTGTTAGAAATGAATATAACCAAGGTAAAGGTAATGTAGTAAGAAGAATGTTTAGAGAAGTAGATGCGGATATATATGTGATGGTAGATGGAGATGACACGTATCCTGCAGAATATGTTCATAAACTAATCGAACCAATTAAAGAAAAAAGAGCAGATATGACAGTAGGAGATAGACTATCAAATGGAACATATAAAAATGAAAATAAAAGAAAATTTCATCAATTTGGCAATAATTTAGTAAAAAATACTATTAATTTATTATTTAATAACAACCTAAAAGATATAATGAGTGGATATAGAGCTTTTAGTAAGATGTTTGTAAAAAATGTACCAATATTAAGTTCAAAATTTGAAATAGAAACAGAAATTACATTAGCAGCATTAGATAAAAAACTTAGAATAGAGGAAATACCTATAATATATAGAGATAGACCAGCAGGAAGTGTGTCTAAATTAAACACAATAAAAGATGGCTATAAAGTTACAAAAACAATATTAAAAATGTATAAAGACTATAAACCAAGACAATTTTTCTTTTTTATAGCATTTATACTACTTGTATGTGGCTTAATATTTGGAATTCCTGTGTTAGTAGAATTTGCAAAAACACATTATATAACCAAATTGCCATCAGCAGTATTAGCAACGGGATTTGTTATGATTTCAGCAATAGCATTACAATGCGGATTGATTTTAGACACAATTGTAAAAGCAAACAAAGAAAAATATGAATTAAATTTAATCAGATATGAGGAAAGAGAAAATGCTAAAAAAAATAATTAAATATATAAGTATTTATCTAGCAATTATAATTTTTTTTATTGTATCATTAGTTGCAGTATCAAGCTTTAAAAAAGAGTTTCTTACTGAAAACGTAAAAAAATCTGCAGAAGTATTACTAAGTGAAGGAAATAGAAAAGTTATTTATATACCATACAAAGATATGGATATGCAATTTGACAATTATACAGATGCATTAATGATAAATACTGCATATTCAATAGATTCTCAAAAACCATTATATTCTGCTTTTGTGGCAAGAAAAAACTATATACCTAACATAACTACTGAAATTTACGAAGATGTTCCAGGAGAATTAAAATCATCATCTAAATATAGTAGACATAATGAAGTAGGAGAATTAAATGACTTAGTAAATAATGAAAAAGCAGAAAGCTTTGAATATGCAAGATATTGGCATGGATACTTGATATTTTTAAGACCATTACTGATATTGTTTAATATAAATCAAATTAGAATTATGCTTACTATTATATTAATAATTTTAGCATGCATATTAGCATATTTAATATATAAAAAAATAAATATTATTATTTCAATAATATTCTTAACAAGTTTATTAGGAGTAGAATATTTTTATTTAGGATTTTCTATGCAAGGAGTATTTATATTCTTAATAACAATGATTTCATCAACAATTTTGGTTGAAAGATATGAAAAAATAAAAGACTTTGGAATGCTATTTTTTATAACAGGAATGTTAACAAACTTTTTTGACTTTTTAACTGTGCCAATGGTCACGTATGCAATTCCTTTAACATTATACTTCTTATTAAAACGAAGAGAAAACAACGAATTAAATGCTAAGAAAATTATTATTGATATTATAAAATATGGCGCATTATGGGGAATTGGCTATGGTGCAACATGGTTTACAAAATGGGCATTAACAGACATATTATTTGGAAAAAATATAATATCAACAGCATTAATGCAAGTATCATATAGAAGCAATGGATATAAAACATATAATGTACTAAAAGTAATAGGAAGAAATATGATTTATATAATCTCTCAACTATTAGTGAATGTTATAATCACAATTTTATTAGCAAAATTATATGAAATTATTAAAATGAAAAAAGTTGAAAAAATTAGTATAACAAATAAGGAAATATTTATAGCAATATTACCATATATATTAATTTCTATTATGCCATTTATATGGTATGCGTTATTACAAAACCATTCATATTATCATGCTTTTTTTACGTATAGAAATTTAATATTAACAAGTTTAGGTATTTGCTTATGTTTAGAAGAAACGTTAACACTACAATTCAAAACAAAGGGAGATATAGAAAAATGAAACTTTTAATGCACACTTGCTGTGCACCATGCAGTGTATATTGCATAGACAGTTTAAGAAGTGAGGGAATAGAACCAACAGTATATTGGTACAACCCTAATATACACCCATATATGGAATACAAAGCAAGAAGAGATTGTTTAAAAGAATACACACAAAGCATAGGAGTACAAGCAATATTTGAAGAAGAATATGGATTAGATAAATTTTGCAAAAACGTAATTGGAAACTTAAAAACAAGATGTACAGATTATTGCTATAGAGTTAGACTAGAACAAACAGCTAAATATGCAAAAGAACACGGATTTGACACTATTACAACAACTTTATTTGTAAGTCCATATCAAAAACATGAAGAACTAAGACAAATAGCAGAAGAAATTGCTAAAAAATATGAATTAGATCTTTTATATAGAGACTTTAGAGTAGGATTTAGAAAAGGACAAGCAAAAGCAAGAGAACTAGGCTTATATATGCAAAAATACTGTGGTTGTGTTTTTTCAGAATGGATTCCAAACGATGACCACAATAAAGTTGAACTAAAATTACCAGAGAACTTTGAATTCTTACCTGTTGAAAGAAGCATTGTTATAAAAAAAGAAAGAGAAAATAAAGAGCAATATATGAAATTACTACTTGAGGCAGACCCAAGTGAAAAGTTGATTAAACATTATTTAGTAGATGGCGATTTATTTGTTTTAACTTACAAAAATGAAGTTGCCTGTGTTGCTGTTGTAACTAAAGTAGATGATGATATATGTGAATTAAAAAATATTGTGACAGAAGAAAGATATAGAGGCAAAGGTTATGCTAAAAAAATGCTAAAATACTTATGCGATAATTATAAGCAAAAATATCATAAGATGATAGTTGGAACAACAGAAAATAATATTCCATTCTATGTAAAACAAGGTTTTGATAAATATGAAAAAACAATAAAAAATTTCTTTATTGATAATTATGAAGAAGAAATATTGGATGGTAGTTTGCACTGTGTAGATATGTACTATTATTCAAAGGATTTAAGGATGAGTAATAGTAAAAAGTAGTAATTTGTAAGGAGAATTATGAAAAATATGGATAATGATTTTATACATTTGAATAATGTAAGTGCAGAAGGAAAAAATAGGATAATAATGTATACTACAGCAAGACAATTTAAAAATGCTGTTCCTATTGAAGAAATGTTAATTATACCAAGTGAAATAGGGGACTGGACAAATTATTGCCAAATAACACTTAATAATATTAAATTAGAAGATTTGATAAGTCAATATAATTTAAAAGACAATTCTCAAGTTAAACTTAATGAACACTCTCTAGTCACAGTACGTGGTAAGAAAATAATAAGCAAACAAACTCCTTTTATAGTAAACAAATTTTTTGCATGCGAGATATATCTAAAATTAATTTTATTAGAAAACAATATTGATTTTAAAGATTTAAAGGGAATAAATGGACATAAAATATTTAAATTGTATTCTAAAACTAATAGTGATTTCAAATCAAATTTGTATCATGAAATGCGTTTAAAGAATTTTACAAATATTGAAGATAAAATTGAAAATATTTCAGAAGCTTTTATAAATTGGAGATATATTTATGAAAAGTACGAAAAAATAGACTCATTAGATTTTATGTTTTTAGATGAATTATGTAATTACTTAGATGAAAAATCCAAAGAATTAATTTTAAAAAATTATAATTATGATGTAAATAAAGATATACGTTAAGCAAGGAAAAAGTAGTAATTAATATAAACAAATGTTATGAAACCCAAAAATATAGTAAGTAATGCACAAATTACAAGTTATATAGAAAGAGGAGGATGAACGTATAAATATGAATCTGATAGAAAATTTAAAAAATTTAATTGTGTACCAAAGTCAAAATAACGATAATATTTCTGTAGAAGTCTTATATGATAATGAAGATTTTTGGTTAACTCAAAAATCAATGTCAAAATTATTTGATGTAGAAGTAAATACAATAAATTATCATTTAAAAGAGATTTTTGAAACACATGAATTAGAAGAAAATCAAACTATTCGAAAAATTCGAACAGTTCAGAAAGAAGGAAACAGAGATGTTTCGAGAGAAATATCATTTTATAGTTTAGATGCAATTATAGCAGTTGGATATAGAGTAAACTCAAAACAAGCAACGGATTTTAGAATATGGGCAACTAATACATTAAAAGAATACATAAAAAAAGGATTTGTTTTAAATGATGAATTACTAAAAAACGGACCAAAATTTGGAAAAGACTATTTCAAAGAATTATTAGAGAGAATTCGTTCAATTAGGACAAGCGAACGAAGAATATGGCAACAGATAACAGATATATTTGCAGAATGTAGTATTGATTATGATAAAGATTCAGAGATAACTCATCAATTTTATGCAATGATACAAAATAAATTTCACTATGCAATTACAGGAAATACAGCGGCAGAAATTATATATCAAAAGGCAGACCATACCAAGGAAAATATGGGATTAACAACTTGGAAAAATTCGCCAGATGGAAGAATATTAAAATCAGATGTGATGATTGCTAAAAATTATTTAGAGGAAAAACAGATAAAGCAATTGGAAAGAGCAGTAACTGGATATTTTGATTATATAGAGGACTTAGTAGAAAGAGAAAATACCTTTACAATGGAGGAATTTTCTAAAAGTGTTAATGAATTTTTAGAGTTTAGAAAATATGATATTCTAAAAGATAATGGAAAAATTTCAAGAAAACAGGCAGAAGAAAAGGCAGAAAAAGAGTATAATGAATTTAATAAAACACAAAAAATTACATCTGATTTTGATAAACTATTAGAAGAAGCTAAAAGAATAAAAAAAGACAAATAATGTGGTCTTAAGTAGCTATTGCAGAAGAAGATAGGTATGCAAAGCAAATTGAGAAAGACAAAGAAATATAGTAGCGTAGCACAGCGTACTCCGCTACGAAAAATCCAAAATGGAAATTTACACTGTGTAGATGTGTACTGTTATTCAAAAGGTTTAAAGAAAAAAATAACTAGTAATTTAAAATGAAGTTGATAGATATCATGAGTTTAATTGAAGAAGAAAAAATTAATTCTGAAAAATACAGACTTTTAGAAGAAATAATAGAGTATAATAAGAAAAAAGTTAAAATTGTAAAATTAACAAGTGATAATGTATCAAGAGTAGAAGCAATGATTTCTACAAATTCAGATTATAAACAAACTCAAATTGGTGAAGATGGAATTGCCTATAAACAAGACGGAACAATAAAATATATAGGTTCAAGTAGATTTTGGATATTACAATTAAAAGAAATAATTGATACTGATTTAAAATATTCTTCAAAAGGATTTTCTTATGAGGATATTATTAAGAATATTATTATTGCAGTAGATAATGAAAATAGCACTCATTTAAATTCTGATAAAATGGGAAGAGATGTTGTTAGAGATAGAATTTTATCTTTATCAAGAACAGAATTAAAAGAATTATTAAAAGATGAGGAAAAAGAATACAAATTATTAAATTATATTCAAACACCACAACATAAAGGCGAAAAAAATCATTTTTCATTTGCTACTAAATTTTGTCATTATGTAAGTTTAATTATATTTGAGGGAACAGAATTCGAAGATAATTATTCAATATATGATAATGAGTAATAACAAGTTGATAGAAAGTAATAATGAAATTTTAGGTATTGGTAAAAACGAATATATTACATATTTTAATTTTTATTATACAAAACAAGAGTTATTAAATAGAGAGGAGAAATGAGTTTGGATAACAGTTTAGAATTTAATTTTAGTGAAGTTATAAATATGATTGAAACAAGAAGAAATAATGCTTATAAGAAGGTTAATGAGGAACTAATATCTTTATATTGGGATTTTGGAAAATATATAAGTGAAAAAGTAAATGATTCTAATTGGGGAGATAAAATTGTTGATAAATTAGTAGAATTTATGAAAAGATAATATCCTACAATGAGAGGATTTAATAGAGCAGGAATATATAGAATGAAACAATTTTATGAAACATATAAAGATAATGAAATTGTCGCTCCAATGGTGAGACAAATTAGTTGGACTCATAATGTTATGATATTAGGCGCCACTAATTCAATAGAAGAAAAAGAATTCTATATAAAAATGTGCATAAAAAATAATTATTCCAAAAGAGAATTAGATAGACAAATTTCAAGCGGATATTTTCATAGATATATGTTATCAGATGGTAAGGCAAATCAAAGTTTATCAAAAACTGTGGGAGAAGAGGATTATCCAAATACAAAATTACTAGATACATATAGTTTGGAATTTTTAGATTTACCAAATCAATATTCAGAAAAAGACTTGAAAAAGGCAATTATTTCTAATATGAAAGATTTTATATTAGAGATAGGAAAAGATTTTACTTATGTAGGCAAAGAATATAGAGTGCAAGTAGGCAACGAAGATTTTTATATTGATTTATTATTTTATAACCGAACATTAAGTTGTTTAGTTGCATTTGAGTTGAAAATTGGAAAATTTAAACCAGAATATATATCAAAAATGGATTTTTATTTGGAGGCATTAGATAGACAAGAAAGAAAAGAAAATGAAAATCCAAGTGTAGGAGTGATTCTATGTGCAAGTAAAGATGAACAAGTTGTTGAATATGCAATGAGTAGAAGCATGTCACCTACTATGGTGTCTCAATATACTTTAAAATTGATAGATAAAAAATTATTAGAAGAGAAATTAAAAGAGATTAATGATATTGTAGAAGAAAACAATAATAAGGAATAAAATTGTGGTCTTAAGTAGCTATTGGAGAAGAAGATAGGTATGCAAAGCAAATTGAGAAAGACAACATAGAAAGGAAAAGTAATAATGAAGAAAATAGTTTTAATAGATGGAAATAGTATACTAAATAGAGCGTTTTATGGAATTATGGGAAATAAAATGCTGATGACTCCTGATGGTAAATATACTAATGCTGTTTATGGATTTTTAGCTATACTATTTAAAGTATTAGAAGATATAGAACCAGAATATTTAATGGTAACCTTTGACTTAAAAGCTCCAACTGCAAGACATAAAATGTATGATGGATATAAGGCAACAAGAAAAGGAATGCCAAATGAATTAGCTGAACAGATGCCTATATTAAAAGATATTTTACATTCAATGAATATAACAATTATAGAAAAAGAAGGCTATGAGGCAGATGATGTTTTAGGAACAGTTTCAAAAAAGGCAGAAAAAGAAGGATTTGATGTTACAATAGTTTCTGGAGATAGAGATACATTTCAACTTACTTCAAATAAAATAAAAGTACGTATACCACATACAAAAATGGGAAAAACAGAGACTGAAGTTTTTGATGAAAATGCAGTAATTGAAAAATATGGTGTAACACCAAAACAGCTTATAGAAGTAAAAGGATTACAAGGAGATACGTCAGATAATATACCAGGAGTTCCAGGAGTCGGAGAAAAAACTGCACTAGAACTTGTGAAAAAATACAAAACTATTGATGGACTATATGAAGCAATTGAAAAAGGAGAAGATGATTTAAAACCAAAAACAAAAGAAAAATTGATTGCAAATAAAGAATTAGCTGAACTTTCAAGAACATTAGGAACAATAAATTTAGAGGTACCAATAGAAGAAAAAATAGAGGAATTTAAAATAAAAGAATGGAATAATGAAGAGGTTTTGGCTAAATTTAAAGAACTTAATTTTAATAGATTTATTGAAAGATTTAATTTAAAATTAAATGAAAAACCAAAGCAAAATATAACAGAATTATTTGATGTAAAAACATTAAATTCAAAAAATGAAATAGAAAGTTTATTAAAAAAGTTAAAAGAACAATTAATATTTATAATAGGTACGGAAAAATCAATAGATGAAAAACTAATAATAAAAAAACATATAAAATCAATATATATATATAATGATAATAATATATATGAAATAAAATTTAATGATGAAAATGAGTTTAGTTCTTATTTCAAAGAGATATTGGAAAATGAAAATATAAAGAAATATAGTTATGGATTAAATGAAATGTATGTAATATTAGAACAAAATGGAATATTACTAAAAGGAATTGAATTTGATGCAGAGATTGCAGCATATATATTGAATCCAAGTAATAACCATTATAAATTAGAAGAATTAGCATCACAATATTTAAATATTGACATTTCAGAATATTTAGAAGCGGTTGGAGCAAATCAAGAAAAAGAAACTCAAATGACATTATTTTCACAAGAGGAAAATAATATAGATTTTGAAAAATATCATAATGCAATATATACGTATGTTATAGCTAAGCTAATAGAAGTGATGGAACCAAAAATGCAAGAAATAAGTTCTATGGATTTATTTAAAAATATTGAAATGCCTTTAGTAAAAGTACTTGCAGAAATGCAATATGAAGGCATATATGTTGATAAAGAAGAACTAATATCATTTGGAGATAAGCTAAAAGAGGAAATTGAGAACATAAAACAAGAAATTTATAACTTATCAGGTGAAGAGTTTAATATAAATTCTACCCAACAATTAGGAGTAATATTATTTGAAAAGTTAAAACTACCAGTATACAAAAAAACAAAAAAAGGTTATTCAACAGATGTTGATATATTAGAAAAACTGAAACCAGAACATCCAGTTATTGAGAAAATTCTAGAATATCGTACTTTAATGAAATTGAATTCAACATATATAGATGGATTAATTGTATATATAAATGAATATACAAAAAAAATACATTCATATTTCCGCCAAACTGTAACTGCAACAGGAAGAATAAGCTCAACAGAGCCTAATCTTCAAAATATTCCAACAAGAGCAGAACAAGGAAAACAGATAAAAAAAGCATTTAAAGCCCAAAAAGGAAATATATTTATAGATGCAGATTATTCTCAAATAGAACTAAGAATCTTAGCACATATTTCAAAAGATAAAAATATGAGAGAAGCATTTTTAAATGAGGAAGATATTCATAAACAAGTAGCATCAAAAGTATTTGATGTTCCACTAGAAGAAGTTACAAAAGAACAAAGAACAGCGGCAAAAGCAGTAAACTTTGGAATTGTATATGGAATAAGTGGATTTGGATTAGCAGAACAGTTGGGCATAAGCCGTAAAAAAGCTGAACAATATATTGAACAATATTTAAATAAATATTGTGGAGTAAAGCAATTTATGGATGAAATAGTTGAAGAAGCAAAACAAAATGGATATGTGGAAACACTATTTCATAGAAGAAGATACATACCAGAGCTTTCTTCTAACAACTATATGGTAAGGCAATTTGGAGCTAGAGCAGCTATGAACACACCTATACAGGGAACAGCAGCAGATATAATGAAAATTGCAATGATACATGTTAATGAAAGACTAAAAGAAGAAAAATTAAATGCAAGATTAATTTTACAAATTCATGACGAACTTTTAATTGAATGTAATATAGAAGAAAAAGAAAAAGTAAAGGAAATATTAAAAGAAAGCATGGAAAAAGCTGTGAAACTTGAAGTACCATTAGAGGTAGAAGTGTCAGAAGCAACAGACTGGTATGATGTAAAATAAATTACAAAAGAAATGCTATATATTAGCTAAAAGGAGAAAATTTTGATTAAAACTTTAAAAGTAACATTATTAATATTAATTATTATATCAATAATATATTTTTTATTGTTTCAAATTATTAATATACAACAAATAATATATCCTAAAAAATATGAACAGTATGTAAGTAAATATGCTGAATTATACAATGTGGATGAACTATTAATATATTCAATAATAAAAGCAGAGAGCAATTTTGATGAAAAAGCAAATTCTAAAGCAAAAGCAATTGGACTAATGCAATTAATGGAAAACACAGCAACTGAAATAAGTAACGAAATTGATAATATAGAAATACCACAAGAACAAATATATGAGCCTGAAACCAATATTAAACTAGGAACATATTATTTTTCAGTATTAATGAATAAATATAATAATATTGGTTTAGCATTGGCTGCATATAATGCTGGTATGGGAAGAGTAGATGGATGGATTAAAGATGGAATATTAAAAAAAGATGGATCGGATTTAGAAAATATCCCATTTAAAGAAACTAATCTGTATGTAAGAAAAATATTATACAATTATGAAAAATATAAAAAGACATATTATAAAAAATAGAATTAATATTGACACAAATCTTAACAAATGTTATCATATAAACATGATAGATTTAAAAAAAACACAGTTTGAACTTTGTTTATTTTTAAATCTATTTTTTTATTTCCAAACTGTGCTAGGGTAAGGAGGAAGCAATGAATAAAAAGTACATTTTTGTAACAGGTGGAGTAGTATCTGGACTAGGAAAAGGAATAACAGCTGCATCACTAGGAAGACTATTAAAAAATAGAGGATATAAAGTAGCAAATCAGAAATTTGATCCATACCTTAATGTAGACCCTGGAACTATGAGTCCGTATGAACATGGAGAAGTTTTTGTAACAGAAGATGGAGCAGAAACAGATTTAGATTTAGGACATTATGAACGTTTTACAGATGAAAACCTAACAAAATACTCTTCAGTTACAACAGGAAGAATATATTCAGAAGTAATTGAAAAAGAAAGAAAAGGAGATTATTTAGGAAAAACAGTACAGGTTATACCACACATTACAAATGCTATAAAAGAAAAAGTATACAAATTTGAAAATACAGATGTAGATATAGTGATAACAGAAATAGGTGGAACAGTTGGAGATATTGAAAGCTTACCTTTTCTAGAGGCTATTAGACAAATAGGAATAGAAAGAAATGAAGAGGATATTGCATATATTCATGTTACTTTACTACCATATATTTATGGATCAAATGAATTAAAATCTAAGCCAACTCAGCACTCAGTAAAAGAATTACAATCAATAGGAATAAAGCCAGACATATTAGTTTGTAGAGCAGAACAAGAAATAGACGAAGAACTAAAACAAAAAATAGCATTGTTTTGTAATGTAAGAAAACAAGATGTAATACAAAATAAAACTGTAGAAAACTTATATGAAGTTCCATTAATGCTTGAAAAAGAAGGGTTAGCAAGCAGAATATGTGAAAAACTGAAATTAAGAAATATACCAAATAATTTGAGTTGGGAAGAATTAATAAAAAATATTAAAAATCTAAAAGATGAAAATGTAAATATTGCAATAGTTGGAAAATATGTAAAATTAGAAGACTCATATTTATCAATTGCAGAAAGCATTAAACATGGTGGATTTGCAAATGGCTGTAAAGTACATATAGATTTTATAGACTGTGAAAAGGTAACAAAAGAAAATGCAAAAGAAATGCTTGGAAAATACAATGGAGTAATTGTACCAGGTGGATTTGGAAACAGAGGAATAGAAGGAAAAATAGCAACAATACAATATGTAAGAGAAAACAATATTCCATTTTTAGGAATATGTTTAGGAATGCAAATGGCAGTTGTAGAATTTGCAAGAAATGTGTTAGGGTATAAAGATGCAAATTCAGAGGAATTTGATGAAACTAGTACATGCAAAGTAATTCATATTATGGAAGAACAAATTCATATAGCAAACAAAGGCGGAACAATGAGGTTAGGTGCATATCCATGTAACATATTAAAAAATACATTAGCTGAGAAAGTATATAAAACAAATAAGATATCAGAAAGACATAGACATCGTTTTGAATATAACAACAAATATAGAGAAGAAATGGAAAAGGCAGGTTTAATTTGTTCTGGGTTATCACCAGATGGAAACCTAGTTGAAATAGTAGAATTAAAAAATCATCCATATTTTATTGCATCACAATTTCATCCAGAATTTAAGTCAAGACCAGATAAACCACATCCACTATTTGTAAGCTTAGTAAAAGTAGCAAAAGAAAATGTGAAAATTAAAACTGAAAAGTAAAATAATGGAAATTTAAACAAAAAGGCTTGACATCCAGAATAAAAGTAGTATATAATGAATATACTGATAAAGTAATATTGTAAAATATTATGATAGGGAGATCCTTAGCCAAATACTTGTAAAGGTATTAAAGTAGGGTATTTATAAAGAGGACAGTCATATCCTAGAATATGGCAATAGAGTAGGGGCAATTAAGCACCTACTCTATTTGTGTTTAAGGAGTGCAATGAATAAATTAAAGTTATATAGAGTAGATGTTAATTACATAAAATATTTATATTCATTCGATAATAAAGTTCAATACAACAAAGAACAAAAAGATGAATATACTAGGAAAAGGCCATACTTAGGAGTGGTATTGCAAGTTAATGAGTTTGAATATTTTGTGCCATTGGAGCATCCTAGAGAAGCACATCAAAAAATGAAAGATAACATTTATATTTTAAAAATACATAATGGAAAATATGGTATATTAGGTTTTAATAACATGATACCAATAAAAAGAGAAGAACTTATTGAATTTAATATAAATAATGAAAATAAAAAATATAGACAGATTTTAATAAGTCAATACCATTTTTGTAACAAGCATATAAAAGAAATACAAGAAAGAGCATTAAAAACTTATGAAAAAAGTACTAAAAATAATTTCTTTAAAAAGATATGTTGTGACTTTAAAACTCTTAAAGAGAAAAGTAAAGATTATTGCAAAAGCAAATGTGAATAATGTGTGAAAAATTGAATAGTATACTTGACATTTTATATAAATGGGTATAAAGTATTAGCAGTCTTAAAGAAAGACTGCTAATTTTATCATATGCAATTAAAAAAGAAAGAAGGCGTGAGCAAAAAAATTCTAAAAAATAAAAATTAGCATATAATAAAATGATTGATAAGGAGGTAATTTTCATGTTAAAACCAATTGGAGACAGAATTGTTGTTAAAATGTTAGAAAAAGAAGAGACAACTAAAAGTGGAATTATTTTAGCTGGAAAATCAGAAGAAAAATCTCAAATTGCTGAGGTTATAAAAGTAGGAGATGGAACAAATTCAGAAGGTAAAAAAGTAGAAATGGCTATAAAAGAAGGAGATAAAGTAGTTTTAAACCAATATGCTGGAACTACTGTTAAAATTGATGGAGAAGAATTAGTTATAGTCAAATATAATGATATATTAGCTATAGTTGAATAGAGAGGAGATAATTAAAATGTCAAAAGAAATTAAATTTGGCGAAGATGCCAGAAAAAGCCTATTAAATGGCGTAAACAAATTAGCTGATACTGTAAAAGTAACATTAGGACCAAAAGGAAGAAATGTTGTACTAGACAAAAAATTTGGAGCACCACTAATTACAAATGATGGTGTAACAATTGCTAAAGAAATAGAACTAGATGACCCATTTGAAAATATGGGAGCACAAATAGTAAAAGAAGTATCTATAAAAACAAATGATGTTGCTGGAGATGGAACAACAACAGCTATGGTATTAGCACAAAATATGATTCGCGAAGGTGTAAAAAACGTAGCAGCTGGTGGAGATCCAATGGCTATAAAAAGAGGTATGGACAAAGCTGTGGTTTCAGCAGTAGATGCTTTAAAAGAAATTAGTGTTGAAGTAAGTGGAAAAGAAGATATTGCAAGAGTTGCAAGTATTTCTGCCAACAACCCAGAAGTTGGAGAACTTATTTCAGAAGCAATGGAAAAAGTATCTAAAGATGGAGTTATTACAATTGAGGAATCTAAAACATCACAAACAGAACTTGACGTTGTAGAAGGAATGCAATTCAATAAAGGATATGTATCACCATATATGGTAACAGATACAGAAAAAATGGAAGCTGTTATAGATAACCCATATATACTTATTACAGATAAAAAAATAAGTAATATTCAAGAAATACTACCATTACTTGAAAGCTTAATGCAACAATCTGGTAAACTTGTAATTATATGTGATGATATAGAAGGTGAAGCATTATCAACATTAATTTTAAACAAACTAAGAGGAGTTATAAATGTAGTAGCTGTTAAAGCACCTGGCTATGGTGATAAGAGAAAACAAATGCTAGAAGATATTGCAATATTAACAGGTGGAGAAGTTATTACATCAGATTTAGCATTAGAACTAAAAGATACAACAATTGAGCAATTAGGTAGAGCAAGACAAATAAAAGTACAAAAAGAAAACACAATTATAGTAGATGGAATGGGAGATAAACAAGAAATTGCAAAACGTGTAGCTTTATTAAAATCTCAAATTGCAGAAGAAAAGAGCGAATTTGAAAAAGAAAACTTACAAGAACGTTTAGCTAAAATAGCAGGAGGAGTTGCTGTAATTGGTGTTGGAGCTGCTACTGAAGTTGAAATGAAAGACAGAAAACTAAGAATAGAAGATGCTTTGTCTGCTACAAAAGCAGCAGTTGAAGAAGGTATAGTACCTGGTGGTGGAACAGCATATATTGATATTTTACCAAAAGTTACAGAAGTAGTTGAAAAATTACAAGGAGACGAAAAAATTGGTGGTAAAATAATTCTAAGAGCATTAGAAGAACCAACAAGACAAATTTCAATAAATGCAGGTTTAGAGCCATCTGTAATATTAGAAAAAGTTAAAAACAGTCCAGTAGGTGTAGGATTTAATGCACAAACAGATGAATATGTAGACATGAAAAAAGCAGGAATTGTAGACCCTACAAAAGTTTCAAGAAGTGCACTTCAAAATGCAGTATCAATAGCATCAATGATATTAACAACAGAAAGTTTAGTAACAGATAAAAAAGAAGCAAATAGTTGTAAATGTTCAGACCATGAACCAACAGGAATGGACGGAATGTATTAAAAAAATGTAATGTGTCATTTGGAACAAAAAAATTGGCACACGTAAAAAAAGTAGGAGCACAAACTCCTACTTTTTTTATATGTTGTAGATTTAAAATAGATATGTCACAGCAAATTGAAAAATAAAAATAGGAAATAC
>ENA-ORPD01000940-ORPD01000940.1-human-gut-metagenome-genome-assembly--contig:-NODE-940-length-25000-cov-8.349769_pt1 | contig 25000 bp, 34 predicted proteins | sample MGYA00242143_ERZ509076 | MGnify/ENA primary metagenome ERZ509076 (study PRJEB26280, sample SAMEA2338706) | human gut metagenome | biome: human gut; feature: human-associated habitat; material: faeces... | reverse complement strand
CGATAGCACCAATAATAAATTCAATGGTACTACATTTTTTTATAAAAGTTTGTTTAACATCATTGACACAAATACAATAACTATCTAATTTATTAGCTTGTCTAATCATAAGCACCCCAACTATAGATATTTTTCCATTATATACATTTGGTCTTCGTTTAATTCCTTTTGGCCATTAGAATATTCGTATCCTAATTTATGATAAAATTCACATCCAGCAATAGATGCAGGGATTACTAATTTTTTAGCAGGAATTGTTAAAGCGAATTTTTCTATTTCGTTAATTAACATTCTACCTATGCCTTGTTTATGGTGAGCCATGTCAACAAATACAGTTAATATCCAATACTCTCCATCATCATTATACCAAGACTTATCAAGACCCGCAGTACCTATAACTTTATCATATTCTAATGCTACAAATACTTTTGTCCTTTTGGAAAAATTCTTTTTAATTTCTTCAGGAGTAAATTCTTTAACAGATTTTCTCACAAATTCTAAGCCATAATCTTTAGAATTTACTTCCAATAAATTTTGTATAATAATCTTTGACATTGCGTCAGCATATTTATTATCATATTCTTTTATTTCTATCATATATTTTGCCTCCTTTTAGTATAAAATCATTCCAGAGCCTAATTCTTCATTAGGTCTTGTAATAAATCCAAATTTTTCATAAAAAGATTCTTTGCCTTTTGATGCACCTAAATAAGTTCTAATATTAGGATTAATCTTTTTATATTCATTTATTTTCTTTAGTAAGTTTTTCATTATACCAGTACCAATATGTTTATTTTGATATTCAGGAATTACCATTACATCCTGAATATATAAGAATATAGTTTTATCTCCTATAATTCTTCCATAGCCGATTAATTTGTCATCATCATAAACACATAGTGAATATAAGGTGTTTTTTAAGGCTTCTTCAATTATTAAATTTTTTCTAGTTCCCCAACCTACAGAGTCTGTTAAATAATTAAATTCTTTTGCAAAAGGAACGTGTTCTATGGATCTAATCATATTTTATACTTCCTTTTCTCCTAAATCTTCAGAAAATCTTAATAAATATCCATCAGGATCTTGTATTAAAAATTCTTTATTTCCTAACATTTTATCATCCTGTCTATACCAATTTTCTTGAATATCAAAAGTTATTTTATAATTTGAATTTTTAAAACTATTATATATTTCATCTAGATTTTCTACTTCTAATTGAAAGTTGATACCATTTCCAAAAGGATAGGAAAGGGGAGAAACATCCCATTTATCATTATTAGCAATTTCTTGTAACATAAATTGAATTTCGTCCAAACTTATAAATGCAAATTTATTCTCAGGTCTATCATATTCCACTTTAAATCCAGCAGTTTTATAAAAATTTAAGCTATTTTTTAAATTAGTAACAGATAATTCAGGAATATTTTTACTAAATTCTAAATATTTTGAACTTCTTAATATTTCACTTTCGAAATATTGCTCTTGAAAATCTGTTAGAACTCGTATTTCATTATTTGAAAAAGATTTATTTTCAGGCACAATAATTAATTTATCATCATTATCGTTTAGTCTATGTATTATTGCAATGCATTTACCTTTAAAGGTCTCTATTGGCTCATATATTCCAAGTATGTAACAATCCAATTCTTCTCCATCACCACTTATTGTATTTGGGACATATCCATAATTTACAGGATAAATAAAATCATGTTTGGGATGTTTACTACCTAGAGGTCTGTCAATTGTTACTTTCAAAGTTTTATTTAAAAAATCAATGTTATTCATATTTACATTTTACCTTCTTTCAAGTTCTTTAATTATATCTAATTTTAATACTTTCCAAGTCCTGCTCCATTTTTTAAGAATACTTTAATTTGTGTTATTATGTGAGGAATATTATAATTTCCACCAAATTTATTATTGTTTAACAATTCTTGATTAAGTTCTACCCATTCTAATTTGTTTTTTTCTTCAACTAAATTTACATCATGTTTTAGAATTCCATAATAAACTTGTAAATTATTCTCGTATTTAAAATAATTTAAATCCATAAAATGGTCTAATTCAATATCGTTTTTACTTATTCCTGTTTCTTCAAATAGTTCTCTATAGGCTGCTTCATCATTGGTTTCATTTTCTTCAACTTTACCACCAACAAAATTATATTTTCCCTTATATGGATTTTTAGATCTAATACAGAAAAGTCCTTTATTTAAATCTTTATTGAATACAACTATTAAATTTAATTTTCTCATATTCTGCTCCTTAAATTTACTTTACTAATGAAATTTTTATTCCAACAATACCATATTGTTTTTCTTCATCATGACTATAATATTGATACATTGCTGATGTTTTTCTTTTTATTTCTTCATCATCATCAAATAATTTTTTAAATAAATTTTCAAATGTATTATCCCTATATAAATCTAATACATCTACAAGGATAGTTTCTTGTAAATCAGGTAATTTAGAAAATTCTATTTGATCACCAATGTTTATCTTGCTTCTTTTTCATCATATAATCTAAATTCCACAGTTTTTGTTCCACTTTTAATTCTTTCAAATGGGCTTTCTTGTAATTTCATTTTGTGTAGCATGTTTTTTCACCTTCCTTCAACCAATTTAATAATATTTCAAATTCTTCATAGTGATTTTTGAAAAATTTATCTCCATTCATTAAAGAATTAATCTCATCTATAGAGAGCCAACAAACAGATTCAACTTCTTCTTTTTGTAAGGACAAATTTTGAATATTAGGTACATCCATTTTGATATAATAGTCATCCCAAAAAACTTTTTCTGAATCAGATCTGCCAGAATAATATAGTTTTAAATCTTTTGAATTGATATCTAATCCAATTTCTTCTTTTACTTCACTTATAATTCCTTGAATACTATTTTCACCAGACTTTGGATGACCACCAGTAGTAGCATATTTGCCATTTTTTATTTTGCTTCTTTTTTGAATTAAGAATTTTCCATCACTATTTTGTATAAATACTAAAACGACAACTATGTAGTTGTTATCTGGAATAGAATCACCCTTAAAGATAGTTTTTCCTGTTAAAACTCTGTTAATATCATATAAATCTCTTTTTTCTATATTTTTCATATAATTTCCTTCTTTTAATTATTTTTTTATCCATAAATACATTCCAGTTATTTTGTCAGGCTTGTATTTAAATCCAGCCTTTTCATAGAATGGTTCATTACCAGCAGTAGGGGTTAATTCTATTTGCATTTTTTCGCCAACACATTATCTTCAATTAATTTTTTTAATTCTGATGTGATTTTTAGCCCAATACCTTGGCATTGAAATTCAGGCTTTACACAGATATCTGTTAGTATACAAACAATACTATAATCACCAACAACTCTACCTATGCCAGCTAGTTTTCCGTTGACAGTTGCTTTTACCATATACATTGTATTTTGTAATGCTTTTTCAATTTGCTCTCTTGTATATGACTTCCAACCAACAGATTCAACCATTTCCAAGAATTCATCTACTGTAATAGAATAATCTAATTTTACATCCATCTGTACCCTCCTATAATATAAATCTATTATCATTTTCAATAATATCAATTGTTTCATTAACTGATAAATTTGTAGTATCTAATATGTTTTGAGCATTATAATTTTTATTTTTAAAGCTATTTAATAAAACAATACAACGTTCTTTCATTTGACAATCTTCAGGTCTTTCCTTATCTCTTAAAAGTAATGTTTTTTCATCAACTACTAAGACAACGAATTTTATAGTATGGTTTTTTAATTTATTTTTTATCAATTCAACATTTTCAGGATTTACAATATAATTAAAAATAACATCATATCCATCTTCAAGATAAGTTTCTATAGAACTTAAACAAATTTTCCAGAATGTATCTAGATGATTTCCTTCTTTCCAAGCTTGAACATATCCACCAACTACTTGATGATAAATTTCATCACCTTCAATTAGTGCAGATTTATTTTTTGATTCTGCTATTCTTCTTGAAATTGTACTTTTTCCCACTCCTGCAGGACCAGTTATTATATATAAGTTTGACATTTTAATCCTCCAAATACTTTTTTATAATTTTATAAATTTTATCGCTGTGAATAATATAACTTCCGTGTTTTTCGCCTTTTATTATTTCTAATGTACTATTTTTAATATTATTTGCAATTAACTTTGTGTGTTCTAATTTTATAACATCTTTTTCACCAGCTAATACATGAACTGGAATAGAAATTTTTTGTAAATCTTATAAAGGAATATTAGGCTCATCAAGCATCATCTTAATAAATTTACTTCTAGTGAAAAAGTAAAATAATTTAGTTAATAACATATCAAAAGTTGTAAAAACATCAGGAGATATATTTGCACCACTAATAATTAAATTCGATAATAACTCAGGCTCTTTTATTGAAACTAGTAAGCCTATAATTCCTCCGTCACTAAAACCATAAAATGTAGGTTTTGAAATTTTTAATTCTTTTATAAAAGCAATTGTATCTTCTGCCATTAAATCATAAGAAATTTCTTTTGGATTATCGCTTTTTCCATGACATCTGCTATCTAAAGCATAAACGGTATGAGTTTCCTCCAATTTTTCAATTAAATTGTCAAAAATTTCATGTGTTTCTTGATTGCCATGCAATAAAATTATAGGCGAACCCTGTCCATAAACTTCATAATTGATATTTATATTATTTACTTTTATTAGCATAGAAGTCTCCTTTCATAGATACTTAATCTTTAAATTCATCTATTGTTTTTAGTTTAGATTTTATTTTTTCATCTGATGTGTACTTTAACCATTTTTCAAAGGTTTTTGCATCCAAAGTGCCACATTTATATTCTTGTAAATATTTCAAAGCCAAAGGTTTCCAATTTTTATAATTTTCTTTATATTCTGGAATATCTGGATGCCTTTTTACTGCCATAGCTTTTTTTGCATATATTTGTCTATATTTGCCATATACAGGTTCTTCATTTTCTTTTCTTTTTTGAGATGTTTTAATTCCATATTCTTTACAGGTAATATCTTCTGAATATTTACCATTACAATATAAAGTAATATTCTTATCAGAGAAAAAGTACTTTCCACAAACTTGGCATTTCTTTATATAATCAATATCATTTAATACTATATGATAAAGAATAATCACAAATATAATCTTCAGATATTTCTTTTAAGTCTTTATTAATATTTTGAAAGATATAAAATCTTTGTGCATTACTTAATTTGTTTAATTTTTTTTCTCTGTTATTATTAAAAACATAGTCAACGAAACTTCTAAATTATAATTGAATTTTGGACCACTAAGTTACATAACCTAACGATTAATTATATAGAAATTTCTTAACGTATCAATACTAAACTGTATTGATAAATCAAGTATTGACACTTATAAGAAATTTTTATTTATATCAGTTAAGAGGTTATTCGAATTATTATGTCATCTAAAAATTTTAATTATAAGTTGGACCATTTTTCACTTACAATTAACATTTGTTATTAAGTTTCCAGTTTTATGATTTGGTGTTTCAATTATGTATGTTAGTTCGTCTTCATTTTTTCTGTATATACTGATTGATATGTCTTTTTCTTTGTCTAGGAAAAATTGATTTAATAATACTTTTTTCATTTAATTACCATTCATTTCTGTGTTTGTTTATATATTTAAATTAGAAAGCTGTCTTGTGATTGAAGATGTATTAAGCTTTCCATATTTTGATTAAGTCTTTTCTTATAAAAATTGGCAAGTATTCTATCTGTGTGAATATTGCCAATGTGGTTTGTATTAAAAACTAGTAATTATTATTGTACCATAATATGATATGCTTCTCAATATTATGCATACCATTTTTGATACTTTTTATTTAATTATTAGTGTTTTTGGCAAAACTGTTAAATTTTTTATTGAATGTGTTTGTGTGTGAAGGCATATGAGGTTATATATATGAACGATTATATATATAATCAAAGGGACGTATGGAAAATATCTATAGGTTAATACAAAAGTAAAAAATGCAATGTCTTTTGCTGTAACGTTGTCGAGTTTCACGAAATTTGCGATTGCATAGTCACATGCATTCAAAAAGTCAATTGCACGAGAGCGTTCAGCCTCAGTACTAGCAGCATTTGCTTCATCCAGATAGTTGTATCTCTGATGATCCTTTCGTTTCACATCATTAACTAAGTTCACCTGATATCTTACGATGTCAATTGAATATTGATAAAAATTGTGATATAAGTATTTTATTATTTTTAGAGTATTTTCTGAAAGGGAATTTAGTGTATGAAGTATAAAGATGTAATTGAAAAAATGTTTTTGGAAGAGAAGGCAAGTTTGTGTGTTGGTAATGATTATTGGCATAGCCTTGAACTTGAAAAGTATGGGATTCCTAAGATTACTATGTCAGATGGACCTCATGGGTTGAGGGTTCAAAAAACTAAGGCTGATAATCTTGGTATAAATGAAAGTGAGATCTCTACGTGTTTTCCTGCTTCTGCTAGTTTAGGTAATACTTGGAATAGAGAGTTGATTTATTTATTAGGAAAAACTTTGGGAAAAGAGGCTAGAAAAGAAGAGGTTAATATTGTTTTAGGTCCTGCTATTAATATAAAGAGAAGTCCTTTGTGTGGTAGAAACTTTGAGTATTTTTCTGAGGATTCTTATTTAACAGGAATTCTTGGCATAGAATATGTGAAGGGACTTCAAAGTGAAAATGTTGGAGCTTGTGTAAAACATTTTGCTGTTAATAATCAAGAGAATAGAAGAAGAACTATTGATGTGGTTATTGATGAAAGAGCTTTGAGAGAAGTGTATTTAAAGGCTTTTGAAATGATTATAAAAAATGCTAAACCTTGGTCTATTATGAGTGCTTATAATAAGGCTAATGGCGAATATTGTAGTGAGAATCAACATTTATTGAATAATATTTTAAGAAAAGAATGGAATTTTGATGGGATTGTTATTTCTGATTGGGGGGCTGAAAATGATAGAGTTAAAGGATTGAAAGCTACTCATGAGTTGGAAATGCCTGGTGGAAGAGGTAATGGTGCCAAAGAAATTATTGAGGCTGTTAAGAATGGAGAAATTTCTGAAACAGAGTTAAATGAAGCTGTTGATAGAATTATTAATATTGCTAGAAAGGGAAGTAATCAGTTTGCATATGATGAAAAGTTAGGAGCATATTTAGAAAGGAATAAAGCTGGTAAAGAAACTTCTTTTGAATATGATCAGAAGGTTCATCATGAGATTGCTGAGAAAATTGCTAAAGAGACAATTGTATTATTAAAAAACGATAATAATATTCTTCCTATAAAAAATAAGAAAATTGCTCTTATAGGTGATATGGCCAAAACTCCAAGATATCAAGGTGCAGGAAGTTCGACTATTAATCCATATAAGATTGAAAATGCTTATGATAACTTGGTTCAAAATGGAATTGATGTTGAATATGCTCAAGGATATGAAAGAATTGAGTCCGAAAATGATGAAAAGTTGAGAAGTGAAGCTATTAAAGTTGCTAAGAATAATGACGTTGTACTTGTGTTTGCAGGCCTTACAGAGAATTATGAATCTGAAGGTGTTGATAGAGAAACTTTAGATATGCCTGAAAATCAAAATAAATTAATTGATGAAATTTGTAATGTTAATGAAAATGTTATTGTTGTTTTGTCAAATGGTTCTCCTATATTGATGCCTTGGAAAGATAAAGTTAAAGGGATTTTAGCAGGATACATTGGTGGAGAAGCTGGCGGAAAAGCTGTTGTCGATTGCATTCTTGGTAATGTGAATCCAAATGGTAAATTGGCTGAAACTTATCCTAATAAATTAGAAGATACTTCTTGTTTTAATAATTATCCTGGAAATGAAATAACTGTTGAATATAAAGAGTCTGTTTATGTGGGATACAAATATTATGACAAGGTTGGAAAAGATGTGTTATTTCCATTTGGATTTGGTTTGAGCTATACAGAGTTTGAATATTTTGATTTGAAAGTTAATATTGAGAATGAAAAGGTAGACATTAGATTTAAAATAAAAAATGTTGGAGATGTTGCTGGAAAAGAGATTGCTCAAATATATGTTAAGAAAGCTGATTCTGTAGTATTTAGACCGGATAAAGAATTGAGAGATTTTGCTAAGGTTGATTTAAATCCAGGTGAAGAAAAAGATGTTCATATAGTTCTTGATAGAGATTGTTTTGAATATTATGATATTGAAAATGATAGATGGCAAGTTGAGGCTGGAGAATATGAGATTTTAGTTGGAAAATCAAGTAGAAATATTGTTTTGAATGACGAAGTAGTAATTAATTCAGATGATGTTTGTGTAAAGAAAGAATTTTGCGAAAAATATTATACTGGTGATGTTCAAAATGTTACTGATGAAGAGTTTGAAAAATTGATTGGAAGGGAGTTGCCAGATAATGTTTTGAAGATTGAAGATATTACGGCTGAAAACACTTTGGAACAGATAAAAAATACTGCAATTGGTAAAGTGATTTATGATAATCAGATTGAGAAAATGAATAGATTATTGAGAGAGCAAAATGTTAATAAGGCAACTAAGGTTATGATGGATTTACAAAAACCATTAAAGAAATTTTATGAGAAAAAGAGTAGTAAAATTACAAAAGAAATGGTTGATGAATTGATTGCAATGGCTAAGAAAGGTGAGTTTTCAGAGAATAATGCATTTGTGAAAGAATATTTAAAGTAGTAAAAAGTTGGAATGAAAGGACTTGAAGATGATAAAAGCAGTTTTTATTGATATAGATGAAACACTAACAAATAGTCAAAGAGAGGTTACTGAAAAGACAAAATTAGAAATAAAAAAATGTGTAGAAAATGGTGTAAAAATAATTTTGACTTCTGGAAGATCTCGTAGAGAGGCTATGGATTTTCAAGAACAGATTGGCACAAGTCCATATATAGTTTCTTCAAATGGCGCTTCTGCCTATGATGCAGAAAATGGAGTTGAAATTTATAATGAGAGAATTGATCCTCAAATGGTGCTTCAATTAATAAAACATTCAAGAGAGAATGGATATAGAATAAAATTGAACTATAAGGATCTTTTAGTTATGAATGAAGCTGCATATCCAGATGAAAAGGACAAGGAAGTTTCTTATGAAGAATTAGAAAGGGTTGCAGTAGAGGAGCAAGTTGTTCAGTGTGTTATTACAAGTACTGATTTTGAGAAAATGAGGGTTTTTAGAGATTATATAAAAAATGAATGTGTATGAATAGCTGTTGCAAATGAGTCTAAACGTTTTAAAAATTCTGATTTGAAGCCAAGTAGAAATTATTATTGCGATGTTGCTCCTGTTAAGGTTTCTAAAGGAAATGCTGTTAAAGCTGTTTGTGAATATTTTGAAATTAAACCTGAAGAAATAGTTACAATAGGTGATGGAGAAAATGATTTGTCAATGTTTGAATTAACTCCAAATTCTGTTGCTATGGGAAATTCATTGCCTGAAATAAAAGAAAAAGCTAATTATGTTACGGATTCAAATGATGAAGATGGGGTAGGTAAGGTGCTAGGGTTTATCATTAAAGTTAATGAAAAAGAGATGCCAATTTGAAATTGACATCTCTTTTTGTTGGTTAAAAGACTACGAACCAACTGTTTACACTCATAAAAACAAAGATTTCATTGATCCATAACATCCAGCATAGGAAGAATAGCTTCCAAAAATATCCTAAAATTGCATAAATATTCAGCAAACTAAATCTTCTATAAATGGCTAAATACCAACAAAAGCTTAAATTTTCATAAATCTTCAAAAGTGCCTTTGCCGGCGCTCATAACCCGGATGCCAATGATTTGATACTAGACTCGGAAAATATAATAAAATGAAGCATTTGCTAGATTTTGGCAGGTGTTTTTTTCTTGCACTTTTGGGCAAAATTGTCACACTTTGGTCACAATTATGGCGAGAGTTGACTGAGTTAGACAAGTTTTAACAATAAATTTGTTGGAATTATGCACAGGGAGTGGTATAATTGGGGAAATTGAGAGGAGAGATTTATATGGATATAACAATTGATGTAGATGATTATAAGTTGAATGTAAGAGCAGCAGGAGTAATGATTCATAATGGTAAAATTTTGGTTCATAGAAATGTTAATTCTGACCATTATGCCCTAATTGGAGGAAGAGTTGAAATAGGAGAAAGTTCAGCTAATACAATTAAAAGAGAAATTAAAGAAGAACTAGGAAAAGACATTGAAATAACAGGATATATATCAACAATTGAAAATTTTTTTGAGATGAAAGGTTCAAAATATCATGAGATAATGTTTGTACATAAGATAGAATTTACAAATGAAGAAGATAAAAAAATAGAATATATAATGAAAAATGTTGAAGGAAAAGATTATTTACAATATGAATGGATAGATTTAGATAAAATAGAAGAATATCCATTGTTACCAAAAGCAATAAAAGATGTCTTAAAAGAAAATAAATTTCCAATACATAAAATAAATAATGATTTAAAATAAAGGTGAATTTAATGAAAAATATAGAAAAATATTACAATAACACAGAATCAGAAAAGCCTAGAAAAAATGTGCAATACTTGATTGAAAAAGTAAAATATAATCCAGGTAAAGCAATTGAACTAGGTTGTGGTGCTGGAAACGATACAGTATATTTAATAAAAAATAATTGGAATGTACTTGCAATTGATAGAGAAAGTGTTGAAGAAAGAATTGCTAAAAGATTAAATAATGAAGAGTTAGAAAAATTTAGATTTCAAAAACAAAATTTTGAAAGTCTTGAATTAGAAAAAAATAATTTAATCGTAGCTAATTATTGTCTCCCATTTTGCAATAAAAATAATTTTAAAGAATTATGGAATAAGATAAATAATAGTATTTTAAAAGATGGATATTTTGTTGGTAATTTCTTTGGAATTAATGACGAATGGAAAAATACAAAAGAAGAAATGACTTTTCTAACAAAAGAGCAGGTAATAGAATTATTTAAAGATTTTGAGATTATAGAATTTAAAGAAGTTGAAAAAGATGGAGCTACTGGTTTAGGCAAAATGAAGCATTGGCATATATTCAATGTAATAGCAAAGAAAAAATAGAAGGGAGAATAAGATGAGTTTAAAACATAGTAATGAAATAACACTAAAAATTAAATGTGAATTAGATGAGTTCTATAATATAGTAGAGGAAAAAGGCTTCAAAATAATAGATAAATTCTCAATGGATGATACATATTTCGTACCTGAAGAAGTGGAGTTAGGCAAGGTTAATACAAGAGATATTCTATCTAAAGCAGTATTGGTAAGAGATATTATAGGAAAAATGTCAAATAGAAGAACAAAACTAATAACATTTAAAATCAAGAACTTTGATGAGTCTGGTAATATATTAAATCAAAAATCTGTTAATTGTAATATTCTGGAAATAGAAGATGCTAAGAAATTATTAAAAGCAATAGGGTACAAAGAAATTATGAATATAAAAGAAGATGATGTAGTATACGAAAAAGATGGATTTCAATTAGCAATTAAAGATATAAAAAATGGAGATAATTTAATAGAAATAGAAACAGAAGAAAACAAGGAATTAGATACTGTAGAAAAATTAATTCAAAAAGTCAATAAAATAGGGATACCAGTTTATACAGATAATTATTTTGTGAAAAAAGCAGAAATAGAATTAGATAAGATAATAAGTAAAAGTACTAATAAAGAAAGAGAAAAATCTTGTGGATGCATTATAATAAAGGACAATAAAGTACTATTAATCAAGCAAACAAAAGGACATTGGGGATTTCCAAAAGGACATGTGGAAAAAAATGAAACAGAGATTGAAACTGCAATTAGAGAAGTAAAAGAAGAAACAAATTTAGACGTAGAAATTGATGCTAATAAAAGATATACAATGGAATATGTAACAGATAAAGGAAAACTAAAACAAGTAGTATTATTTATTGCCAAATGTATAGGTGGAGAGATAAAAGCACAGGAATGTGAAGTGAATGATATAAAATGGTTAGATTTCGATGAGGCAATTGAAACAATTACATATGATAATACTAGAGAATTATTTAAAGAAATACTTAAGGAGAGAAAAAAATGAAAGTATTAACAATAAAACAACCTTGGGCAACACTAATAATGCAAGGAGATAAAAGATTTGAATTTAGAAGTTGGCAAACTAAATATAGAGGAGATTTATTAATACATGCAGGAAAAGGAATAGATAAAGAAGCAATGAAAAGATTAGCAAAATATATTCCAAAAGATATGCCAAGTGGAAAAATATTAGGAAAAGTAACATTAGTAGATTGCATAAAATATGATGATGATTTCAAAGGAAAATGTTTAAAAGAGAATAAAGATGTTTATTCTAAAAGCACATTTATTGAAAAATTTGCATGGCAGTTGGAGAATGTAGAAGTATTTGATGAACCGATAGAGGCAAAAGGAAAATTGAGTTTGTGGGAGTATGATATATGAAAAATATAGAAAGATATTATAAAAATACAACAGATGCAAAACCTAATTATACTATAAAAAAATTTATTGAATTGAAAATCAAACCAGGAAATGCAATTGAACTTGGATGTGGAGCAGGAAGAGATACGGTATGTTTAATAAAAAATGGATGGAATGTAACGGGAATAGATAAAGAAAATGTTGAATCAAGAATTGCAGCAAAATTAGAAACAGAAGAATTAAAACAGTTTAAATTTTTAAAGCAAAAATTTGAGGAGATTGAATTAGAAAAAAATAATTTAGTAGTTGCCAATTTTAGTCTTCCATTCTGCAATAAAAATGATTTTAAAAAATTATGGAATAAAATAGATGATAGTATTTTAAAAGATGGATATTTTGTTGGTAATTTCTTTGGAGATAACGATGAATGGAAAAATACAAAAGAAGAAATGACGTTCTTAACAAAAAAACAGCTAATAGAATTATTTGAAAATTTTGAAATTATAGAGTTTAATGAAGTAGAAAAAGATGATTTTACCGGTTTAGGGAAAATGAAACATTGGCATATATTTAATGTAATAGCAAAGAAAATTTAGAATTATTATAATTTAAGGAGATTAGTATGGTAAAAGAAATAGTAAAAGATGTAATGTTTTTATCACAAAAAGCCAAAAAAGCGACAGAGAAAGATAAATATATAGCAAATGACTTACTAGATACATTAAAGGCTAATAGGGATAGATGTGTAGGACTTGCCGCAAATATGATAGGATACAACAAAGCAATAATTTGCGTATCAGGTGGATTGTATGATTTTGTAATGATAAATCCTGTTATTACGAGTAGAAGCGGAGATTATGAAACAGAAGAAGGTTGTTTGTCTTTAATTGGAGAAAGAAGATGTAAAAGATATAAAGAAATTGAGGTTGATTATTTGGATATAAATTTTAATAAACAACATGGAAAATATACGGAATTTGTTGCCGAGATAATACAACATGAGATTGACCATACAAATGGGAAAATAATATAATTATAGAAATAGTAATTACTTAAGTAGTTACTTTTTTTATGTGATAATCGGTATAAATTTAAGAAAAATATTGAAATATAAATAAAAAACATATACCGGAAAATATAAAACCCCCCCCCCCGCCTGTAATCTCCACAAATAAAAAAGGGGGAACGGCGAGGGAAGTCATGTAAAAACTTTCGGGAAATAGGAAGGGGAGGGGTATTATTTCTTTGAAAGAGCTTCTAATAGTAACGATACAGCTAATGAAAAGCCTTCAATAAAGGCCTCTTCAGCTTAAATATTAGACAATTCATTCATACAATCTAATACATTATCAATTAGAGAAAAGGTTTCTTTATCAACCAAATGTGTTAGTTCTTCTTGAAGTGATGTACATTTTGATAATGTTTTAGAGTATTTAGAATTTTTTAGAATTGGCTTTTCGATGCAAGTGTAATCTCCATTATATAGTGATTTAATTGTTTTAGTATTCATGTTTTCACCTCCAGATGGTTGTGTATTTAAGCTTAAATATGATTAAATATCAAGTAAAAAATAAAAATATTTAATATTATAAATGGTAAAATTAAGTGACACACCGTGAAATAAAAATAGACACATAAGATTACAAATGATACAATGTAATTGCCAAGAGAACATTGAAAGGATTTGTAATTTATGTGTCAAAACAATTATAACAGAAAAAAAGAAGAAAAGAAATATCAACATTTAAATTATGTTGAAAAAACACAAATAGAAAGATGGTATAATATTGAAAAGAAGCCATGTTCAGAGATTGCAAAATTATTAAATAAAAGTGTGAGAACAATACAAAGGGAAATAAACAGAGGGCTAACAGAAAATTTAACGACTCTTTTAGAAATAAAATATGTATATAGTGCAACTGTTTCAGAGAGAAAAGATAGATATAATATGACAGCCAAAGGACCAAACATAAAATTAGATGCAAATTACAAATTGGTAGAATATATTGAAAATGGAATAAAAAAGGAAAGAAAGTCACCAGAAATATTAGTTGCAGAAATAAAAAGGAAAGCAGAAGAATTTGAAATAATATTGTGTGCAAAAACAATAAGAAATTGTATTCATAAAAGAATATTAAATTTAACAGAAAAAGATATGATTTATAAAAAAATATATAAGGAAAAAAATAAACAAAAAATACATTGCGACAAAGTTCCAGCAGAGAAGAGTATAGATTTTAGACCAAAAGAAGCTAATACTAGAAGTGAATATGGACATTGGGAAGGTGATTTAGTTGTTGGAAAGGATGGTAAAGGAGCAGCATTATTAACATTTACAGAAAGAATGACAAGAGAAGAAATAATATTTAAGATACCAAGTAAACATAGTGTAAATGTAGCAAAATCAATTGATAAATTAGAAAAGAAATATAAAACTAATTTCAAGAATAAATTTAAGACAATAACATTTGACAATGGTGTTGAATTTAGAAATTATAAAGCATTAGAAAGGTCGTATGACAAGAGAAAAAAAGAGCCACGTTTACAAGTATATTATGCACATCCATATAGATCAGGAGAACGTGGAAGCAATGAAAATGCAAATAGATTAATAAGAAGATTTATACCCAAATGAACAGTTATAACAAATATTCCAGAAGAGTTTATTCAACAAATAGAGAATTGGATAAATAACTTGTTAAGACCTATGTTTGGATATAAATCGAGTTTAGAAATGGCAAAAATTGTATCATAAATAATGTTATAATTTTATTGAAAAAAGTGCGACACTTATTATTGCAATTTATAAAGAGAAAATATTTGCTGCCGGAAAAGAATAATTATAGAAAATATGATATAATGTAAACAAAAATTAATAACTTGAAAGTGGGAAAGTTGTATGAGGAGTACAGTATTAACAGAAAATGATTATAATTTGTTTTATAAAAGTATTATTTATGGAAATATAGAAGATTCAATAAGTACATCAATTAAATCGGCATATAGAGATGTGTGTAGAACAATAACAGGTTTTTCAAAACATAAAAATCATAATAATATTTTTAATAATGCTACCCAATTATTATATAATGAAATTGCCTTATTATTATCTGAAAATATTACAAATCAAGAAGACTTTGATAAATGGCATAAAAATTGTTGTGATGAATTAATAAAAGTTTTTGAAGATCAATCATTTTACTATGGACAAGCTCAAAAATGGATAAATATGAGCTTAAAAAATTTATCTATGATAGAGCATCGATTAGTTGAAAAACAATATGAATTTTTTCATATTCCAATAGACAACTATATTATTAATATAACAGGAATTGAAACATCAGTTGCTTGGAGCAGAATTTCGGATTATGATGAATATATAGATTACCAAAATAAATTTAGAAATAAATATAATGGAATACCTTTAGATAATGAATTTGAGTTATGGTTGAAAGTAAAAAGTAGAATTTGATTAATAAAAATATTTGAATACTAGAAAGTGAGTTTCTAACTATATAATGTAAAAAAATGTCCTACAAGTGTGGGACATTTTTATTTACAAGCAGCTATAAAATTTTTAAATAAGTTTCTGGTATTTTCATCAATCATAAGTTTCGGATGCCATTTAATTCCCATGACAAATTTTTTGTTCTCAACTTCAAAGCTTTCAACTAATCCATCTTCAGAATATGACGTTATTTTAGCAAGGTTTTTAACATTTTCTACAGGTGCAATCATGCTCATAACCCGAAGGCAAGTTTAAAATGATTTTGCTTTACAATTTTGATTTAATCGTTACAGCTTGAATGGATGTAGCGATTTTTTACTACCTTTAAATTGGTTGCTATAATGCTTAAAAATATCACTATTATGTCAAATTGAGGAGAAATTGGGGATCAACTTCCCAATTGACGAAGAACCTTTAAGAAAAGCTAATTTCATAAGAATTCTTAAAGTCATTTTTGCAACAAAGTAAATCAAAAAAATATAAATATGAGAGTCACAAAAAAGATTTTTAGATAATATTGAATTACTAATCTGCCTTACTTGAAATTAACAAATTCTCTAATACATTTCCAGCAGTCCTATCATGAGATTTTAGTGGGTGAACATAGAAATTGTAAGTAGTAGTAATTTGTGCATGACCAAGTCTAGCAGATACTGTTGCAACATCAACTTGTTGTGAAATAAGAAGAGTTGCATTTGTATGTCTTAAACCATGAAAATTAATTACAGGCAATCCAATCTTTTTAACAAACTGTTCAAACCATTTACTAATTGTAGATGGATGAATAGGTTTACCATCATCTTGAACAAATAGCCTATTAGATTCGTGCCAGAAATCGCCTACAGTTGATTTTTGTTCATCATACCATAACTTATATTCCTCAAGTAAAGAAACGATAAAATCAGGTATTGCAACATCTCTTATTGAACTTTCTGTTTTAGGTGCCTTAGTAAAAACTCCTTTTTCAGAAAGATATTGACTAGATTTATTAATATTGATAATACCATTTTTTAAATCAATATCGCTCCATTCAAGTCCAACAAGTTCTCCAAGCCTTGCACCAGTAAAAATATCAAGTAAAATTGCAGTACGATATTTAATTTGATTGCCTTTTAACTTTTGCAAATTATCAACAAGAATTTTAGTTTGTTCTTCATCATAATGACGTCTTAACGGCTTAGATGTTTTCGGTGGTTGAACACGTTCAGCAGGATTGCTTACAATAAGTTGCCAATATACTGCTTTATGAAGCATTGCTGATAGCAAACGATGGTGCTCTAATATTGTCTTTTGAGATAATGGCTTTCTTGTTTTCTTTCCATTATTATTTTTTCTTCTAACAATTTGAGTATCTTCTTCAAGCAAATCATAAAATCTCATTATGTCTGTTGGTTTGATTTTATTTATTTTATAATGTCCAAAATATGGAGTTATCCTTGTTTCTAGCATGCGTTTGTATCTGTAGTAAGTTGACGGTGCTAGTTCTTTTAATGCATAATCCTTTGTCCATATTTCCACATATTGTGCAAATGTTGGGATGTTTCCATCTACTATTAGTCCACTTTCTACTTCTGTTAGAAATTTTGCAAGTTCTATCTGTGCTTCTGATTTTTTCTTGCAGTGTATTGTTTTTTGATGCCTTATTGGTCTGCCATCTAGGTCGTATTCTTTGAATACTACTAGCCTGTAACTGTTTTTTCCTCGCTTTTCAATACTACCTGTCACTTTTTTGCCTCCTTTCTGTTGTTTTTAGTAATTGTTTGTATTACTATGTTTTTATTGTAACATTTTTGTGGAAGAAAACAAAACCCGACAGGGGGTTATGGAGGAAAAGTTTTGGGGTGTAGGGGGAAAGAAAAAATGTTAATATAGTGTGATTTTTGTACAGTATACGTTATAAAATATAAAATTAAAAGAATAAATGAAGAAATCTTTTTATGAAAAATAAGAAATAAAAAATAGATAGTTATAAAACTATCTACTTTTTAATCTCTTTTTTTGGATATTAAATGCATTTTTTATATTATATTATTTTTAAAAAATTTAGTCAATATTTAATTTTTCTTTTAAAGCTTCCTGCAAAACTTGAGAAAAATTAATATCGTTTTTTTCGGCAAGATAATTTAACCATTCAGGGATGGTCAAAGTCTTTTTTATCGATTTTTTATTGAATTTTTTTCTGTAGTCATCCATGTCAATACTTATAAATGAAACAAATTGATTTTCCTTTAAAGGGATATTAGAAAAATCTAAAGAGGGATTTGGAAAATTAGTCATATTATCCAAATATAAGCCCATAGCATCCTGAGCCATAGAATATGCAACTTGTATACTGCTTCCAAAAGTTGAACATCCTTTTAAATCGATAAAATCAACATTATAATATTTACCATCAAAAGTAAATATGGCAGGAAAGACAGTTAATTGATTTTTCATTTTTATACCTCCAATTTATATGATAGAAAGGAAGATAAATGCACAGCAAACAAACCCTAGTAAAAAATATAAAATTAAAGTTTTACCCTCATTTAACTGAAATATTATATAGTTGAATAGGGAGGGCTAATTATTTTAGCCCTGTTCTTTTTAGAATTGCTTCAGCTGTCCCTATTGGAATATCTCCGCTATGTACGGGAATAATTTCAGTTTGATTTCCGTTTTCTCATTTTTAAATGAGAACCGTTTTGTGAAATCTTTCGCCAACCATTTTGCTGAAGCAACTTGATTAGCTTTTTACAATGCATTTAATATCCTCCTTTCTGTAATACATTATACTACGTATAAACACGTATGTCAACACTTGAATGAAATTTTATTATAATTATATAACAATATTATATGCATATATAACAAAATTAAAAATATTACTGGAAAAATTGCAGAAAAAATGATAAGATATGACAAAAATAGGGAGGACTTTGAATGGAAAATGAATTACAAGAAATAATATGTCTTCTAAAGGATAACACAACATCAAATATAATTTCAATTTTATCATTAGTTGTAGCAATTATTGCGGTAATAATAACTATCGTTTCTAACGTAAAGGCTAATCGAAGATATATAAATAGTTTAAAGCCAATATTAACATTTAAGTTATATGAAAAAAATGGATTTTTAGTATTATACATAAAAAATAATGGTCAAAGCGGAGCAACTAATATAAAAATAGATTTTTTAAGTATGAATAATAATGAACAAACAAATTTTGAATTAGATGATATTTTCAAGAATGAATTTATGTTATATCCATCAGAAGAAACACAAGGAGTAGTTATGTATTTAAAAAGTGAAATGTCTCCAAATATAGAAATCAATGTTAAATATGTACAAGAAAATGATAATAAGCTAATTTCATATAAAAGAAGTATCGCGTACAAAAAAGAAATTGAAATAAAAGATGGTATAGATGGAGTGATTGAAGAAATAAGATCCATCGCATATTCTAATAATAGATTAGCAAATTATATAGAGGGAAGAACTCTTTTTAAATTTGACGAACTAAATGTTATGCCTAAAAGTTCTTTATATAAAGATTTGAATGATGCAATTAATAATAATGAACGAAAAGAATTTGGAAAAAGTGATGATTAAAATAAAATGGAACTTATTTAAAAACTTGATGAAATATCGGAAAAGTATAAAATTTCTATATTAAACTAATATAGAGGTGTTGATAAATTAAATAATAAGCTAATATTAATAAATAGTATATTAAATAGAAGTATTGTAATAATAGAAATTTATGAAAAATTATTAGATACTAATTTTTAAATTTTAAATTCTTTGACAAGAACGCAAACTGTTTGTATATGGAATATAGTTATTATCAGAGAATGAATATAAAATAAAAATTAATTTATGTGATGGGGGAAATTATGATAAATAGAATATATATAAAATGTAATTTTTGTAAAACTAATATACTTCTTCGATTTCAAATGGGTGAATTTGATATCCCATTTAGTTTTTTCTGCCCCAATTGTAAAGTTAATATTAATGGAATTAGAAAAATTGCCACTGAAAATTCTTTTGAAATTAATAATGCAACAGAAATAGAAGAATGTCTAGATAATATAGATTATTATGCGGATTTTTCGGTAGAATTACCACATAAAAAAATTAGCAAGTATATTTCTTTTGAACAAATGTATTCTAAAGGGGCAGGGCCATTTATGGATACTGTAAATTTGTTCGAATCAGGACAAGATTATATGAATTTAGTTAAACATATAGAAGAATTTATATTTTTTAAAATAAACAATTGGAATGTACTAAGACCACTTTATGATTTATATTTTAATGATAAAATTGAATTAATACGTGAGCCTATACTTAAACTTTCGCCTAATTTTACTGTAAAAAATAAATTAGATGTTGCAATGGCATTACACCAATCAAATGTAATAGGCTTTAGTAAAATACTTGATCCTAATACCCTTAATGAATTTATTGAAATATCAAAAAAAGTGATGAATAAAGAAATTATTTTAGAAGTATATAAATTTATAGATTTTTTAAAAACAAATCAAGAAATTGATTTTAATTTAAAAAGAATTGTAAAAATTTATTCAAGATGGATAGAAAACTTTGAAAAATATATTCCGATGGTTATGATTTCCTTGGGAGATTTACGTGAAAAATTCGATAAAGAAATTTATGGAATTGCTACGATAAGTTTTGATGATATGATTAATTTTTATAAAGATAGTTATGAATTAATATTAGATATGATAACTATTGCAATAGGATTAAATAATATTTATTTAAGAGGAACATATGATAGTTTTTCTGATGGAGCTAATGTTTCAAACTTTGAGGAATATAATAAATTAGTAAAATCGAAGAGATTAGAATCTTTGATTTTTGAAGAACCTTTTAGTAAATGTGTTAAAATAGATAGAAATATACGCAATGCAATTGCACATTATACATACGATTTTGATGTTAGTTCACAAAAAATTACTTTTTACGATAAATTTAGAGGTCAAGAAAACGTTGTGGAATTGTATCTTTGCGACTTAGCTTTATTATGTTATGATAACATTACTATCTTGGTATATTTAAATGAACTACTTTATAATTTTAGAAAAATCAATTTTATACAAAGTGGAATGAGACCTAATATTGGATTTCCATCGAAGTAATATAAAAATAATTATTTAATTAGATTTTTTATCTATATATGAAGTATAATTTTAAAAGCTGATATTTGGTTAAATATCAGCTTTTCCTTATTTTCATCCCATCAATCCAATTTTCGAATTCTTCTGGAGTGATTTTACCAAGTTGGTATTTTTCAAGCATTTTAGGACCTTTTAATTTATACTCCTCACATAAAAGACTTACCTTAGGATTATTGCTTAAAGAGGCTTGCTTATGCAAATTTTTGTATCTATTCCTATATTTTTTACAAAGAGGATCAGATTCATAAGTTTTTGTGGTAGATATTAATTTAGCATATTCTTTACAAGTTTTCCCATCTTGATAGATTTCATCACAATATAAAGTTGTATGAGAAGTTTTAGGTATAAAGTAATAGTTGCAAATACCGCAACGTACTAATCTAAAACTTTTTTTGTTGTTCAAAAGTTCTCTAGCAGAAACATAAGCAATATCAATTGGATTTTTTGCAGAGAAGTAATTATATATATTTGTGTTATCACAAAAGTCTTTTACATCATAGCTCATTTCAATTGTTGTAAATTCTGGAGCAATATCTTTTATTGCGGAAAAATGATCTTCTTTCCTAGAAAATTCTTCAAATAAGTCATAATTATCATCCATGACATTAGTTACCTCTAAGAATTTTTTATAATATTGATTTTCAAATATATTTTCAAATTTGAGTTGTGTAGTTGATAAATCCCAGTTGTATTCTTCATAAAATAATTTCCAATAATACATAAATTCTTCTTCAGATAATATCAAGATATTTTCTTTCAGATATTCTTTTTTAGATATTACATTTTTACCATATAAACAATCATTTAATATATTCGGATTATAGAAAAACAATAAAGGAATAAAAAGATATTTATCTAGTAATAAACTAAAATCTTCAAAATCATCAAAATCTGTATTCATAAAATCAAGTAAAAATGTTCCTATTGCTTGACAGTGTGGTTCGCAATTTTTAAATATATAAAATTTTTTATCTTTTAAATTTTCAGGTAGTTTATCTATATCAGTAAATTCATCTGCTGTAAATTTTGACACATATTCTTTAGAGTTTATAAAATCAAAAGCAATTTTTAAATCACCCATCATAATAATCACCCCTACAATTAAAAAAATTTTTCTAATTATTACCTGTCAGGTTTTTAATTCAAAATTAAACAATTAAAATAACAATTAGTAATTAGCTAGTTACATTTTACAAGGCAAAGCACTAAAAATCAAGAAAAGTGCTAATAATTGCTAAAAGTTGCTAAAAAGTGTTAAAAATTGGAGGTGATAATATGGAAAATTTACCAAAAGTAGAACGTACAACATTAACAATGAAAGAAACAGCAGAGTATTTAGGAATATCATATTGGTTAGTAAATCAATTAGTAAGAAGAAAACAAATACCATGTGCAAGAGTTGGTGGAAGAGTATTATTTAGAGTACAAGCACTAGATGAATACTTAAACAATAAAGAACAAGAATCATTAAAAAAGTAGGGGAGGGAAAACATGCAATGGATTAAAGTGTTTACAGATATATTTGCAAATCCAAAAATCAAAATATTACTCAAAGAACGTGATGGGGACACATTTTTTAGAGTATGGATTCAATTATTAACAATAGCAGGACAATGTATGCAAGAAGGAAAGTTAATGATTTCAGAAAATAATCCGATGACAGTGCATGAACTTGCAACAATCATTCGCAAAACGGACGCAAAAATGGAAAATATATTGAACAAATTAATCCATTTAGAGATGCTAATATATCAGGAAAATACATATATAATTAAAAACTGGTATAAGTATCAAAGTATTGATAAATATGAGAAAATTTTAGAGCAAAATAGAGCAAGACAAAAAAGATTTAGAGATAAGAAAAAAGAAGAAAGTAACGTTACACAAACGTCAAGTAACGTAGCAGAAGAGAATATAGTAGAAAAGAATAAAATAGAAAATAATAGATTAGAAGATGATATAAAGGCAGGTGAAAATGGTAGTGGATTCAAAACAATTGATTTCTGACATAGTTTTAGATACTGATAATAAAATGCACAAGCAGTGCAAATTCTGTGGAAAGTTATTACATATAAATGATTATACTGCACTATATGTTAATATTGTTTATAAAGATATAGCAACTGCATATGAAAGATGTACCTGTAATGAGGCTAGTAAGATTTGGCAACAATATGATGAATACATTGAAAAAGACAAAATAAGAAAAATCAATTTAAGTAAAATAAACAAATTATTTAAAAATAATAATTTAGGAAAACGTCAATTAAATAGCACATTTGAAAATTATAAAATAACAAATAAGAATAAAAATGCTTATGAAAATGTTAAAAAATATGTAGATAAATTGATAAAAGGAACAACTAATAAAGGACTTTTTATAACAGGAGCTTATGGTGTGGGTAAAACTTATTTAGCATCATGCATTGCAAATGAGATTATTAAGAACGGAAAATCAGTAATATTTGGAACTTTAATACAATTGTTAGATTTTATTAGAGATTCATATAGCGATTCAGAAGTTTCTGATAAAGACTATTTGAATTTATATTCTAGTGTTGATCTATTAGTGATTGATGATCTAGGAAAAGAAAAGCCAACAGAATGGGTATTAGAAAAATTATTTTTGATAGTGAATAATAGATATAATAATTATTTGCCGATTGTTATAACCACAAATTATAACAGAAATCAATTAAGAGAAAGATTATGTATAAATAAAAATTATAGTATTGTTGATTCAATAATTTCAAGATTATATGAAATGTGTGGTGGTATTGAAATTAAGGATGATGACCATAGAATGAGCGATTCCCTAATTAGGAAATCGCTCTGAAATGGCTGAGATGACTGGAGTATAAGCTAAATCACTTTAGATGTGAAATGATTAGTGACAGATAAAAATGTCACTTTTCTTTTTATATTGTTTTGGAGCAAAAAGAACTAAAATAAGAGAAATGTTTTTAGCAAGATTCCCCTTTGTGTATACAAAGGGTTCTTGATAGTTGGGAATGTCCCAAACCCTTTTATGAAATGGAAATGATGAGATGAGAAAAGATGAAAGGATAACAATTAGAGTTACGAAAAAAGAGAAAGAACGATTAGTTAGAAATAGTGAAAAAGCAGAGTTAAGTTTATCTGAATATTTGATAGAACAAGGATTGGATAAAGATATAATAGTAATTGATGGGATTAAGGATTTAATAACAGAGCTTAGGAAGATTGGAAATAATATAAATCAATTAACGTATTTGACGAATAGTGGTGCAATTTATACAGTTGATTTAAGTAATGTGAAACAAGAGCTGGGAAAAATATGGAGTGAATTAAATTTTATTTATAATATGTTATAAAATGTAATTTAAAGGCATTGAAAAATTGAGAAAATTAAAGAAATATGATATATATTTATAAAAGAAATATAAGGAGATGTTATATGAATTGAAAATAGAAGAATTAAATAAAATACAAAAAAATGCTATGAGTAAAGACATAATAAAGGAACATTATGAATGGGAAGATAAAAGATTGCTTTCGTATATATTAGGTGAAGTACCTTTAGAAAGAGAAATATATAGGTATAGTGGTAAAGAGCTATCAAAAGAAGAACTAGACCAAAATGATATAATTGAAAAAATTAATGAAATTATAAAAAAATATAATTATAATATGAAAATAGAACAAATAGAATTTGATGAACTAGAGAAAGAATATGTAAAATTAAAAAAATATAAAGAGAAGTTTTATACTTCATATGATGATGTTATTAATGGAATGAAATTCAATAAAGTTCTTATGATAAGTGGACCAGGAGGAATAGGAAAGAGTCAATTT
>ENA-ORPD01000900-ORPD01000900.1-human-gut-metagenome-genome-assembly--contig:-NODE-900-length-26190-cov-2.399350_pt1 | contig 26190 bp, 21 predicted proteins | sample MGYA00242143_ERZ509076 | MGnify/ENA primary metagenome ERZ509076 (study PRJEB26280, sample SAMEA2338706) | human gut metagenome | biome: human gut; feature: human-associated habitat; material: faeces... | reverse complement strand
CTGATTAAACGAAAAAGATCCCTTCTTCAATTTCTCGGTCTGCAAGAAATCCGTGTGATTCGGTGACTTGAAAGCCTCAGTTTTCGAGATACTCTTGGATATTCCCAAGCGAGCCCGTAGTCTCAGTGCATCGAAGGTTGTCCATTCCATCGTGAAGTTGTCCCTCAACGCGAGATCCTTGGAGGTATTCGTGTTTTCAATGTTCCACACGTACAAGGGGTTCAACATATCTTCCCCGTAAAGTCCTGTCTTTCTCTCCAAGTACATGGGAATTACACCGTTTTCCTGTTTTTTCCGGTAATAGGGATTTGCCCTTGAAAACTGGGAAAAAGCCACCGGTTCACGTTCCGAATTGGAAAGATCCACACTCGCCTTGTTCGAGAACAGAAGACCTTTTCTACGGTAAATCAAATCAATGTTCACGCCCAAACCGTCACGATCGGACTTTTTCATCACACCGTCCCGGTTATTATAGCTGATACCTAAGCCGTAGCGCATGGCCTGGTCGCCACCGTCAATATACAAGTTGTGAGAATGGTTGAAGACGGTTCGCAACGGTTCGTTTAACCAATACGTGTCCACACCCCTCAATACTTCTTTCAAACGAGTATAATAATCCTGCATCTTTTGAAGTTTGTCGACAAACCCGTCGTAACCTTCCAATGGCGAATAGCGTCCAGCCAATAGTTCGTATTCTAATTTCTCGGAAGCGTTCATCAAATTATAATCAGACAAATCCGCAAACGAAATCCCATAATTTCCACTATACGATAAACGTAACTGCCCCGATTCCGGTGCTTTTGTTTCCACGACAATCACACCGTTAGCCGCCTTCGACCCGTAGATCGCCGTGGAAGCCGCATCTTTCAAAATAGTCACGCTTGCCACCCGATCCATGTTCAAGTTGATAATAGTTTCCAACGTGGTTTCCACTCCATCCAAAATGAACAAAGGCTGATTGGGATCATTCTCGAATTCCGTTTGCAATCCCACGACACTCGTCTTTCCACGAATCTCAATCTGGGGCATACGATTTGGATCCGATCCCCACTGTTTGCTTTCCACCACTAGCATGGCCGGATCCAGTGTTTTCAAACTCTGGATGATATTCTGTGCACCAACCATTTTCAATTCCTTGGCCGAATAAGTCGAAGCCGATCCCGTGTAGCTATTCTTATCCCGGGAGTAGATACCCGTGATGATCACTTCTTCAAGGTCTTCCACCTCATCCGCCATCGTGACAATAATTTTCTTCCCCGGTGTCACGTCCTTTTCCACCGGTTTCATCCCGATAAACGAGAAGACCAGTACAGATTTTCCTGTTTTTGTTGCCGGGAAACGAAATTTCCCATGCGTGTCCGTGGAAGTACCCGTTTGAGTACCTTTTAACAAGACAGTTACTCCGGGCAACGGATTCCCTTCCGTATCCATAACTTCTCCCTCATAAAATCCTAGTTTTTGGGATCCTGGCTTCTCTGCCGAAACGACCGAATCCTGACGAACGGAATTTCCCGACAAGGGAACGGAAATACTTTCTATCCGGGTTGTACCACTCATCTCGGCCCGTGTAAACAACGGAAACCCAAGTAATAAAACGATAAGTAATTGGGTAACCGCAGTGACTGTCTTTCTTTCCGATAGCAATTTTTGCCGAAAAAATTTCCTGTCATAAGTTTTTTTCATAACTTTGATTATTAATTGGTTTATAAAACTAATGATGCAAGGGGGTGATATTCAACGTGCAAAGTTTAAGATTCACCCTCTTTTTTCATCTTTCCCTTAAAAATATCTCTTTAATTTTCCATGATTTATAAATTTTGGGTCTTTATTCATTCCATTCATTTTAGTTAAGTTGCAATCTTAATATCCTTTATCTACCGAAAATTTCTTTTATAGGCCGATCCCCAAAACAAAAAATGATACAATAAAAAAAGCGAGGATCGTCAACAACTCTATCTTATCTGAGGCATCGCCAAACGCCCGGAAATAAATAGACAACGATCCACGCCTAACCAGCGTGAACTCACCGTCTAATCCTATTTCCTTTAATTGGCGATTTTCAGATAAAGATTAGCATAAACTCACAATATTTTTAAGACAGGCTCTCCTGCCTATTCGTATCATATCTGCAAATATATAAATACTTTTTCATTTTTCAATATTTTTCCTAATTTTAGAATTAACCAAAACGAAACTATATTGCTAAATCTAAAGAGATAGTATTATCACTATTTTTCAACAATTACGACTCACTAACCAACAAAACCAAAAAAGGAATAAAGAAATCAAAACTTTACATTAAACCCCTCCATTGACTTTAGCAACAGAGGGGTTTAATGTAAATAAACTCCCAATCAAACTTAAACGTTATTCTACACAACGCACGAAACAAGCGTTTTTACCATTTTGAACACTGGAAGAGGATATCGGGAAAAAATCAAATGTAAAGTAATTAAAATCCCAACCCACCGCATTAGCCTCAGCACCATCGATATACAACTCTGTATTCGTTTTTACATTGACACCATCTACTCTTTTATCCAACCAATACACAGCTCCCGGCCGCATGAACAGATCGTAAAAAAGCGGAGCATCACCAACTCCATCGGGATAATTAGCACTTAGCTTTCCTGAGGGGAAATATTCATATCTGGTACTGGCATATCTTAAAACGGCATTCCAACCATTCCCCTCTGTATCTTTTCTATGCCCATAACCGGAAGCTCCTATCGGGAAAAAAAGATTTTTTCCCGTTTTCTTGTTATAGACAAAACAACCGCGCATTCCCCTTCCCTCCCGGTGTTCATAATCATAACCGTAAGCATCATTAATATTATCCGCCGTGGTTGCCGCATCATCACCGTACAAGATTCCAAAACCCTGCTCAATATTCTCATCGCTGTACAATTTTTTGTAATCCTCATAAGAAGCTACTTTCCAATTCTTTCCGGCAGGTTTTGAAAAAGAATTAGAGGAATTCGTCTCATTAAAACTTATTCCAGACCACTTAGACGATCCGGTTGTCCCGGCGATCATGAAATCCTTATTTATATCATTCTGAAAACTTGAAGGAACAATATTCACCCAATCTGTTTTAGGATTTTTATTACTTAACGCATCAATTGGCTGAGTCCAGTTACCAAATTTAAACAACGAACCTTCTTCTACGGGAAAGTCTGTTTCCTCGGTTCCCGTTTTCATGTTGCACGTGTGCCATTTCGTCCCACCGGCGATCAAATCATCCGGCGCATACCCCTGACGGACAAAAATCAAATGATAACAAGTATAATTATGATATTCAACCCGTATGATAGCATGACGAGAGACATTTTCATTCGCACATTTCCCATTAAAATTAATCTTGAAATCAATATCTGACCCCGTCAAGCCGTGAACCACATTACCTTCGACCTTATTTCCTCCTGTAAAAGTAATGAAATCCTCTGTGGCTTCCACCACATAAGCTTTCCATGGTCCTTCAGAAGAAAAAGTCTCAAACCGGGTTGCATTTTCCCGCGGCAATCGCTTCAATACCACGTGAAATGAGTTATCATTATCCCATTTCCGCCAAATACCTTTGGGGTTGACGACCCGACGTACTTGATAGATCGTGGCATCTTTCTCAAGAATATCCCCATTATTCAATTTTGCCTTTATACGTACCACGGCTTTACGTTGATAAGCAACATATGGATTATTACCCGTGTAAGCCGTTTGTTTTACCAGTTGCTTGGCTCTCGTGTACATGGGCAAAGAAACATGATATATGTTACCATCATCTGATTTTTCGAACCGCACCGTGTACTCATCGTCATCCTCCGCACCAGTTGTCGTATGTGAACCATCCTTCATATTTTCGTAAGAACGCTCTCCTCTTTTAGGAGGTGTTTCATAATATCCTTTATTGACCTCCGGATTCCAAGGACCATCGTGTGTTATAACAGTCTCTGTTGTCTTGTGAAGTGAAAGAAAACCGTTCCATGGATTTTCTCCCTCCAAATCCATAGCTTTCCAATAGAGAAAATCCGAATTGGGATTATTAGGCGCCCAACGATTATCTATAATCTTGGCCTCTACACTCTCCACCTCCTGATCTCCCGCATTGATTTTCAACGGGAACATCATGGAATGATTATATAGATAAGAAATATAATAAGGATTAGGCACCTCGATACCAGGCTTCTTTTCTTTATACTCGATATGCCAATCCGCATCGTTTGCAAAACCGTTAAACTTCAACGTGAGTTTATAATGATAATTCCGTTCGGCATTATAATCCCGATCAACATCCTTACCAAGCATAAAGCGATATTTAATAGGACCACGACCAACCTTTTCCGAGTTGACGGACACGTAATAAGCATCTACCTCTATGTACGTTCCATAAGGTACATCATCTTTAAGTCTATAGGTTTCATCTCCGGGAAAACCGGGATAATCAAGTTCTCCATCTTTGTTCGCATCTTGAAGTTTACTAGGCATTTTCTCTCCTGCCCCCTGCATATTTTCATAAAAAAACAACGCATTGGATGCCTCTCCATGTTCTCCATGGTTCGGTTTACCGGTAGCCAAACGTACGGGATATTTCTCATCGAATGCCGGCACATCTTCTCCCTCGTAATAACGTATGATTTCCCCCTCTTTAATAAGATTCTCCTCCGCCTCAACCGTATTCTCATTTCTCAAAAAGCAAGTCGCCGGAATATCCCTAATCTGAACCGATTTAAGGTAAACGAAAACACCTTCCTTCAACCCGGAGGCATCATAGGCAACGGTCACCTTCGATGCAGCACGCCGCACCCACGCATGCAACTTCGCTGTATTCCTATTGATTAACACCGATTCTTCCTCGGCAAGCACTTTTTCATCCGCCGAAAAATGACCAAACATTTGGCTGTTGTTTGCAATCTCCCCAGCATCCCAATCGAAAGATATTCCTTTCAACCCTTCCCGTGTTTGAATTGACTCTTCATATTTGGGAAGATCCAAATCCAAATTGGCAACCGCATAAACATAGTATCTTCCCTGGGGAACTACCAATTTAAACGAAACACGGGAAGTTTCCGATTCTGCATAGGGTTCTCCCGGTTTAAGATCCTCCCTATTAACCGCAATTGGCTGCAAACTTTCAATTTTTTTCATTTCAACCAAATTCCCATCTTCCGAGTACAACAATACCCACAAATCGTTAATCTCTTTTATCGCATTTCCCGCAGTTCTGCTCGCCCCATTCAATGCGGGAACCAACGGTTTGAATTCCACGATAGCAGTCACCGTACTTTTGGCTCCGGGAGTAAAATCATCATCTTCTCCCAGTGGTTCATCCTCGCAAGCAGTAAAACAAATGAACAATATGCATAAAAGACTATATATTAAATCCCGTTTCATATTTCCAGCTATTTTCTGTTATAACCCGAAACCCGGCTTTAATTCAACTTCCCTGTAAGGCTCAACATTTACTTCGAATTCTAACTCTTTATCAGTAATCATGATATAAACCACTACATGCGTGTTTCTTGGTAGTTTATCAGGCAAATTATCGAGTTCCCCTTCCAGATAAACTCCGTTCACCGTGATACCCACGGAATACTTCCCTTCTCGTTTTCCCTCTAGCAAATAAATAGGTGACAATTCTATAGGTGTCGGAGTATCCCCATCTTTCATTGCGGGTAACGTGATCTCTAAATCATCGTTGTAATCATACTCCTCGACAAACGAAGGTACATCAAAACTTTTTATCGTTAAATACTCTTTTCCCTCAATATTCTCGCTCTCGTATTTAGCGTTACGTGGCAAATAATATTCTTTATCCGCCATATTTTTAATAGCCAATCCGGTCAATTTTTTCTCGACCGAACTACGATTTGTTATCCTAAACGTGAATTTCACGGCAGCTCTTGTCACGAAAAGTTTACACTCACTATCCGTCTTGGGTACATACACCTGGTGGCATTCGCTCATAGGCAAAGCCCCCACGAGTTGCCCGGAAGGCACGTCCACCCGAACAACCAAATTGGTAACTTCTTCTGTCGGGAATACTTCCCCGACCTTTATATTATCAAGGAAACTAGCCAAGATGAGTGCATCATTACGATCTCCTTGACCAACCTTGATTTGTTCATTATCCTCATTCACGAAAAGATAAATCCGTTTCCACTCCCTACCAACCACCTCAAATTTACCCGACACACGATCATTCACCATGGTGGGGGACAAAGGACCTATAAAGTCATTTTTTTCAACCACATCATTCTCCCGCACCACGATCACTCGCAACTTTTGCATCTTCTCGTGATCACCTTTCGCCATCGCATCCTCCTCTACACTGCGAGTCATGGATTGTGCCACGTCGGACAACGCCACGCTGATATTAAGGTTTACCATAACCTCTTCCCCGGCATCCTCCTTCACATCCCGGCTACATCCCTCTATCAACAAGGATGCCGTCAACCAAAATATGATAACACAAGCAACCTTTTTCATTCTTGAATCTCATTGACTCTAACTACCCAATCGTTAATCTTTATCTCCGTTTTCAACCACACGTGGTCAGCATCAAGAAAAAATAACATCGACCATTCGCTCTCCCGGTCCAAGAATTCCTGTTTGTCCATATCTCTATGAAACTCACTCCTGAACGCCAACAAATAATTGTTCAATGGGATGTTCACTACCTCCCCGCCATCCGCTTTCCGGCGAATCACGAGTTTCGGACTATTCTTGAGCATCAGCCGTGAAGTCGAGAACTCCGCATATGCCATGATAACCTCCTTGTTATTCCCCATCAATCCCGCCGAGACTTGTCCTCTCGCCCAAGGCGTGTACACGATCTCCCCATTGGGCACCAAATCATTATCACAAGCAAATAAAGTGTTGTTGTCCGTGATCTCGAAATCAAAATCCTTATCATCCACCGGATCGCCGTTCATCTGTTGCAACATGATCCGGATATTATTCGTATTTTTCATCATCTCCACCACGCCCTCTTGATACAAGTCTGCCGTGGTGAGCGTAAGCTGTCCCCAATACATATCGTGCAATTTCTTCCGGTCGGGATTCGTCAAACAATCCTCGTCCATCCTTGCCTGTGCATCGTCATACTTGCTTCCCGCTGCCGGTGCCCGCACCATAGAAAAAGAACTTTTCTCACAAGCCATTCCCCCGTAAGCCACGAAGCGATACTTTCCCGGTGCCAAATCCAACGTCATCCGATAACTTTCATCCCGTAATTCAGGTCCCGTCACCACACGAGTATCCACGTAATTTCCTTCCTCATCGTATATATAAAGTGTCAAGCAATCCACCTTTTTGGGGAAAGCATTGGCAAACTCCATGTTGTAGTCGTAGATAAAACGAAGCGATACTCCGTGTGCGCATGGGTCAAGATCTTCATATATATTTTCGCACGAAGAGAAAGCAAAGCTCATCGATGCAACACAAAGTGCCGCACCGATGATTCTTGAAACTATATTTCGTTTTCTACTTTGCATGTTAATTCTTAAAATTCAATATTATTTATACGAACCGTCCAAGGCAATACTTCCACGGAAAGCGTCAAGTAAACATCGCCACTTTCATCCGGATCATCCGGATCTACGGGATCCGGATCGTTATCCGAGATTCGCGGATGACCGAGTTTATTTATTCCCGTAACTGCTAGCTTGTAAACATTATTACGTACCACGGCAAACTCCATCGGTCCCATTTGCCCGAGTTTTCCATTATCGTTATGGCGGTTCCAATAGAAATAATAACAATAATACCCGGGATCACTACCCTCTTCATTACTAGACTGGTAAATGGTAAACAAGGATTCTACCGCAGCCTTTCTGAAGCTATCCCAATACGCATTATTATTTATGTTATTTTCATGCCATTGACACCATAAATAATCAGGACTCTCATGATCATTACTATATACTGCCGCTTTCTTTACGTCACCATCTTCCTCTACACAAATATCTTCCGCATTTGTAGGCGTTCCAAATACAGCCTTATAAAATTCTCTGCTAGCCCCAGATTCTAACGCTGCAGCACGAACTTCTTTCCAAGTCACATAAATATTCGTCAAATACGTATAAAGTATTTTATCTTTCATGGGATCCCCCGTAACATCTTTAAGTACCTGTACCAAAGAAGATTCCTGATCCGCACCTTCGGGTACAACCATTTTACCTTTAAAAACAATACCAGTAGAAAGCCCTTGTTTTTGCTGTGCTACCCCAGGTATAGTATTTTCCGTTACATAACGCCAAATCTTATATTCTTTTTTATTATAATTATCTTCTGTACCCTCCAATACATCAGCAATATCATAAGTATTCCATTGTCCGCGTGCCGTTACATCAATTTTCCACACTCCATTACTCACATTTCCAAGAGGATACATGAAATGCTCCTCATAAGTATTTACATCAACATCCGTCACTTTTTTATAATCGTAATCTGTGTCTACCACGTAGTTCTCTGCAGTTTCTACTCCACAAATATTCCAACCTTCCTTCTCTCCATTTTCAGAGACACGGCGCAAGTAATAGAATTCCTTACTCATGTTCACCAATGCCATCTTTTGCAATTGAATTTGCATGATAGTTTGATCATTTCTTTTGACAACATTATAAGTATTATCCCCGACTTCACTTGCATCTTTAAAATCAAAACGAGCAACGGAACGTTCCACTTTTATAGCCCCAGCGTTATTAACTTCCTTATCGGTACCATTACCGTTATTCCCGGACAAATCGAACGCTTTACTCTCGGATGTGTAATCATTCCAATAATCCAATCTTTTAGGTAATTTCTTTTTCGCAATTACGGCATTAGACATCAAAAAACTTTCTTTTTTCCAAATCTCTTCCGAAACTTTGGCGATCGCATTCACCCAATCTGTTGACCCCTGTGTTGCTGCAGTAATTATAGTTTTCAAGTCCTGCGTGGGATTACAGAATACATAAACGTGAATTTCATCGTTTTTCAAATTCCCGTTGGGATCTACATTATCCTTAGAATAATAATCACCCAATATCGATTTACTGATTTTTTTAGTCGTGTTGAAAGATGACTCCGTCAATACTTTTATGGCGTTATTCGTTTCCTCCACGATACTATGAGCGATAAATTTGTCATCTGTTGTTGCCAACACGAGCAAAACCTCTCCCACGTTGTTCTCGTAGTCCTTTCCCTCTTCAGTTCCATCCGTACTGGTTCCATAATCTCCATTGTCCGGTGTGTTCGTTTCACTACGAGCGATCCCTCCCCCGGCAGGAAGCTGTACCGATACATTCATGTAAACGGCATCTTTAGATCCATTCAATTCTCCGTCTGAATCATCACCTGTAAGGGTGTCATTGCTACACCCGGCGAACAGACCCATCACGAGAATGCTCGCGAAATAATTCCACATTCTTTTCATTTTTTTACTTTTTATTTAAACTGGTCATTTTTTACTTCTTCTATTTGGCATCTTCAGCCTCGGCTATACCACCTCGAGCTGCCTCAGCGAAAAGCCTCATTGCCGAATCATAATCTCCCGAAAGAGCAGCATAAACCCCTCGGGCATAAACCGCTTCTCCGCAATCGCCTGCCTTATCCAAGTAACGAGCTGCCCCCTTTAAGTCGCCCTTTACCATGGCAGCATTAGCGGCATTCAAGTTAGCAACCTCGTCCCCTGGAAACATTCGTACTGCAATTTCGAAAGCTTCGTTGTACTCGTCGCTACCCGGCTCCAGATCCTGCACCGCAATATACAACTCGCGTAAGCTGAGTTTCTGCGGCCGTGTTTTCATGATTCTTCTGATTTCTGCAACATCCGTGTAAGTACGCACTACGTATTGCACCACATAATCCGAATGCCTGAGACCGGGGTACACGTTTTGTAAAAGGAATCGATAATCTTCCGGATAAGTCGATTTTATAACCTTCTCCTTGGCATCCGGCTCCATCTCTGAACGGATTAGCGCCAGTATCGCATCACGATTTTTCAAATTCGTTCTGTCCACGTATGCCTCCAACCCGAACCAATCTTCCGGCTCGTAAGATGTCAAGATGACGCTATCCGGGAAATGGTACAACTCCCGCACATACGTTTTCAACGTTGCCGTTCTTCCTTTAGCAAGACGGGTATTATTAGCATAAGTACCCTCGGGAGAGGCATACCCCTTGATGCTTAATGAAGTTATACGAACATCCGGATCATTCCGCACTACGTCTATTGTCTGCCTGATCTTTTGTAATTCCACCGGGTTCTTCCGGTAATCTTCGTAAATCTCCGTACGGTTCACGGGGAAATCAATATAAGCCGACCCTTTCACCTCACGCACCTTCACGGGCTCAATATCAGGGGGCAAATAAACAAACACGGGCGTGTAAACTTTCGGTTCAAACCGGAATAACGTCACGCGATCATCCTCTCCCGTCTCCTCACCTCGACAACCACACGAACTCTCATCCATCACAAGCGTTGCCGTCGACATCCAACTTTCAAAAGGGATCACCGCACGATAATTAATAATCCCCGTCTTACCTGCACGTTCCAAAATAACTTCGTCCATAACAGAAGTATTACGCAAATGATAATAATAGCGATTTCTTCCCGCAACAATCACAAACGGAAGTTGAACACTATCTTGCTCCCCTCTCAACATCGGTACAAGGAGTAATTCACGATTACTGGCAACATCCAAAGCTGACACATCCACGGTCATTGAAACAAATAAGGAATTCTCCCCACGTACCACATCAATATCCCTTATCTCCCCTCGACCATCAGCGAATTTTTGTCCATATACGCTTGCCATACACAATAATGACAACAAGCTTAAACACCATATTTTTCTCATAATCGTCTTTTTAAAACAAGTAAACAAAGTTCAAAGCCGCCTTCGTAGGTCCCACATAATGATGCGTTCGATCTTTTGCCATTCTCGTACCACATGAAGCACAGGGGTAAACATCATAACGCGTATAAACATACCCAAAACCTATTTCCGCCTCGAAATTCCAATGCCTGGAAAGTATCCACGAATAACCATAAGCAGCCCCGATTCCAAGAAACCATCCCTGATAACGACGATCCTTCAAGTGAGAGAAATCCGACCCCAAAAAAGAAATATTGTTTTTTAACTTTCCGACATTGTATTTTCCACCTAAAAGATGGCCACCCAAAAAATGCCCAGAAAAACGGTCACAAAACCAATAACGGGCCTCCGGCTGCACAAGGCAATGCTTCCACTTACGATCCCCCGAGAAAGTCCACCCGTTATAATTACCAGAAACATCAAACGTCCACTTTGGAGCGAGACAAAACTCTATCCCAAGGTTTATCGTCGCTGTTGCATCATATAACAAATTACTCTTTACGGCAACTTTTTGACACCTTGCTCCCACGCCGAGAAACAAACATGAAAACAAGACTACATAAAATCTTAGATTCATCTTCTTTATATTTAAATTGCTATTACGCCTTCATTTCATTTACACGCCCTCGCACCTGTAAATGATTATTGTCTAAACCAATAACTCTACACAAACAATCTCTTTAAATGTTCGTTTAAAGAGGTTTGGAAAATGGAATAAAAAGTAATATTTTATAATTGTTACTTGTTTTGTATATCAGATTATTACATAAAGTTTTGATTTGTGTGATAATGGTATTATCTTTGTATCATTAAACGAAGGTTTTAAGATACACAAATAAATATTAAATTGTTCCGCTAGCATTATATCCACTCATATTACAAAAACACTTTTGTTATTTTAACACAATATAGCATCAATTACGCCTAAATCATATAACATACCTTTCCCATGAGAAAAAGTGATTTTTCTCGCCACACATTTTCACAAGCAACTTTCTCGATTTTCTTGACGACGTTAACGGAGTGATCCCGAAGAAATCATCCAATTCGAACCAACCATTCTTCACTTCCACAGGCATAGCTTCGAGCCCACGAAAAAGTAAGAAATATTGTAATGCAAAATATTAAAACAAAAATTGATGACGACACCAGATCACCAAAACACTTAAATAAAAAACCTGTTCAATAATCAACACGGATGCACCGCAACAATCTCCCGTGTATCCCCCGATCTTGATTTTTAGGAAAAAACGTAACCCGATAGCAGTCAACATTGCGGGAATCATTGCGAAGCAAAAACTCGCATCCTTTAAAAAGAAAAAGGGAATCAACGTGACTATCCCCACAATCACAAATATTAACGTACGCACCTTACTATAAATAAGCTTCGTCTTGCTCTCCTCTTCTTTCCGAACATAAGGTAAAGTGTTTATCATCACGGCTGCACAAAGTTTGGAAAAACAATCTGCGGCAATCACGATCGGGAAAATCATGGCCGGATCGAAACTAGACAACAGAGTATAATATAGTATAAAATAAAGAACCAGACCTATCGTCCCGTAACACCCGATATGCGAATCTTTCATAATGGCTAAAATCTTCTCTTTGGAAGTTCCTCCTCCAAATCCATCAAAGAAATCTGCCAATCCATCTTCATGCAATGCTCCGGTCAATAAAACTCGGGTAATAATAGCTAAAATACACGCCACTTCTAAAGGAACGACTTGAGCAGCTACCCATAAAACACCTCCCGTTGCGGTTCCCGTTAGGAAACCAACTAAAGGCCAGTATTTAATAACATCCGTGAAATAACGCTTGTCCACGTTCACGATCCGCCACAAGGGCAGTCGGGTAAACATCATAATCGCCGCCAAAAGAGAACGCATACTAATTTTAGATTTAATGATTTCAAATTTTAAATTTCAACCGCACAAGACAGACACATAACTACCCCCTCCTGTGCAAGGAGAGTTAGAGGGGGGGGGGAGTCTTTTCATTTTCAACTTTCAATTACTTAAAGTATTTCGTTACCGCCGCTGCCTTGAAAGAAGCCATTTCATTGATCATATTTACGGCTGAAACGAGCAAGGGATAAGCACAAATGGCTCCCGTTCCTTCTCCCAAACGTAAACCAAGATTCAACAAAGGTTCAGCACCCAAATAATCCAACACCAATTTATGCCCGCATTCATCCCCTTGGTGACCGTAAATGCAATAATCCGTTAAGGCTGGATACAAAGCTTTCCCAGCAAGTACACAATTTGTCATGATAAAACCATCCACGATAATTACCATACCCAACTCGGCAGCACGCAACATACCTCCCACGGCAGCCACCATTTCGAAACCTCCAAAATAACGGATAATATCTTTCGGAGTTCCATCCCCCTTGTAATTTTCCATACAACGCTTCAACACATTATATTTGTGTTCAACGCCTTCCCGAGACAATCCACTCCCCGCACCCACGCAATCACTCAACGGAATACCCGTTAGGTAAGTCATCCACATGGAAGAAGAAGAAGTATTGGCTATTCCCATTTCCCCGAAACTCACCACGTTTGAACCCTCATCATATACCATATCCACAATCTCCACACCGATCTCGATTGCCCGATCAAATTCTTCCGGGGTCATGGCAGCCTCGTACAAATAATTTGAAGTTCCCTTACGGATTTTACGATCAATCAGCCCCTCCATAGGTTCGAAATCCGCATTTACCCCACAATCTACCAATTTAATCTCGAAATGGTGCTGACGAGAAAACATATTCACCCCGGCACCTCCTTTGATAAAATTAAAAATCATCTGAGCGGTCACCTCGGGTGCCGAAAAACTAACCCCTTCTTTCACAATCCCGTGATCGGCAGCAAAAATAATATTCTGGGGGTTCCTCAACTCCGGGGAAAGCGTTTGCTGTATCAACCCGATCTGGTGTGCTGTTTTTTCGAGTAATCCCAAAGACCCTTTGGGCTTGGTCAAATTATTAATCTTATCTATCAAAGCCTCCGACAAAGCCTTGTCAGTCTCTTTTATTGCAAAACTTCTCATATAATTGAAAATTAAATTACCATTTTATTTTACTCGCATAGCTATTCCGGAAATCATCAAGACAACTTCGTCCGCTCGACTTCCTATATATTGATTCACCCATCCCTGCAAATCTGTGAATCGTCGCTGAACAGGGTCAACAGAAACTCCCCCCATTCCGATTTCGTTCGTGACAAAAATAAACGTCGCCTCCTGCCCGGTGAACCGGTCAAACTCTTCCTTTATCTCTCGCAAAGACTTATCCACGTCGGAATCATTGTCAAAAAAGAAATTGGTACTCCACAAGGTCACGCAATCAATGACCACGACCCGCCCCGACACGTCACATTGACTAATCACTTTTTCTTCTTCCAAATTGGTCCATTGCGGTCCCCGGTCCTGTTGATGACGTCTCACCCGTTCCCGGAATTCATCATCCCACACCCTCGAAGTAGCCAGATAAACGGGATTCTCTGCCAACTTTAGCGCAAACTCTTGAGCATAACGACTTTTCCCAGATCTTTGTCCTCCCGTAACTAAAATTATTTTTCTTTTCATCATGACGACAAATTTCTCTGTTTTTTCAAGAAATACAAAGTAATATTACGAAAAATCTACAACTTTATTTCCGGCTCCATCCCAACAAGCCATCCACGATGATTCCCAGCAAAACTCCCACAGTATAACACAGAATATCACTCCACAAAAAACCGAATCCCAAGACCAAACCTCCTAACGCAGTCGCCCGGATGGCGTCAATCCAAGGAGCATGATACAATTGGCTGATCTCGATCAGGTAGGAAAAGACCAATGCCAACACACAAGCCACCCTTTTCCTCATATTCACAAATAGGAAACGACACCCGAAATACACCATCATAGCCCATAAAACATCCCCTAGGTATAATTTCACGAAATCAAGCGTGCAAGCACTCATTTTCCGGGAAAGCAATCCCAGCATAACCACGAAAAGGGTTAACAACAAATATTTCAACCGTTTATTCTTCATCCCTATCATACATCCAACGTTTCCTTTTGACAACAAATTTAGGAAGAATCTCCCATAATACCACGCCACACACAAAAACAATCAAGCACCCCGACAAATACTCTAAAGATTCAAAATTGTTTACTAACTTTGTGAGTTAGAAGTCTAAAAAGAAGTGATGATGAAACTCATATTATCCCGACACGGGGAAACATTAGAAAATCAACAACATATACTCCAGGGCCAACTCCCCGGAACCTTATCTCCATTGGGGATAGCCCAAGCCGAGAGATTGGCGGAGATGCTCCAAGAGGAAACGATTGATAACATTGTTTCCAGTGATCTGGCCCGAAGTTATAACACGGCAGTTACTGTCGCCCGGAAACATGGACTAACGCCTCACCAAACTCCCCTCCTGCGGGAAATGGACTGGGGTATATACACGGGTAAGCGCTTGGATGACGTGGATTGGACCAACCTACCTCCCAGCGTGGAATCCCTAGATGCTCTCTTCCAAAGAGCTATCGATTTCATTGCCTATTTAAAAAAGAATTTCTCCGGCCAACAGATAGTGGTTATCGGACACGGAGCATTCAACCGGGCAATTATTGCGTATCTCAACGGGAAAAAGGCTATTGACATGATCGACCTTTCCATCATGGAAAACACAAGTTGTATACGTTTTACATTAGTGGACGACAACCAAACAGTATAACCCAATTGAAAATTGAATCTCCACATTTTCAATTTTCAATTTTCAATTTTCAATTAACATGAGAATATACACGAAAGGCGGGGACAAAGGAACAACGGGAATATTCGGCGGGAGCCGGGTGGATAAAGATGATATTCGTATTGAAACAAACGGGACCCTTGACGAACTGAATGCCACGCTGGGTGTCATTCGAGCCTTATTGGACGAGAAGGACGAACGGCAAGAAATTCTGGCATACATACAGCGTACGTTAATGATCGTCATGTCACAAGTGGCGACCCCCTCAAACATCCGGGAACAAAACCAGAACATCCTACCGGAAGATATAGACCGGTATTGCGAACAACAAATTGACCGCATGAACAGCGAAATGAAACACCCATCCACTCATTTCATTCTGCCGGGCGGAACGCTAATTTCAGCCCAATGCCACGTGGCCCGCACGATCGCTCGCCGGGCAGAAAGAAGATTGTGTACTCTAAACAAGACAGACGAAGTTCCCCCGCTTATCCTGCGATTCGTGAATCGCCTCTCGGACCTCCTATTTACCATGGCCCGCTGGGAAATGGACCAGCAAGGTGCGGAAGAAGAGAGATGGAAAGCATTCCTTTACAAAAAGAAAAAACAATAAACAGCGTTCGCCTTGTGCAGTTGGAATCTAAAATCTAAAATTTAAAATCTAAAATACACATGTCTTTTCTTCGTTCAATCATGTTTGTCGGGACCTGTTCAGATGCGGGTAAAAGCATCATCAACACGGCATTTTGCCGAATCTTCAAACAAGATGGTTACCACCCGGCCCCTTTCAAGGCGCAAAATATGTCGCTAAATTCATATTCCACTCCCGACGGGCTGGAAATCGGACGGGCGCAAGCGGTACAGGCTGAGGCGTGTGGCATTACCCCGGAAAGCGACATGAATCCTGTCCTGCTAAAACCCACAAACGAACAATGCTCGCAGGTCGTACTCAACGGAAAACCAGTCGGGAATATGTCTGCCAGAGAATACTTCATGTCCAACAACAAGGCCGAATTATTCAACCAAGCGTACGCTGCCTATGAACGTCTGCAAGTCCGCTACTCGCCCATCGTGCTGGAAGGAGCCGGGAGTATCTCGGAAATCAACTTGCGGGAAAGAGACATTACGAATATGCGGATGGCATTGCGCACAAATGCCGCCACCTATCTGGTGGCGGACATCGACCGGGGGGGAGTGTTTGCCTCCGTCTACGGTTCCATCACCCTGCTTTCAGAGGAAGAAAGAAAATTGATCAAAGGAATTATCATCAACAAATTCAGAGGCGACATATCCCTCTTCGACGAGGGGAGAAAGATCATCCACGATCTCACGGGTATACCTGTTGTCGGCGTGATTCCCTATTTCAAAGACATTTATATCGAAGAAGAGGACTCCGTCTCACTGGAGACCAAAAACACCAAAGCCGGGAGCGGCAAGATCAACGTGGCCATCGTACTCCTGAAACGCCTTTCCAATTTCACGGACTTCAGCGTGCTGGAACGAGATGAACGATTCCATGCCTACTACACGAATAACGTGGAAGAAATTGGCAAAGCCGACATCATCATCCTACCGGGAACGAAAAACACGATCTCCGATCTGCGGAACATTCGGGCAAACGGTATCGCGGAGGCAGTCATCCGGGCTCACAAAGAAGGTAAAAAAGTGATCGGTATTTGCGGGGGATACCAGATGATGGGCGCCCGGATCGAGGACCCGGATCAGATAGAGGGGGACATGACCGCCATTCCCGGCCTGGGCATCCTTCCTCTTGTCACGATCATGGAACCTGAAAAAGTCACCCGCCAAGACCAATTCACCTTCCGCAATCACCCGGAAACCTGCAAGGGGTACGAGATACACATGGGCCGAACGACCTTATTAGACGGGGCTCCGGAAGCTCCCTTGAACCGTTTACACGACGGACGGACAGACGGCTATATCTTAAACGAAAGATGCTGGGGTAGTTACCTCCACGGAATTTTAGACAATGACATCGTCCTCAACGAACTGGCAGAAGGACTGACCCAAGCATCCCCCACAACCTTCAATTATACCGATTTCAAAGATCAACAATATAACAAACTGGCCGATCACGTACGCGCACACGTTGACCTGCCATACATTTATTCCACCCTTAAAACCAAGTAATATGCTGAACGGACACGGAGATGACATATACAAATCAAACACGGAAATAAAAGCTAATTTCTCCACCAACGTATGGTATGACGCGGACACGGATATTCTCCGTTCCATGCTGATCACCCAAATCGACAAAATATTCCATTACCCGGAGCCTGCCGCCGAATCATTCGTGCGGGAAGTTGCCCGGTTCCATAACCTGCAACCGCAAAACGTGATTGCCGGAAACGGTGCCACTGAACTGTTTTACTTGATCGCACACGCTTTCGAAGGGAGTAAAACCATCCTTCCCATTCCCTCTTTTTCAGAGTACGAAGATGCTTGCACCCTTTACAGGCACCAACAGATATTCGTACCCATAAAAGACTTTCAAACAGGCCCCGCAGACCTGATGTTCATCTGTAACCCCAACAATCCCAATGGACACGTATGGAAACTGGAAGAGATTGAGAATATTTTACAACAATACCCTCAAATGACGCTTGTCGTGGACGAATCGTTCATTGACTTTGCCCCCACGGCACAGCCATCTGAACCGCTACTAGCCAGCTACCCCAATCTACTGGTCATTCATTCCATGACGAAAAGTTATGCCATCCCCGGATTACGCCTAGGCTATATGCTCGGTAACGAAAGTCTGATAGACCGAATCAAACGATTCACTCATCCTTGGAGTGTAAATGCCTTGGCTATCGAGATCGGGAAATTCCTACTGCAAAACGGTAAGTATCTCCTACCCGACACGGGCAGGCTACTCAAACGTAAAGAGAATTTTGTCCGTGCTTTCGATGAACTTCCCGGTTACTCTCCCGTTCCCTCGGAAACCTCGTTTTTCCTTATTCACACAATACATAAATCCCACGTGTTAAAACAAGAACTATTGAAACAATTCGGGATTCTGATACGGGACGCCTCGAATTTCAGAGGTCTGGACGAACATTACTTCCGGGTAAACACACTCTCGGATGAAAAAAACCAGATGCTACTCCGGGCGTTGAGATTATTATCCATCAATGATTTATAATTGGTTACCATGCTCTCGTTTTCAATCTTCACCGTTCCTCTTATCATCGGGTATCTTCTTGATCTCATTTTTGGAGATCCCCGGAAACTACCTCACCCGATCGTAGCCTTTGGAAACATCATCAGGTGGTGTGAACGTCACTTTAACAAAGGTGGTCACAAGAAACGAAACGGGTGCCTGATTGCCATTATCCTGCCACTTTCCACCCTCTTCTTAGGGGGACTTCTCGCTTGGGGAAGCTGGATTCTCCATCCTTTCGCGTATTACGGCATCGCCTCCGTGTTCGTTTTCTACGGATTGGCGAACCACAGTCTTATACAAGAAGGCGGAGAGGTTATTCGAACTCTTGAAGAACAAGGATTGGACGCCGGACGAAAACGCCTGTCATGGATTGTCGGTAGAGACACCAGCCAACTCTCCCCCAAAAAGATATATACCGCCGTATTGGAAACCATGGCGGAGAATTTGAGTGATGGAGTCGTCGCTCCCCTGTTTTTCTATGCCCTAGGAGGATTTCCTGCCATGATGGCTTATAAAATGGTAAACACGCTCGACTCCATGATCGGGTACAAGGACGCACGTTACAAAGATTTTGGGTGCTGTTCGGCTCATCTGGATGATGTACTGAATTATATTCCGGCCCGGTTAACGGCATTTCTGATCGCCTTATCCGGCTACCGGAAAGGAATCTTTTCCTTCATCCGAAAATACGCCCGCCAACATGCCAGTCCCAATTCCGGCTATCCGGAATCCGCTATGGCCGGAATACTCGATTGTCGTTTCGGGGGACCGAACATTTATCACGGAATACTCGTGGAAAAGCCTTACATCGGAACGAACAACAGGGAACTATCGATTAACGATTACAAACGTGCCGCCCGCATCAATCAAACGGTATGCCTGAGCACGGTAATCCTTATTTGCCTTGTTTTCATACCATTGATATAAAAAGGACGAGGGGACACCGATGAAGTGTCCCCTCGTCTTTTTTCGAACTAATTTATTTCCGTTCTCCTAATTTATCATCCAGATAAATCAAGTTATGACCGTTCATCATCTTGATTCTGTCAACAATAGTCTGTGCAGTAGACTCTTCTTCCACTTGCTCATCTACAAACTTATTGATAAAATTCTGGGCAGCTTTGTCATTCTCCTTGATAGCTACATCCAATAAATCATCAATCAATTTAGAAACATGACACTCGTGTTGATAAACATGCTCGAATACTTCCAAAACAGAACCCCATGCCGTCGGAACCACGTTGATCTGACCGATTTCTACATTTCCGTTCCGTTTGATCACGAAGTCAATCATTTCATAAGCATGATCCAATTCCTCTTTTGATTGCGCTCTCATCCATGATGCCATTCCGTCGTAACCATTCTGTGCAAAATACACAGACATTGACAAATACAAATTGGATGACCACATCTCAGCATTAATCTGGGCATTAAACGCCTTTACTAAATTTTCGCTCAACATAATTATTTATTTAAAATTTGATATTCACTCTTCCAAATCGTTTGAAGAACGAACAAATTACATGCCATTACAAAATTATGTCATTTAAAATATAGCTTAGGACATTTTGTCATTTTTGACTCATTAACATTAAAAAATGATCAATTCCACACTCACCCCAGTAAAAATGGATATAACTCGCCAACACGTTTTTATAGGTATATACCGGAGTGTCAACCACCATATCCTTGGCATTATATATCGTGCCAATCACAGGTATTTTCTCATGCCCAGGCAATATTCGGGAATAGTGAAACTCATGCCCCCGAATACGTTGACCGTTTACACGAACTTCCCGGTAGCCCAATTTCAATTTCATCTGCTCCATCGTCGCCCCTTGTTTCAACACGCCCGCCATAGGATAAACCTCCCCGTCATCACTTGTAATCGTGTCACACAAATACATCATCCCGCCACATTCTGCCAACACCCGCCCTCCGGTCTCGCAATACTTCCGGACAGCCTGCCGCATACCCTCGTTAGCTGCTAACTCCGGCAAATGTAGTTCCGGATACCCTCCGGGGAAATAGACCAGATCGGCATCCGGAAGACGTTTATCATGCAGCGGACTAAAAAACACCACCTCCCCGGCTCGTTTCAACGCCTCCACGTTCTCCCGGTACATGAAATTAAAAGCCTCATCCCGGGCAATAGCGATCTTCCTGTTTCCGGAACAAATGACACCTTCTGTCTGTTCTCCGGAAAATTCCACCGTACAAAGTTCCAGTAAACGATCGACATTCACGGTTTTGTCTATCACCTCTGCCACCCGATCCGCAAATGCATCAAAACAAAACGTCTCATCAATCGACAACCCCAAATGACGGGACGGGATAACAATACTTTCATCCTTTGGGATATACCCCAATGCCTCCACTCCGGCATCCACACAAGCCTGCTGCAAATAAGCATAATGCGCTACCGATGCCACGAAGTTAAACACGACCCCGACAACCCGGATTCCCGGATAGAAGTGTTTAAAACCATACAACACCGGGGCCACAGTATAAGCCGTGGACTTCGCGTTAAGTACCAACACGACAGGAATACCGATTAACTCGGCAATCTCCGCACTACTCCCCTTCATCCCGTCGTACCCATCAAACAACCCCATCACCCCTTCCATCACGCAGACATCACTCGCTGCCCCGTAGCGGGCGTACAACTCCCGCACGTGTGCCGCCGACGCCATGTAAGAATCCAAGTTCACAGATTCCTCCCCCACAGCCATAGCATGATGTTTCGTGTCTATATAATCCGGCCCGCACTTAAAAGGTTGTACCTTCATTCCCCGGTTCCGTAACAATCGTAACAAACCTAACGTGAATGTCGTCTTCCCGCTACCGGAACTTGTCGCCCCGATCATGATAAATGGTTTCTGTTTCATTTCTTCCAGTATTTACATGCAAAGATAAAACTTCCCGAAATAATAAAAGTATAATAACATTGGATGTTTCTAATAAAAGCCTATTTTTGTAGCGTTACTATAATTGAGGTAGTTGCAACATTCATAAGCTTTCGGAATGGACGCCGGAAGCGGACCTCAAGTATGAAGGAATGATTTATGAAGGAAATGGACATGATTAAAGACATCATCCGGGCTTACAGAAATTACCCGGATCGTGTAGCTTTTGTAATTGATGATACCTCTTACACCTATCAGGAGGTATTTGCTCGAGTGCAGGGAATTATGCCCTTCGTGCAAGATTGCCCGAAAGACATTATCGGAATCATCGCGGAAGATTGCATTGAAACGTACGCCTCTATTCTGGCCGTTTTGTTATCCGGGAAAACTTACGTAATCCTCCATCCCAACTACCCGGACAGTCGGAACAGGACCATTGTGGAATCCACCGGAATGAAACGGGTATTATACGGTCACGAATCCGGTACGCGGCAAGGTCTCCCCAACGAGATCAAATGTATTTCAACATTAGAACTACGGGATGAAAATATAGACCATCTAACAAGAGAGCGAACGCAGGATACAAACAAGAATGCCTACATCATTTTCACCTCCGGAAGTACCGGGGTTCCCAAAGGAGTCCCAATCAGCCGGAAAAACCTAAATGCATTCTATACAGCCTACCATCAACTGGGCTGGCAACTTGGGCCAACAGACCGGATGTTGCAAATGTTCGAACTGACATTCGATGTTTCGGTTGTGTCCACCCTCTACCCGCTAACCCTCGGAGCCAGCGTTTACACGGTGGGAACAAGCAAGTTGAAATACATGAGAGTATACGAATTAATGGAAGACGAGGAACTGACTTTCGTGGCCATGCCTCCCTCCCTGCTACAATTCCTGTCCCCTTACTTTGGCGAGATTCACGTTCCAAAACTCAAATACCTTATCGTGACGGCAGAAGCTGCAAATGCCGATCTTCTCCAACGTTTCAGGGCCTGCGCCCCCAATGCGGAATTCGTAAACCTGTATGGTCCCACGGAAGCCACAATTTATTGTACGGCTTACCGGATTCCTCCCGAAGGCTGCAAACAACACAACGGGATGATCGCCATCGGCCACCCTTTCACCGGGATCGACACCATGATCATGGACGAGAATGAAACACCCGTGCAAACCGGAGAACAGGGAGAATTATGGGTAAGCGGGGAGCAAGTCATGCGAGGCTACTGGCAAGACGAGGAAAAGTCTCGACAGGTATTCGCCCGGTTCAACGGGAAAAAGTACTATAAAACAGGCGACCTCTGTTCTGTCGACCCGGACGGTGACATCATCTACCGCGGACGTAAGGACTACCAAGTTAAAGTGCAAGGTTTTCGGGTTGAGCTCAGCGAGATCGAATACCGGACAAAGAAATTCTTTCCGAACGAGACCAATGCCGTCGTCGTTCCCAAGAAAGAGGATGACGGGGGATGCCAATTGCACTTGTTCGTCGGGACAACTCCCCATGAACGGGATGCCTTGCTCCATTATCTGAAGGAACATTTACCCGTCTACATGATACCGACGGCAATTCACTTTTTAGAAGAATTCCCGTTGAACACCAGCGGCAAAATTGACCGGAAAGCATTAACGACATTAATATAAAAAACTATGGAAATCGAAGAAATCTTACGCGAACTGGACACGATTTTTCGTGACATCCTAAAAAACGAAAACATCACGTTAACTACCGAGACCACGGCAAAAGACGTGGACGGCTGGGATTCACTGACGAATATGCGCCTCATCACGGCCATCGAAAAACATTACAACATTCGTTTCGGCCTGCGTGAAATACTGAAATTCAAACACGTGGGTGACCTGTGCGCATCCATCCAAGCTAAAAAGAAATAGTCTATGATGTTTCTCTCTCTACCGTTTGTCATTCTGTTTACCTGTTGCCTAATCCTATATTACACGGTAAAAGGCAGCTACCAGAAACCGGTCTTGTTACTAACCAGTTGCATCTTTGTCGGTTATTTCAACATCGCGTACCTACTGATAGCCGCACTCATTGCAGCAATAACCTTCTACTGGGGCCGCTGGATCGGTATACAGGAACAGGAAAACAAACGCCGGAGAATCTTCATCGGGGGAATTGTCTTTCTCGTCCTCTTCCTCGTGGCATTTAAATACCTCAATTTCATTGGGGAAAACATTGCCGTACTACTCGGTTGGTTCGGCGTGGACTGGAAAGGAGCCATCACCTCTATCTTCTTCCCGTTAGGAATCTCGTTCTATACCTTCCAAGCACTCGGTTATCTTATTGATGTCTACTGGGAAGAGGAAGAACCCGAACGCTCACTACCGGACTTCATGCTCTACATGCTGTTTTTCATGAAATTCCTTTCCGGACCGATCGAACGGGCTTTTGATATGCTCCCGCAGTTGAAAATCGAGAAACGGTTTGACTATGACACGGTTACCTACGGTCTGAAACTCATGCTGATCGGTTTGATGAAAAAAGTCCTGATTGCCGACCGACTGGCCCCACATCTGGATAGTATATTTGCCTCCGTGCAAGATGCCTCCGGAGCACAACTCTTACTCGCCGGATTATTGTACCCGATTGAGCTTTATGCTGATTTCTCCGGCTACACGGATATGGCTATCGGTGGGGCCATGATGTTCGGTTATCGTCTGTCTCCGAACTTTAATCGTCCGTTCGTGGCAAAAACAATCACCGACTTTTGGCGCCGCTGGCATATGTCCCTCTCCTTCTGGGTCAGGGATTACCTTTACCAACCCATCGCAGCAAGCAAACGATATTGGGGACAGTGGGGTATCGTCTACGCTCTTGTGGTCACCTTCGTGTTACTCGGCGTGTGGCACGGGGCTGGTTGGAACTATGTGATATACGGGTTAATCCAAGGACTTATCATCAGCTACGAGATGGTGACCGTGGCCTACCGGAATAAAATGGAAACAAGCGTGGGGAAACACGTGTTCGGGGCTTACTCTATCCTCCGAACCTACCTGCTCTTCGCATTCTCCCTGCTATTTTTCCGTCTATCCTCGTTATCCGATGCCGGATACATGATCAGTCACCTCTCCTTCAACCTGCACACCTCTATTAAAGAGCTGCGATTAGGAATGACCGACCAAGAATGTATCGTTACCGGAGTTGCTGTCGTACTACTCTTCCTGTACGAATACTTCATGTCGAAACAGGACCTGTTACAAGCTCTGAACCAGCGTCACAGAATCATACGCTGGGGGGTCTACTACCTGCTCGTACTACTCATGTTCCTATTCGGACAATTCGGATCTGAAGATTTCATTTATTTACAGTTTTAGCCATGAGAACTTTCAAAGGATTTATAATAAAATGCGTGCTTTTTCTTGTTCCCTTCTTTGTCCTTGCGGGGATCTACTTCTACGATGATCCCTTCAAAGTCCTGCGTGAGTACAAAAAATATGACAACGACCCGATCTTCCTGAACGAAGATTACATCGGTTGGAAGACATACAAGAATTATCGGGACTCCCTGCACTTCGATTCCTTCATCCTAGGAAATTCCTGCACCATGGCATTTCTTACCTCCGACTGGGAAAAACACCTCAATGGGAAAAAAGCCATCCGGCTGTATGGGACAGCACAACGTCTGGCTGCCGTACACCGGAAAGTTATGGCCCTTGACAAACAACAAGATAAAATTGCCAACGTGCTTTTGATCGTTGATCCCACCCTTTTGCGGGAACACCAGTTATCAAGCGGATACATGCACCTCTTACCCCCGGAAATAAGCGGAATGAATAAATTCAAATTCCAGTCCCAGTTCGCCCAAGAATTCTTTAATCCCAAATTCATGATTCCATACATGGATTACCGGATATGCCACCACTATCGTCCCTACATGAGAGGCATTGTAAATCCGGATAAAAACATCCGTAACACGGTAACAAACGATTTGTGGAACCCGCGAGAAGAGGAAATAGCAGAATTGGGCGATTATTACTGGGAAAAGTACAAAAAAAGATTCCGTCCTCGTTCCGGTCAGGACCAGACTTATCCCCCGGTACTCATGAAACCACAAATAAAACTGTTATCAGAAATGGCAGAGGTATTCCAAACCCACCACACGAACTGTAAAATTATCATCAGCCCGGAATACAAACAGATACGCATGAACCCGGCAGACGTGGAGCAATTGAAAAATATATTCGGCAGCGAAAACGTGTATGACTTTTCAGGTATCAACCAATACACAAATGACATTCGGAATTATTACGACGGAGCACATTACCGCCCCTGCCTTGGACGTCAACTACTGGACAGCATTTATGCCACGCACGAACCAACTGACTAATTTTAGATTTTAAATTTTAATTTCCGACTACCCCCTCTAACTCCCCCTTACACAGGGGGAGGATGCGCTACATTAAAACATTGATACAATTTCTTGCGTCCGTCTCTCCCCCTGTGCAAGGGGGAGCCGGAGGGG
>ENA-ORPD01000875-ORPD01000875.1-human-gut-metagenome-genome-assembly--contig:-NODE-875-length-26881-cov-3.622530_pt1 | contig 26881 bp, 18 predicted proteins | sample MGYA00242143_ERZ509076 | MGnify/ENA primary metagenome ERZ509076 (study PRJEB26280, sample SAMEA2338706) | human gut metagenome | biome: human gut; feature: human-associated habitat; material: faeces... | reverse complement strand
GTGCCGTCGGGACGATTATCCACAAAGGCCGTTCATCCCATGTGTGGAACGTAGACATATTCACCTCTACCGACAAACTGGTTTCCTCTGTACGGGTAATCAATAGTATACTAAAGAAGAAATGATTCCAAGAGATTCTTACGAAATAATAGACACGTTGATCAAGCAAGGCCGGAGTTTCGCTATTTGGCGTATTCCCGGTGAGGATAGGCTCCATTTCAGGATGCAAAGCGCCGGCTCTCCTTGCCTATTATACGACATAAAAGACTTAAATGAACGGAGCGGTTTTGTAATCGCTCCGTTTCAGGTGACAGCGGAACGACCTATCGTTTTAATCCAACCGGATTGCTTTGAAATCCCCTCCGAATCCGATTGGGATTTCTCTCGAGAGAAAAACGAATTCCCTTCGAATGAAATCGAAATCCCGTCCGAATCCGAGGAGAAGGAACGATACGCTTACCATTTCTCCCTGTTTACCAACCCTTTGCTAAAAGGAAGCCAAGATAAACTAGTCCTATCCCGTAGCAAAACGATCCGGAAAGATCCCTCTTTCTCACCCGGCAAGGCATTCTTCGCCGCGGAAGAACGATATATCCGCTCCTATGTCTACCTTTGCCATACCCCGGAAACCGGAACTTGGATGGGTGGGACACCGGAAATCTTGTTATCCGGCGAGAAAGGTGACTGGCAAACGGTAGCTTTGGCCGGAACCCAATCCTTACGAGACGGGAAATTACCGAAAAGCTGGGACCATAAGAATTGGAGAGAACAGCAATTAGTCGCCTCCTATATACGCCGCCAGCTGTCCACCTTGGGTATTACTCCCGAGGAGAAGGGGCCTTATTCAGCCCGAGCCGGAGAGGTTTCTCATTTGAAAAGTGATTTCTTCTTCTCCTTGCCGAATCCCGAGAAGCTGGGTGATGTCCTTCAACTATTACACCCTACTCCAGCCGTTTGCGGTCTTCCCAAGGAGGAGGCTTATCATTTCATCATCGAAAATGAGGGGTACGATCGTAGCTATTACTCCGGTTTCATCGGTTGGCTGGATCCCAAAGGCAAAACAGATCTGTACGTAAACCTCCGTTGCATGAATATCCTCCCCCAAACCTTTACGCTGTATGCCGGAGGCGGTCTGTTGGCGGCCTCGCAGCTAGAGGATGAGTGGCAGGAGACAGAGGATAAATTAGATACAATGCGGAGAATAGTGGGTAATTTATAATTTTATATCATATAATGTATAGCGATAAAAAGAACATCCTTCAATTGGTAGCCTTGCTGATAGAGCACGGCGTAAGTAATATCGTGCTATGTCCGGGAAGCCGGAACTCTCCGATTGTGCACACATTGGCAAACCACTCGTTCTTCAATTGCCATTCCGTGACGGATGAGCGAAGCGCGGGATTCTTTGCTGTAGGGCTAGCATTGCACGGTGGTAAGCCAGCGGCTGTTTGCTGTACCTCGGGCACGGCCTTACTGAATATCCATCCGGCGGTAGCGGAGGCTTTCTATCAGAAAGTTCCGCTTGTCGTGATATCCGCCGACCGCCCCGCCGCATGGATCGGGCAAATGGACGGACAGGCCTTGCCGCAACCCGGGGTGTTCGGCTCGCTGGTAAAGAAGTCGGTGCAGCTACCGGAAATACATACGGATCAAGATGAATGGTATTGCAATCGATTGATCAACGAGGCGTTGTTGGAACTGAACCATCACGGCAAAGGACCGGTGCATATCAACGTTCCGATCTCCGAGCCTTTATTTCAGTTCACGACACCCGAATTGCCGAAGGTACGGGTAATCACCCGTTATCAAGGCTTGAACGTGTACGACCGGAAATATGATGACCTGATCGAGCGCTTGAACAAATATAGCAAGCGGATGATGATAGCGGGACAAATGAGCTTGATCTATCTCTTCGAGAAGAAAATATGCAAGTTACTATACAAGCATTTCACTTGGCTCTCCGAGCACATCGGCAACCGTATCGTACCGGGATTGCCGATCAAGAATTTCGACGCTATCCTGTATGCTACCCCGGAGGAGGAAAAAGAGAAGCTAGTTCCCGAGCTCGTAATCACCTACGGCGGCCATATTGTCTCCAAGCGGCTGAAAGAGTTTTTGCGGAAACACCCGCCTAAGGAGCATTGGCATGTCTCATTGGATGGAGAGGTAGCGGATTTATTCGGTAGCCTGACCACGGTGATCGAGATGGACCCTTTCGAGTTTCTGGAGAAAATCGCTTATATGCTGGAGAATAGGCAGATTGAATATCCGAAGGCTTGGGAATACAAATCCCGGAACCTGCCGGAGCCGGAGTTCGCTTACTCCGAAATGGCGGCGATCGGTGGTTTGATACGCTCGCTTCCGGCTGAATCGGCCTTGCATCTGGGGAATAGCTCCACCGTACGTTACGCGCAATTGTACACCGTACCCGAGACGGTTGAGGTTTGTTGTAACCGAGGTACGAGCGGGATCGAAGGCTCCTTGTCTACGGCCATCGGATACGCCTCGGCCTCGCAAAAACTAAACTTTATCGTTATAGGCGATCTTAGTTTCTTCTATGATATGAATGCGTTGTGGAACGGTAACTTGCACAATAACCTTCGCATCCTGCTCTTGAACAACGGAGGTGGCGAGATCTTCCAAGCCTTGCCGGGATTCAAGATGAACGAGCGTACGCACCGTTACGTTACCGCCTCCCACCAGACCTCAGCGGAGGGATGGGCCACGGAAAGGGGATTCTCCTACTCCGCTGTCCATAATGCCGAGGAGTTGGCAGCGGCGATGAGCGCCTTTACCCAAACAGAGCAACCGAGCGAACATCCCCTATTCATGGAGGTTTTCACGGACAAAGCGGAAGACGTACGATTGCTCAAGGAATATTATCATCAACTAAAAAATTCATCCCAAGCACAAAACATATAATATATGGAAACGAAAAGAGAATGGACAACCATCAAGGAATATGAGGAGATCTTATTTGATTTCTACAACGGCATCGCCCGCATTACGATCAACCGGGAACGGTATCGCAACGCTTTTACCCCGACTACGACCACGGAGATGAGCGACGCCTTTTACATCTGCCGGGAACGCCCGGACATTAACGTAGTCGTTCTGACAGGAGCCGGAGATACGGCCTTTTGCGCGGGAGGCGATATGAACGTGAAAGGACGTGGCGGCTACGTGGGTAAAGACGGCGTACCTCGCTTGAACGTATTGGACGTACAAAAGCAGATCCGCTCTCTCCCGAAACCCGTCATCGCGGCCGTGAATGGTTTCGCTATCGGCGGCGGACACGTATTGCACGTGGTTTGCGACCTTACGATCGCTTCCGAGAACGCTATCTTCGGACAGACTGGTCCTCGTGTGGGTAGCTTCGACGCCGGGTTCGGCTCTTCTTACCTCGCCCGTGTGGTCGGACAGAAAAAGGCCCGTGAGATCTGGTTCCTATGCCGCAAGTACAATGCGCAGGAGGCTTTGGATATGGGTCTGGTAAATAAGGTAGTCCCCTTGGATAAATTAGAGGACGAGTACGTTCAATGGGCCGAGGAGATGATGTTGCTTAGCCCGTTGGCTTTGCGCATGATCAAGGCGGGCTTAAACGCCGAGTTGGACGGACAGGCCGGTATACAGGAGTTGGCCGGAGACGCTACCATGCTTTACTATATGACGGACGAGGCGCAGGAAGGCGGTAAGGCATTCTTGGAGAAACGCCGTCCCCGCTTCGAGGATTACCCGAAATTCCCGTAGGGGGATTGAGAATGAATAATGAACAATTAAGAATGAATGGTAAAGGAGAGGTTATATAGGATTGAGGTGGTTCCCCGGTGCTTGACTTTCAAGCGACCGGCAGGAACCTCACGGGGTGTTTACACGACCCGGAAATTGTGGGAGGTCCGAATCCGTAAGGAAGACGAACCCTCGGTTATTGGTATCGGAGAATGTGCCCCCCTGCCGGATCTCAGTTGCGATTATGGAGTGGATTACGAGATCACGTTATCCAAGGCTTGCCTCGATCTGGAACAGAAGGGATATGTTGACACCGAATCTTTGCGCCATTACCCATCCATCCTTTTCGGGCTGGAGACGGCCATGCGCCATTATGAACAGGGCGGTTGGCGGCATTACGACACGCCCTTCTCGCAGGGGCAGGCGGGCATCCCCATCAACGGACTGATCTGGATGGGCGATTATAAGTACATGCTGGAACAGGTAGAGGAAAAGATGAAGGAGGGCTTCCGCTGCGTCAAGCTGAAGATCGGCGCTATCGATTTCGACCGGGAACTCTCTTTATTGAAACACATCCGTGCGCATTTCTCTGCCAAGGAAATAGAGCTTCGGGTAGATGCCAACGGCGCTTTCACACCCTCGGAGGCGATGGACAAACTGAAGCGGCTCGCCGAGATGGACTTGCATTCCATCGAGCAGCCTATCCGTGCCGGGCAGTTGGAAGAGATGGCACGCCTTGCGGCAGAGTCACCCCTTCCCATCGCTCTCGACGAGGAACTGATCGGCTGTAACGCCCCGGACGAGAAACGGCGGTTGTTGGAAACGATCCATCCCCAATACATTATATTAAAGCCTTCCCTCCACGGAGGTATCGCCGGATGCACGGAATGGGTTCACTTAGCGGAAACTATCTTAGGGAGTACCCCTGAACAACCTAAATGGTGGGTCACCTCCGCTCTGGAATCGCAAATCGGACTGAACGCTATCGCCCAATGGTGCGCCACGCTAGGTAACCCGCTACCGCAAGGTCTGGGAACCGGCGAGATTTTCAAGGACGATAAACATAAGTTGATCCAACGAAAAGGAGACACCATCTGGTTCACCAACGACCTTTGACCTATGCCGATACAAGAAGATTTACAGGCATTCTTAGCTGAATGGCACGATCCCTCCCCTTTTCTGGAAGTCCAGACCTCTGGCTCCACCGGTACGCCCAAGCGGATGCGAGTACGCAAGGACCGGATGCTGAACAGCGCCCGGCTTACCTGCGATTATCTGGGGCTTAAGAAGGGCGACAAGGCCTTGTTATGTATGCCCCTACGCTATATAGCCGGAAAGATGATGGTGGTCCGCTCCCTATACGCCGGACTGGATCTGGAGGTGTGCGAACCCTCCGGACACCCGTTGGCGGATTGGGGGGATACGCCCCTGCGCTTTGCCGCCATGATTCCTTTGCAGGTTTACAATACGTTGCGAGTACCCGAGGAACGTAAACGGCTGGAGCAAACGGATATCTTGATCATCGGCGGCGGGGCGATCGACGCGGCCTTGGAACAGGAGATACGGCAGATGCCAAACACGGTTTATTCCACCTACGGAATGACGGAGACGCTGTCTCACGTCGCCCTGCGCCGGTTGAACGGGCCGGAAGCCTCGCCCTATTACCATCCCTTCCCCTCGGTGACGTTATCCTTGTCACCGGACAATACCTTGGTAATAGACGCCCCATTGGTTTGCGACGAGCGGCTGGTGACGAACGATGTCGCCCGCCTGCTGCCGGACGGGAGTTTCGCCATTATCGGAAGGAAAGATAATATCATCAATAGCGGAGGTATCAAGATCCAGATCGAGGAGGTGGAAGAGCGGCTACGGCCCTACCTCGACCGCCCCTATGCCATCACCGCCACCCCCGACCCTCGGTTGGGAGAGGCGGTCGTGCTACTGCTTGCCTCAAACCTACGAGGTGAGATGCTAACAGAGGTTCTCGCCAACCTGCCCAAGTACCTCCGTCCGAGGCACATCATAAAGGTAAGCGAGATCCCCCAAACCGGAAGCGGCAAGATCGACCGTGCCGCCTGCCGGGAGCTAGCGAGAAATATCATTACAAAAACACTATAAACATGAAAAGAATTCTAACAATCACTGCGGTCTCCCTATTGGCCTTATCGCCTATGTACGGGCAGGATTCTTGCCGATACCCGCAAGATCCTACCTTGGAGAAATCGCAAGCCTATGCAGGATACGACTGCGTCACCTTGCTGGATAGCACCGCCGTTACGGTACAACCTACCGGCTCGGGGGCTTTCGCCGTATGCAAGGCTTTTAAGGTACAGACTTCCAAAGGAGCCGTCGCCAACCGTATCATCAAATACGATTACGACCCGCTGACGGCGCACGCCGAGTTTCGTTACGCCACGATCTACCGTGCGAACGGCGACGTGATCAATCTCGACGTAACCCAAGCTTGCGACTACGCCGCCCCCGCACGTGCCATCTACTGGGGCGCCCGGCAGATCATGCTGGAAGTGGGCCGCTTGCAACCGGGAGATATCGTGGAGTACGAGATCGCCAAGAAAGGTTTCACCTACGCCTTGCTGACGGCGGGTGACGACGACGAGCGTTTCATCCCTCCTATGCGAGGACAGTTTTACGATATCGTCCCCTTCTGGGCTACCGAGCCTACCGTGCGCAAGGTGTACCGGGTATCCATGCCGATGGAGAAAGAGTTGCAATTCCAGTTCTACCAAGGCGAATGTACCTCTTCGATGCGATACGAGGACAGACGGAAAGTATATACCTTCGCCTCCGACGATATCCTTCCTTTCGCCAAGGAACCGAACATGGTAGACCTATTCGACGCTGCCCCGAAGCTCATGATGTCCAGTACTCCCCGCTGGGAGGATAAATCCCTTTGGTTCAATAAGGTTAACGAGGATTACGGAAGCTTTACTGCGATCCCGGAAGCCCAGAAAAAGGTAGACGAGCTGATCAAAGGCAAGAAAACGGAAATGGAGAAGATAGCCGTGCTGACCCACTGGGTGGCCGATAACATCCGTTACTCCGGAATCTCGATGGGTAAAGGCGAGGGTTTCACGCTTCACAACCTGAAAATGAATTATACCGATCGTTGCGGTGTCTGCAAGGATATCGCCGGTACGTTGATCGCCTTCCTCCGCATGGCCGGCTTCGAGGCTTACCCGGCGATGACCATGGCGGGAAGCCGTGTAGAAAGCATCCCCGCCGACCATTTCAACCATTGCGTGGCGGTGGTAAAACTGGCTAGCGGCACGTATATGCCTCTCGACCCGACTTGGGTTCCTTTCTGCCGGGAATTATGGAGTAGCGCCGAGCAACAGCAGAACTACCTCCCGGGTGTGCCCGAAGGCTCCGACCTCCGCTTAACCCCTGTCTCCGCCCCGGAGAACCACTACGTCCGCATCCACGCCGACAACCGCCTAGACGAGAAAGGCACGCTCCGCGGACAATTCACGATCACCGCCGAGGGACAATCCGACAGCAATATCCGCCGCATCTTCACCACCGGATGGCAATCCGACTGGCAGAACACGATGGAGAAGCAATTGCTGGCCGTATCCCCCAACGCCAAACTGCTTCGTGTAGATTACGGTAAGGACCCGAAGAACTATCAAGCGGCCCCTATCAAGATCACGTTCTCTTATGAGATCCCCGATTACGCGATCATCGCCGGAGACCAGATGCTTATCAAGCCGCTAGTCATGAATAACCTCTACAATCAAGTGAAGAGTTTCTTGCGTATCGATACGAAACCGGAAAACCGTGCGTATGGATTCAAGGATGCTTGCTCCCGTTTGGTAGAACAAGATGAGACCATCCGCCTCCCCAAGGGCTATACCCTCTTGAACGCCCCGAAGAATGACGTCCTGCAAAGCAATGCGGCCGATTTCGAAGGTTCCCTTTCGCAGGAAGGCAATCAGAACATCGTCTTGCGCCAGAAGCTAGCGTTGAAGAAGCGTGTCTACGACGCAGCCGACTGGAAAGGTTTCCGTTCCGCCGTGAACGCTTATAAGAGTTATGGTGACTATTTGATTATCAAGAAATAAAAACAGAAAGACAATGATTAAGATAACCTATAAACTGATTCTTCTCCTAGGCTTGTTAGCGATGACGGTTACTTCATTCGCCGCATCGGAGGCTGAGTACGGGAAGGTATCGAAAGCTTGGACCTTGCATGCCGACGGTAGCCAAGAATACCGATCCTCCATGGAATTGACGCTCTTCACGCACACTGCGATGAATAGCACGTATGGCGAGAGTTTTATCGTCTACAATCCCGATTTCCAAACACTGAAGATCCACTCATCCTATACAAGGCAGAAAGACGGTACGATCGTAAAGACACCCGATAACGCCTTTGTAGAGGTCCTACCCCGTTTCGCCGCCGACGCTCCGGCCTATAACCAACTCAAGGAAATGGTCGTGGTACACACTGGCCTAGAACTTGGGGCCACGATTTACTTGGATTACTCTATTATCACAAAACCGGGCTACTATCCGGCTATGGATATCAACGAGCGACTACAAGAGACTTCTCCCGTGAAGGAATGCAAGGTCTCTATCTCCGTACCGGAAAACAGTCCGCTCGCTTGGCAATTATTGGGTAGCGACGCGAAAGCATCCCAAGCCACCCGAAACGGCGCTAAAGAGGTAAGCTGGACTTTACGTAACCTGCCGGCCTCTTCCCGGGAAGCTTTCCTTCCTCAAAACCAAGACGGGATTCCCCGCCTAATCGCTTCAAGCTATAGTTCCAACAAGGAGGCATTATCTACGCTAAATAAGCGTTTTAACACTTCCGGAAACTACGAGAGCAAAACGTTCGGCTCTTATATCACGGAAAAGGCTACTAGCGACGAAGAGAAGGTGAACGCCATCCGGAACCATGTAGTCAACAACATGGGATATTGCGCCATCCCCCTCGCTTGTACGGGTTATTCCATCCGCGATGTCGATACGGCCCTTCGCAGTGCTTACGGTACATTAGCCGAGAAGACCCAGCTTCTGAACGTCTTATTGAACGCCGCCGGCATTCAATCGGAAGTAGTCGCCGTATATCCAGGGAATCTGGATATAGACGCTTGTGGATTAAGCACGATCAAGAATCTTGCCGTAAAAGCGACTGTCGCAGGGAAAGACAAATACCTTTCGGCGGTCAGCCTTGCCCCTTCCGCATTAACAGCCCGGGGTGAGTTAGATCAGGTACTCACGTTGAACGGCACGTCGATCGCCCTACAGGCAGAGCCTACGATCATCAAGGAGAATAAAGCCGTCAGCGTCTCCAAGAACGAAGCACAAAACGGATTCGCCATCTGTACCCTTCCGGCTATAACAGGCGGTATCGATAGCTGGGGCATGAGCGCTTTGAACAGCAAGCGTTCCAACTTATTCGAACTCCCCTCCCTGATCAAGGAAGAGGTAACCTACACGGTTACTCCCGCCGAGGGCATGAAGTTGCAGACCTCCACAAAAGAGCAAGTGATAAGCAAGCCTTTTGGTAAAGTAACCCGCACGATCACACCAAGAGGAAATACGATCGAGGTAGTACGTACGATCGAGTTGGACAAGCAACAGTTCACTCCCGCCGAATATAGCGACGTGCGTAGCTTGATCCATGAATGGACAAATCCGGATAACCGGGTATTGCTATTCTCCCTATAAGATCTAAATACGGAGGGCACGGAACACACGAATATCCACGGATATAAGGAAATATCATTTCTATCCATGGAAATCTGTGTATTCCGTGTGCTCTGTGTCTAATTATTTCATACATTTACGAACGTTAACATTAAATCATATCGTATATGAAGACACTAAAGTATTTACTCGCCACCATGCTCCTTCTAGGCGTTTGTAACCTAACGCATAGCCAAAAGCTATCCCTAGGAATCTTCCCCGAGCCCCAAGAGGTGACTATTTCCAGCCAAACATACACACCGCCCCATGGATATACCCTACGGGGTATAAATAATCCGGACGCAGATGCGGTCAAACTACTTAAAGAAGCGCTACCTTTCGCTAAATCCGGCAAATCTCTCCCTTTAGAGATCAAGAAACTAAAAGACAAAACTCCAGAAATGCAACGATCGGGGGCCTACACACTAGCAATCACTAAAAAAGGTATCACGATCGGGATCGTAGACGATAATTCCTTGTTTTACGCCGCCCAAACCCTCAAGCAATTAGCTAAATATGACGAGGGTAAAAAGATCCTGCCTCTCTGCTCGATCAAAGACTATCCGGACGTATTATTCCGGGGTACCGTGGAAGGATTCTACGGACAGCCTTGGAGCCACGCCGACCGTATCGAGCAAATCCGCTTTTACGGAAGGATCAAGCTAAACACTTATCTCTATGGTCCGAAAGATGATCCTTATCATAGTTCTCCCAACTGGCGCAAACCTTATCCCGCCGAGGAAGCCGAGCATATCAAGGAACTAGCGAAAGAGGCCGCCCATAACAAAGTAAACTTCGTTTGGGCCATCCATCCGGGACAAGATATTCAATGGGACCAGGCGGACAGCATGAACATCCTTTCCAAATTCGAGAAAATGTACGATTTGGGCGTACGCTCTTTCGCCGTTTTCTTCGATGATATATCCGGAGAGGGAGCCCGCCCGGAAAAGCAAGCCGGCTTATTGAATTACATCCATAAGGAATTTATCAGCAAGAAAAATGACGTGCAACCCCTGATCATGTGCCCTACCGAATACAACCGTTCATGGGCTAAGACCGACTATCTGGATATCCTCGGTACCCAACTCGATCCCGCCATCCAAATCATGTGGACCGGAGACCGTGTCGTAGCCGATATCACGAAAGAAGGCGTCGAATGGGTAAACAACCGTATCCGTCGTCCCGCCTATATCTGGTGGAACTTCCCCGTAAGCGATTATTGCCAAGATCATTTGTTGATGGGAGCCGCCTACGGCCTAGATACGCAAGCCGCCGGCACCATGACCGGATTCGTATCCAATCCTATGGAATATGCCGAGGCTTCCAAGGTCGCTATATTCGGCGTTGGAATGTACACTTGGAATATCAAGAATTACGATCCTACACAGGCATGGAAAGACGCTTGCGACTTTATTATGCCGGAGGCCTCCATGGCTTTCCGCATTTTCTGCGAGCATAACTGCGATCCGGGTCCGAACGGACATCAATACCGCCGGGAAGAGTCTGCTAACTATGTGGCTCCTATCCAGACATTCCTTACCGGATATAAGAAAAACACGTTCCCGGAGCAAAGCGCAAATCTTCTGGGAACCTTATTCGCTCAAATCACGGCTTCCCCAAGCATGATCTACAGCCAAAGTCCCAATAAACGCTTGATCGAACAAATCAATCCATGGCTTATCCAATTCGAGTTCTTAGGAAAAGCCGGTACAAGTGCTCTGCATATGGCGCACGCTTGGTATGAGAAAGACCGGTCTTATACATGGCAACGCTATCTGGAAACATCTGCCTTGCTAGATAGCATGAAACTGATAAACCGCACGCTGAACCAGAAGGCACAGCCTAAAGGCGTGAAAGTCGGATCGAAAGTCTTACACCCTTTCATCGTAGACTTATATCGTCAGACAGGTCGTAACCTGCTATCTACGGACGGTATCGCCCCGGACGAGGTGAAGGTTAGCATCCCTTCCATATTCACGAATATCGACCAATTAAAGAGCCAGCCTTGTGCCGAGGGTGACAATACGGTCGGTTACGTTCCCCTATTCGAGGTAGTCAAGGTACAACCTAACCAATATCTGGGTATCGGCTGGGAAATCCAGAAAGAAGCGGAATCCTTCTGTTTCAATCTTCCGAAAAGCAACCAACCCGGACGGGTATTCGAGTGGTCTGCTGACGGAAAGAGCTGGAGCCTAATCCCCCATGTCTCCACGGAAAACGCTAAGGATACGATCTGCGCCATCGATCCGAAAGCCCGTTATATCCGTATGCGAAATAACTCGGATCAGCAAATGGAGCTATATGTACTAGGATTCACGGCGACAACCAAACAAGACCCGCAAATCAATGAGGCTCTTATGATGTACGATATGAACCTAGATACGTATAAGAACTTGAATCCGGGAGAAATAATTCACATAAAATGCGATGATATCAACACCGTATCTTTCTTCCTCTCCGGAAGTAACGAGAATTTGGTATCTATCACCGGCCTCTCTCAAGATGGTGAGAAAAACATCGTCTATCAAGGGAACGTAGGCTACATCAAATTAAATAAAACCATGTTCGAGGATTTCTCTTCTTTAGAAATCACCACAATAGGAAAAGAACCTATACATATCCACCAGATCGTTAGGGAATAATAAATAAAAAAGTACCGATTTCTTTCTCTCTTAGATGGAAGAAGGAGATCGGTACTTTTTTATTTATTCGTACAATTCGGGAGTATCTTATTTTTGGCACATCTCCGCTTGTATATTCCTTTTAAAAGTTATACCTTTAGGATGCGAAAAATAGAAACCGAAAAAACAATGCGAAAAGAAGAAAGATATAAAGGCGTATTAAACTGGTTTAAGGAAAACGTACCGGTAGCCGAGACTGAACTACATTATGACGATCCATATCAATTATTGATAGCGGTAATCCTATCCGCACAATGCACGGATAAGCGAGTGAATATGATCACTCCTGCCCTGTTCGAGGCTTCCCGAGGTAATGGCAGCTAGCACACCGGAAGTCGTCTTTGAATACATACGAAGCGTATCTTACCCGAACAATAAGGCTAAACATCTGGTAGGTATGGCGAAGATGCTGATAGAGGACTTCAAAGGCGTGGTTCCCTCCGATATTGACGAGCTACAGAAACTTCCGGGTGTAGGAAGAAAAACTGCGAACGTAATCGCATCCGTTGTATATGACAAGCCAGCCATGGCGGTAGATACGCACGTATTCCGTGTCTCCAACCGGATCGGCTTGACCAATAATAGCAAGACACCCTTGGAAACGGAAAAGGAGCTAGTGAAGAACATTCCGGAAGAACTGATCCCCATCGCCCATCACTGGTTGATATTACATGGAAGATATGTTTGCCTCGCCCGGAAACCGAAATGTGAGGAATGCGGATTAAAGCCTTGGTGTAAATACTTCCTAAAGCAAACATGAGGATCGGCAAGAAAGACATAATGGCATTCATTGTCTTGTTTTTGGCTACGATCGTTTGCGTGAGGTACTTTTACAAGAATATGAGCGACGAGCAATTTGTCGCCACGGTAGATCCCTATAGCTTGGTCATCCCGACCCCCACAGCAATTTTTGCTATCAATCGTCCTCCTGTATTCGAGAAGATGATATTACCCATGGAGAATATACGCAAGGCGTTCTCGGATCATACGCCCGCTATTTTCCTCTCTTTAATACAGCAAAATCCGGATTTATCGTCTTTCTTGATCGCTTATTATCCACAAGGGGATATCTTGTACGCCCCTATGGATAGTCATACGGCAGAGCGTATTTTCAAGCAACTGGACGCTTCTTTCACTTTTCCTGCCCAGCAACGAGAGGAAGCTTCCGTTCCTGTTAGATACTATCCGGATGTTGATAAGCATTTTCTAGGTTGTTACTACCACGAGGGTATATTCGTGGTGTCCTACAATCGAAAATTATTGGTAGAGACAGCGAAAAAGCAACAGACGTACCCCGCACAGATCATTCCGGAATTAGCTGATCTAATTAGTAAAAAAGGCAAGAGTGGCGCGATGAATCTCTTCATCCAAAGCGCCTCTTTAGATTTACAGGTTCAAATGAATGACTCGACGGAGTGGAAAATGAAAAATCAATGGTTGGCAATGGATTTATTCTATAATGAAGGAAGCCTTTGCTGCTTCAATGAGCAGCCCTATGAGGAAACCTTGGAGAACTTTTACCCCAACTTATGCGATACGATAACTACTCGGATCAATCGGCTATTCCCACAAATAAAAACCACGGCACAAGTCAGTCATGACGAGGCCGTGGTCTATTTTACGGTTTGCGGGAATTAAGCTTCAGTCCCTTCTTTCTTGAATGCTGACACAAACATATCTTTTACGAATAAATATCCGATACATCCGAATAAAGCGAGGAAGACAAAACCGACCAAGATAAGTGCCTTCTTAGGAGAAGATGCTTTCAAAGGTACGGTAGCCGGCTCGATTACGGTATACACCGGAGTTTCTTCCTGTACACGCAATTTATCTTGCTCCAACTTTTGCGCCAACGTATTGTAAACATTAAACGTAAGGGTCATCTCATTCTTCAAACGCTCCTGCTCCGTACGGTAGCTGGAAGAGATAATATTACGGTTGGCATCCTCGAAAGCGGCGTACGCACGTTGCGCTTTATAATAAGCGTCACGCGACTCGCCAAATACCTTCTGGGTAAATTCCAAATCTTGCTTTACTTTCTGCGTACGATAATTCGTAATATAATTCTGGAGGTTTTCCAAAACGACCTTTGTCATCTGAGCGGAAATAACCGGGTCCTGCATTTGTACGGAAGCCGTGATAACCAAGGTCTTCTTGTCCACGGAAACAGAAACCCGCTCCTGCAAGGCCTTCACCACCTCTTCTTGATCCTTTGTCAAATGGTAAGGATTCAAGCCCTCAGACTCTTCCTCGTCACCGGAGATTAAACTCATTACCGCACCCAACGCCTTGAATGGAGCGGAGACAATATATCCCCACCAAGCCTTACGTTGATGTTCACTCATATAATCATACAATGTAGTGCTTAACTCCTTTTCCTTATCGGTAACCTCTACCGGAAACAATTCCAACAGAAACGGGGTACTCTGCACCACATCCGGATACAAATCTGGAGAGATCGCATCCGCACCGGTAGCGGCATTCAGATTAATCCCAGCCATAGCGGCCAAACCGCCAAGGCTAGATTTTTTCGCTGCATCCTGTGTCTCAGGCGCCAATTTCACCGTAGTCGTATATTCCTTGGGAATACTGAAAGCTACAATCAAACCTACTACCACCGCAATGCCACAGCCTTTCAATAAGAACTTACGCTCTTTCCACAGCTTTTGCGCCAGTTCGATTAAATCGATCTCCTGCTCCTCGGGTAACTCTTGTGCCTTTATCTCGTTTATCGTATCCATGCCTGATTATTTTTTAACCATATTAACAATAGAAGTAATCATCGCGGCCATAGAAGTAGCGGAGCTACCAATAGTCATTATCTCAGCCAAGCTTCGGCGCTCACGTTGTGTCTTCGTCGGAACCACGATCTCGCAGCCCGGCTCCACTTTCGGATAACGCTTGAAGAATATAGCGGTGCGCTTCGTCGTAGCGACCTTACCATTCATATATATTACGATCGGATACTTACGTGCGATATCATTATAACCACCGGCTTGAGACAAGCAATCCGTAACCGACATACCTTTCGTATAAGTCACGCTGTTCGGATAAGTCACGGCTCCACTCATCTTCACCGTACTTTGCAACTGCGGAATATAAAGTTCATCACCATCACGAAGCACGACATCATCGATACTGCCCGGATTAGCCAACGCTTTCTCTAAATCAATACCTACGGAATAGTCCTTCACATTCATCAACGCTACACCGATAGAATCCCGGCTTTGCTTATTCGCCTCACTTAAAGCCAGAAGGGTTTCCATGCGCTTCAATTCATCCTCTGTCAACTGACGTTTCAAGCTGGCACCTTTTACATAAGACTCTGGGGTAACGCCTCCCGCTTTCGCGACAATGTCACTCAAACGAGCGTTCTTCGTAGCCAATACATAGCTACCGGCAAAAGTGATCTCACCGTTCACCTTCACGACCTGTTGCTCGTGATACCCCGGGGAGAAACGAACATAAACCTCATCGAACGGCTCTAGCGTAAAGATCGTATCTCCCGCATTCAACTTGAAGTCCTCACTCAACGAGAAGTTATATACATCAGCGATCCGGTTGACATTCTGATTGGAACTAGGATCCTTCACACGACGGGCTACCTCTACATTAATAGAAGAAGCGGACTCTCTTAAGCCACCGGCCATCATGATAGCGTCCTCTATTGTCAAATTATGACGATACGGAAGCACCGTATCCGGGTAATTCACGGCTCCGCCAACCTTGATCGTATAAGGTTCGCGCAAATCGAATAGGGAAGGAATGCTTAATTGGTCTTCCGCTTGCAACTCCACATCTGGAGCGGTACCGTTCAAGATACCACGAATATCCACGGCGATCATCGTAGTCGTGAAATCCGGATTCAAACGGGTAATCAAGGCACGGCCGGCGAACTCGTCTCCCTTAAGACCCGCGGCCTGTTTTACCAATTGCTTTACCGTACGGACCGACGGACTTAACTCATATTCTCCCGGACGCCATACAGCTCCCGTCACGACCAAACGATTCTCATAAAAAGGAATAACGGAATCTACCTGCAAAGAATCGCCATCCTGCATCACGAAAGAAGCGAACTTATCTTCCGAAACCGTAGAGATCTGGTAACGACTATCTGATTTACGCTTCACTTGTACGTCCTTCGTATAAGCGTCGCCGGTAAATCCGCCGGCCATATCCAGCAATTGCTTCAAGGTCTCGCCCTTGCGCAACTCGAAAATACGATTACGTTTCACCTTACCTCGAACCACCGCTAACTGGTCGTACGGGCCTACCATAATCATATCGTTCTCTTCCAAACGAACATTCGTTGTGTACTTTCCGTTCAATAAATAATCATATACGTCGAGATTAGCGATTTCCTTGCTATTGCGATATACCTTGATGCTACGCAAAGAACCGATCTTATTCACACCACCGGCGGCATACAACGCATTAAATAATGTGGCGAATGAAGGTAATGTATACGTACCGGGAGCAACTACCTCGCCGACAATATTCACCTTCATGCTACGAATCTGGCTCAAACTGACGGAAACAAAGGTATTCCCCTCTCCCGAACCAGACAGCGTAGACATAATCTGGCTCAACTCCTGACGCAGACGAGTCTCAGCGCCAGCGATCGTCAATCCACTGACCGACACCGGACCTAAATTTGGTACAAGGATCGTACCATCCGGAGAGATCTTTAATTTCAAGTTTAGCTCGGAATCTCCCCATACATTAATCAATAACTCATCACCAGCGGAAAGCACATAATCCTTAGGTGTAGGGATGTTTAAATCTGGGGCAAAAGATAAGTTCTTGTTTGAGAAGATTTCATGCCCGAATACGGTATTCTCCATGGCTGAAGCAGGAAGATTATTTCTACGTTGGGCTTCTAAGGATTGTCCTTCATCGATTACCGGCATTACCCGGTCGCTAACCTTCGCATCGGTAGCGGTAGCTTGAGATCCGACTGATCCCCCTTCTTGTTTCATACGCTTGGCTAATTCCTGCTGGATCTGCGTATCCGACATTCCAGCGGCTTTCGCCTTGTCAATCAAGTCTTGCGGAACCTGTGCATACACAGATCCCGACAGCAATAAGCAACATACGCATAGTACGTTCTTAAACGATAAATTCATACAGTCTATTATTGTTTTTTATTATATACCACTCCTGCTATAAGCGACTAACTTAAAAAAAGCAGCTATTCTCTAGATTTTCAGCTGGCAAAGATAAAGAATCTTTTCAATATATGACTTAAAAAGTCACCGTTAATCCATCATATGAGTAATGTACATGCGGAGGCAACTCTTTTTCAATGACCGCATGCAACCCTATGCGATGACTCATATGGATTAAATAGGCCTCCTTGGGCTGGATACGGGATATATTCGCTAAGGCTTCCTCCAGACTCTCATGCGATTGATGCTCTCCTTTCCGAAGGGCATCAATAACCAATACATCAAGGTTTTCCAACTTAGCGTACTCTTCTTCCGGAAGATATTTAAGGTCGGTCAAGTAAGCCATATTGCCGATACGGAAACCTAAGATCGGCAGCTTAGCGTGCATTACACGGATCGGAGTGATCATGACACCGGCGGCCTCAAACGGTTTCGTCCCGATCGTATGCAATACCAAATTAGGCACTCCCGGATATTTATGCTCCCGGAATACATAAGGGATGCGAGTCTTTATCGCCTCCACGACATTGTCTTCCGCATAAATATCCACATCTTTATACCGACCAAAAGGACGTAGATCATCTAAGCCACCTACATGATCGTAGTGCTCATGAGTTACTAAAACGGCGTCAAAATAGTAAATCTTATTGGTTATCATTTGCCAACGGAAGTCCGGACCACAATCGATCAATATCCGTTTCCCTTCCGTCTCTACCAAGATCGAAGCCCGTAGACGCCAATCACGGGGGTCTTTACTAGTACATACCTCACATTGGCAACCTATCTCAGGATTGCCCGTAGACGTTCCTGTTCCTAAAAAAACGATTTTCATTATCCGACATATTTAACCTCAGGCATAAGCTCTATACCGAAACGATCTTTTACGGCGGTACGAATGCTCTCCGCGACCAACGCGATCTCATGCCCCCGGGCATCTCCTAAATTCACTAATACCAACGCTTGTTTCTCGTAAACACCTACCGGCCCATGGTTTTTACCCTTAAACCCACATTGCTCGATCAACCAACCGGCCGGAACCTTGATCTTTCCTTCCGAAGCGGGATAAGACGGGATTTCCGGGAATTGCTTTTTCAATTTCTCAAAATGCTCTGCCGTAATTATCGGGTTCATAAAGAAACTGCCTGCGTTGCCTAATACTTCCGGATCGGGAAGCTTCTGCCTGCGAATTGTTATGACAGCCTCACGGATCGTTTCCAAAGTAACTTCCGGATATTTCGTCAACTCCTCCTTTAAGTTCCCATAATTAACCGAAAAGCTAGGGTTCTTGGATAGTCGAAGCGTAATATAAGTTATGATGTGGGGGTCATGATGCTCATTCTTGAAATAACTATTACGATATCCATATTCACAATCCGTATTCGTAAAAGTCCGTTTCTCGAATGTCAACTGGTTATAAGCCTCCACGCTCTCGATCACATCCTTGATCTCCATGCCATAAGCCCCGATGTTCTGGATAGCGGCAGCGCCCGCCTCACCGGGTATTAAAGAAAGATTCTCTATACCTCCCCAACCTTTCGATACGGCGTATGCCACGACATCATCCCAGATCTCCGCAGCCCCGACACGAAGCGATACATACTCGTCCGTTTCCGCCGAGATAGAAATCCCCTTGATTCGGGAATGGATGATAATGCCATTATAATCGTTGATGAACAATAGATTGCTCCCGCCTCCTATATGCAAGGATAAACATTCCTGAAAGTATTCATCATGTAAGATTCGTTGCAACTCCTCCTCCGTCTCATACTCCATGAACCAACGTGTCTTTACTGGGAGATGGAACGTATTGTGTTTCTCCAACGAATAATTCTGCTCTATTCTCATCGTCTATTTTATTTTTAGGGCAAAAGTAGTCATAAATAACTCATCCGCAAATTATGTAGTTCCGGATTTTTTCAGTAGATTTGTATATAGAGTTGATCGTATGGATGAGAACACGTCCGGCATATCCGGTGAAATACAGAAGATGATCCTCGACAAGTTAAACACGTTCAATCGAGGAAAAACGTCAGACAAAGGGCGGTACTACATTCTTTTGCCTACCTCAAAGACCTTATATTATACGCTTTGGTTCTTTACGCCTTCGGCCACTTATCATCCGACGGTCTATTTGGCGAATCTCGACTTGAATGCCATCAGCTCGGTGAATAAGGCGATTAAGATGGTAAGCAACTCCTTTCTACCTTTATTTATAACGACAGATATCAAAGACTCTCCCGATAATGGAGACGATATTATTTCTTTCGGTAAATACAGAGGATACCATTTGCATGACATCTATACGATCGATCCCCGATACGTCGTTTGGATAGCCGATAAATATGAGCCTCACGTAAAAAGCGAGATGCGTTTTAAAGAGTTAGCGGTGACCTACAGTAAAATCTATCTCGACCTACAGACCCGTAAGAAACACAAAATGCCTGTAAGCCGCTTTGTAGGAACACCGGGAGAAAAATTGAGCGATTTAAAGTTAACAATCACAAAAGTCCGCATTGAAGACGATTCTTACAAGACACAGATTATCCGTGGTACCGAATATTTCTATGTAGATCAATTGCTCACGGCCGTGGACATCGCCGGAAATTACTTTTTATTGAGGATAAAAGCGAAAGATCGTAGTCTTACCACGCAAACGTTGCCACCGGGCGCTCATGCTTTCCAAGTAGGGGAAAAATTGACTTTGACTTCCGCTAAGGTCTTAAAACATATAGAATCCCGTACTATCAAGTACACACGAATCGGGTATATCAAGATTCAATAAATGTTTCGAAATTCGCAAACTGACACATTATTAACATTTTTTGTTCTTAAAAATGTAACAAACATCTGTAGGCCTTGTTTAATAAGAAACTCAAATGCAAATGTATCTTTGCAAAACGTAACTATAAAACCAGCTTCAAAGTGTACATTTGTAGTGTTTAACAATTTAAAAAATTTGCATTTATGAACAAAGCAGAACTTATAGAGGCTTTAGCAGACAAGACCGGGTTACAAAAGCAAGAAGCAAAGAAAGTATTGGATGCTTACATCGAGATCGTAACTGAGCGTATGTCCGAAAATGAGGAAATCGTACTTGTCGGATTTGGAACACTGATCCCAAGACCGCAAACACAGCGTCTTGCCAGAAATCCTAAAACAGGTACTCCGGTAATGATCCCCGCTCGTACGACCGTAAAATTCAAACCGGGTAAATTCCTCCTTGAGGCGATGAATGCCCACCTGAAATAATAAAGTAACCGAAAACGTAGTAAAAATATCCCCGGTAAGGGGATAAAAAATCATAAGTATGAAATCTTTCATTTATAAGTATGAATGAAAAATTTCATACTTATGATTTTTAGTGTCCAGAAATGATTACTTTTGGACTCAAAAAAAAGACTCATGAGAATCGTCAATCTTGGAGACACAAATTCCATATTAAACAAGTTTGTTGCAGAACTTAGAGATGTAGACATACAAAAAGACAGCCTTCGTTTCCGTCGCAATGTTGAGCGTATCGGAGAAATCATGGCTTACGAGATCAGTAAGGAATTTCATTACAGTACGAAAGACATCCAGTCCCCGCTAGGTATAGCCCCGATGAATACGCCGGACGATCAAATCGTGATTAGTACGATCTTGCGTGCCGGGCTTCCATTCCACCAAGGTTTCCTTCGGTATCTGGATAATGCGGAGAACGCTTTCGTATCCGCTTACCGCAAATATAAAGACCGTTTGAATTTTGATATTCATATCGAATATATCGCCTCTCCTCGCTTAACAGGTAAAACCTTGATCATATCCGACCCGATGTTGGCCACCGGAAGCTCTATGGAATTGGCGTATGAGGCCCTGCTGACCAAAGGAGTACCCGACCATGTACACGTAGCCTCCATCATCTCAAGCAAACAAGCCTTGGAATACTTGCAGAAGAAAATGCCGGATGACAAGACTACAATCTGGATCGCCGCATTAGATAATGACCTCGACGATCATTCTTATATCGTTCCCGGATTAGGCGATGCAGGAGATTTAGCGTTCGGCGAGAAGGAATAGGGATGTGTAAACCAAAACGTACTGCCTTTGCCCAACTCGGAATTTACACCGATCCGACCACCTAGCCTATTTACGATGGTCTCGCAAATAGATAGCCCCAAGCCCGTACCTTGTTTAAACGTATTTCCTTTATAGAAACGATCAAAGATATGGGCTTGTATCTCTTGGCTCATGCCATCCCCCGTATCAGTCACGGAGAATTTTATCTCATCACCTATGATCTCGTAAGCTAAGGTGATACAACCTTCGCTCGTATACTTGATCGCGTTGTTAAGGAAATTGGATATTACCTGCGTCAGCCGCATACGATCGCTATAGATTTGGCATTCCGGTGAATCTTGGGGAGCGATCAGAGCTACGTTATCGGGCATCTTGATACGGAATGAGGTCACGATCTCATTGATCACCTCTTTTACGTTCATATCGGCGAACTTGAAATCCATCGTACCGGATTCAATTTTTGCCAAGTCTAGAATATCACTGATCAATTGAAGCAACATCCGATTATTGCTATCGATGATTTCCACAAACTCATGCCTCTCCTCGGGATCATCCGTTTCCGCCAATAATTGAGAAAAACCGACAATGGCATTTAATGGCGTACGAATCTCATGACTCATATTCGCTAGGAAGGCAGACTTCAAACGATCCAGTTCTTCCGCCCTTTCCCTTTTCAATTGAGAGTCCTTTAACTCCGTGATATCGTAATTAATACAGATCATCTCCGGTTTATTCGGGTCTACGCTTTGAGGGTTACGGGTGATATTGGCGCAAATCCATTTCCATCCGTCACCAGACTTCACACGCACTTCCCTACGGAAATGATGCGCTTTACCCTGTTTCACCTCCTCAAAGAATGAGTTTATATATCCAGCGTCGTTCGGATGAATATAAGAATAAATCCCAATAATTTGGGACAAGGGGGTTCCATCCTTCTCTCCCATATTCTCATACCATTGCTTAATGGCATAGCCCTCAAAGGTATATAAGTCATAAAGGGCATAACCGACTTTAGCGTATACGCTGACCAAGGTAAATACATTCTCAAACTCAGAAATACGGTTATAGGCGATCATCTTTTCCGTATTATCCAAATTAATAAGTAAATAGCTGGAAGGTTCACCTCTTTGGTCATATAAAATACTGGCCTTGGTAACGATATCCATCTCGCCTACTTTCGAGGTGTTATAATAATCATCGACCTTCTTAAACGAATAATTCAGCCGGAAATTCACGGATTTATTCTCCTTGAGTTTCTTGATCACATCTTTAGGCATAATCGGGTTGCTAAAAATATTGACTCCTAAAACGTCCTTCTTTGACCGGATACCGAATATCTCCATATCCTTTGCGTTCAGGTCAATCAAGTAACCGTCCCTGTCATAAAGCTCGACCCCCACAGGTAAATTTACATATAGCTTTCGGAAGATCATCTCATTATGATCGATCATCTTACTAATCTTTTCCTCTTTCAGTTTGAAATTAGGTAAAATCTGTAATATGCCCAACGCTTTTACGCACACTCCATTATTCAACTTACGCTCACATAATCTGGAGCGTACCCATTTTTCCCCAGTCGGTGTTATTATCGGAAATATCTGCTCATACGTATCGACAGATTGGATCGATAAAAAATCCGTAGTAATCAGATCCCTAAAGTCTTCCCGGATTATATAGTAAAATTCAAAAAAAGAGAGATTATTCCCCTTCTTCCCAAATATACTCATTAAATAATCGGAACAGATATAACCTCTTTGAACAAAATCGGCTTCCCACAAGCCAACTTCCGCTCTATCTAATAACAATTTACATTGATCCAATTGAGTCTGTATATCCTCCATAAAAATATCCCTTCCGATAAAATTACACTATGATTTCACAAAGATATAATTTAAATAGTATAAATCCCCTATAATAAAAAAGAGATTGTCTCGAATCACTCAAGACAATCTCTTTATATATTCAAAGCCTGATATAAATTATTTCAATTCCTTGATACGAATATTGCGGAATTTGACAGGGGAACCATGTCCTAAGAAACCTATATGACCTTTTTTGTTAAACAAACCCGGATGCTCCTTTCCATCCGGCGTACCATTCTTCACGGCATCCCGAATATTTCCATCCAAGATTACGACTCCATTCACCGTCACACGGATATGATCGCCATCTGCCATGATCTCTTCCGTATTCCATTCTCCAACCGGCTTGAACGCTTTCGGATGATCCTCACGGGCGGGAATGATACCGTATACGGAACCGTGATGTTGCAGCGGAGTGATGTTTCCTTGGTAAATAGGATGTTCACAATCCAAGACCTGCACTTCCATACCTACATATGCAGCGTCTCCTTCCATCGGCGTACGGATACCGACACCGTTATTAGCTCCCGGGGTTAACTGGAAGTCAAAACGATAGATAAAGTTTCCGTATTCCTTCTTAGTGTACAGATTACCACCGAAACTACTGCTTGGGACCATAGAGATACAGCCATCTTCCAAGATATAATCAACCGTGTTTCCAGTCCACTCATGCATATTCGTTCCGTCAAACAAAACCTTGAAGCCCTCTTTTTCCTCTTCCGGCGATAATTTGAACGGTTCTTGTTTTTCCAATTCCTTTACGTAGATATTACGGTAATAGACCTTGCTGCCATGAGCTTGCATCTCGATTTGCTCTACCGGGAAAATCGGAAGCTTGCGATCCCAATAGTTTTCCAGAATCACGTTATCTACCACTTTTTCTCCGTTCAAGACAACCGTCACACGGTCACCAACCATCTTAATATAGAAGGAATTCCATTCACCCAATTTATTGTCGGCCACTTTCGAAGGCTTGCTCTCGTTTACCTGATTGTTGTACAAGCCACCGGAACCTACTTGCGCACCAACATTTACCCGAGAAGTATCCCAGATCTGGACTTGAGGAGTACCACGCAGATAAATACCGGCATCAGCCTCAGGGCCTTTCGGATCCAACATCCAATCCACATACATCTCGAAATCACCATATTGCTTTTCCGTACATAGGTTATCGTACCCAGTACCGTCAAATACTAACAGGCCGTTCTCTACTTTCCAGTCACGACGCATATTCTCATCTGCCTTCTCCTGCGCTTTCGCCAATTGAGCCGGTTTCATTTTCGCGCGGGCGATCGGATTCTCGACCAAACCTTTCCAACCCGTTAAATCCTTACCATTAAAGATAGAGACAAATCCGACCTCGTCCGGCATCGCATCCAAATGTTGCTTCAAGGCATCGATATCATAACGAGCGTCTTCCCCGTCAAACATGGTCAAAACACGTTTCAAGATAGCCTTCACATTGTCACCCTTATATTCCGGATGGTTACGAGCGATATTCCAAACCGCATAAACAGCCGCAGAACGAACAGCCGCATCGCTTGAATCCAAGAATTCCGACGCATACATCAATGCCAAGAAGGTATCCGCCCGTTGGATCTGACGTAAAATAAGAGCCTTTTGCTCACTCGTCCGGGCAATCTCCATGACTTTCCGCAAGCTCAACAAACGATTCTCTCTCGTAAATGCCGGATTAGATACCAACTGCACATAACGCTTTAACGCCCTGTCGAATACTTGATCGGAAGCGGCTGATTGGCAAACCTTAAATAGTTCGTCGGCAGCCTCAATACCCTTCCAAGCCAACAAAGCGTCAAGAGCCGCATCCTTGGCCGCTCCATTTCCTTTATTCAATCCTTCCACGATCGTAGCCAAAGCCTCTTTCTCGCCAGTCGCTGATAAGACCTTATAATAAAGATATCTCTTGCTGTCCCCCGCTTGTATCATACGACGATTCACGTTAGATACTTGAGTTGCCGCCGGTTGTTTAGAGATGGCGGCAATGATCGCATCTTGAAGCGGAGCGACAGCTGAAGCCTCCGCAGTCTCCAACATTCCGCACAATAAAGTGAAATCTTTCTCGGATACTACATCTTTCAATGCGGTATAAGCGGCTTTCTTCACCTCTGAGGAGCCGGATTTAATCTGATCCAGTACCGTATTCAGATTCGCGTCGGCCATACGTATCGCCAACAGTTCCAAACCAGCGATTTTTCCGGCATCGGAAGCGGACGGGATCACTTTAGCGACTGCTTGATCAATATCGCCGTTAAATGCCATCAAAGCATCTTGACCCAATAAAATCACTTGCTTGTCATTGCTCTTCAACAAATCAGCCAGCACAGGAATGACACTCTTATCACCGATTTTAACCAAGGCCCAAACAGCGGCCTGTTGCACATCGAAATTCTTATCTTTCAATTGCTCCAAGAGAACTTGCTTCGCGGGTAAATCAAAACGAAGTTCCAGATTCTTGATCATGTCATGTTTAGACGGGCATTTGCTTTCACGGCCTATCCAGTTCAAGATATCCACCTTGACTTCCGGCTTCGCCTTTAACATGTGTTTCATGACCTCAATATAAACATTTTGATCAGCGAAACCCGAAGCAAAGTTCAAAGCCGCATTACGGTATCCCTTATCCGTATCTTTCAAAGCCGATAATAAATTCTTCGTAGCAGCTTCCGGCTTAGCGGCCAATAGAATCTGAAGAGCGGCCTCACGGGTCTGTGTCATACCTGCTTTCGTAGACTTCTTCAATAAATCATTCGCTGCTTTCTCCGCATCTTTGGTATCGCCTTGCTCAAGGACACGTTTTATCAAAGCGATATACGCCTCATTCGCCCCGGTCTTTTCCATTTTATAACCGGCTTTCTCGGCAGCGGCGGCTAAATCACTCAGAGAAGCTTTAGAACCTACACGGCTCAACGCATAAAGAACCTCCTTCTGCATATTCTCATCGCTGGAGCCAAGCATCGCTTTCAATACATTTTCCGCATCAGCGATTTGCACGTCAGCGATCGCATGGATAATATCCTTTTGCGTCTTCGGAGTACCGGAACGACGCATCAAAGAAGCCACCAAAACCTTCTTAGCGTTATCGGTACGGATTGCGGATAGCGCACGGGCAGCAGGACCGCTTAGGCTCTCATCGTTCAAATAGCTAGCCAGCGTATCCACACACTCATCTTTTCCCAGTAATTGAAGCTGTCGGATAATAAAAGCCTTTGTCTCCCTGTCGCTCACCTTATCCAAGGCTTTCAAATATGCGTTGGCTGTTGCTAGACGGGCGTTCTCCTCACCTTTCGCCATCACGTAGTGAGTCAATCCGCTCAACGCATAATCCACGTTCGAGTTACTGCCTTTTCCCGGAGCGTTAATCTTGTTAATCAACATCAAGACCCCTTCCTCGCCAGTGGAGCTTAGGTCATTAATTAATTTGTTATATTCAGCTTGCTGCTCCGCCGGCATCTGTGCCAGTACATCGGCAACGATCGTCTTCGATGTACGATTAGCTGGGCTTTGAGCCATTAACATACTACCGCACAACAATAAGCTGGCAATTGATATATATACTTTTTTCATATGTGTATGTGTTTAAATATTCCAAGGCGCTCTCATCGGCTGATCCAACAAACGATTAGCGGCCTCATCATTAATAAATTCCAGTTTT
>ENA-ORPD01000862-ORPD01000862.1-human-gut-metagenome-genome-assembly--contig:-NODE-862-length-27120-cov-12.593238_pt1 | contig 27120 bp, 20 predicted proteins | sample MGYA00242143_ERZ509076 | MGnify/ENA primary metagenome ERZ509076 (study PRJEB26280, sample SAMEA2338706) | human gut metagenome | biome: human gut; feature: human-associated habitat; material: faeces... | reverse complement strand
CATCTGCCGCAAGCGGCATCTTCCCCTCAAGCTCCGCAAGGGGAAGACAATTGGGGTGCGCAGCAAAACTCAGCATCGCACCAACGTATGGCGCGGCAACCACGGTTTCCACCATTGTTCCTAACCGGGATACCAGAGATAAATGTATTCGTAGGTGCCCCAATGCGCCTCTAAAAATAAGAAAACCGAGTGCCGGTAAAGACACTCGGTTTTCGGGAGATTGTTGGTGTTACCGGGATGGAGAGGCCCGGTAACGAGAGAGAAAGAATGGATGAAATATGTCTAAAAGGCGTTAACCTTTTTTCAAGCTTCGTTATTTTATGATCAAAGTATATTACGTTTTTGCTTATTACTCAAGCGAATATTACGCATGTTTTATATGATTTTTCGGAATGCAAAATCATGTTGCATTCTGCCGTTTTTCGGCATATAATATGAAGTATTAGAATTTATCTTATGCGAATCATTCATTTTCGGAATTGGGGTATTTGTCATGGCAATTCATAAATACCAGGCATTTGTCAGGGTCGCGGAGATGGGCAGCATAACCAAGGCAGCCGAGGCGATGGGATACACTCAGTCGGCCGTCAGCCGCATGGTTGCCGACCTTGAGGACGAATGGAACCTCAATCTGCTTCGCCGCAGCCGCGGCGGTCTGGCGCTTTCGTCGGACGGACTGATGCTGCTGCCTTATATAAAAGATCTGTGCAGCCATTACGAGGCTTTGCAGGAGCAGGCAAATTCGCTCAAGGGTTTGGAGACCGGTTTTATTCGCATCGGCTCGTGCTCGAGCTTTTCGACGCAATGCCTGCCCTCTATACTCAAAAACTTTGAGCAGCGCTATCCGAGGATAGTGTTCCAGCTTCAGAACATGGAATACAGCGAAACCGAAGAGGCGCTGTGCGCAGGCGAGATCGACTGCGGCTTCATAAGCGCACCGTATTCTCCGGAGCTTGACGTTACGGTTTTGCTGCGCGACAGGATGCTCGCCGTGCTGCCGCCGGATCATCCGTTGGCGGATGCGCCGTCATATCCGCTCAAGCGTTTCAGCGAGGAGCGCATCATAAAGCTCACAGACGAGGCAAACAACGAGGTATCCAAGGTTTTCGCGCAGCTCAACGCCATGCTCGACACACCCGTTACCGCCTACTGCGACGTTAACGACGACTACTCGATCATGGCTATGGTCGAAAGCGGACTTGGCGTTGCAGTTCTCTCGGAGCTTGTGACGGGCAGAATGCCGTTTGACATCCGCCTGAAGGAGCTTGATCCGCCGCAGTACCGCGACGTTGCGATAGCCGTCAAGAAGGGCCGCTGCCCCTCCCCCGCAACGGAAAAGTTCATCCAGATCGTTCTGGAATACTTCAATCTGCAATAAGCTCCTGCGCTTATATATGCAATAAACTCCGTACCGAAACGGTACGGAGTTTATTGTTTTATAGCTCAGCAATTAAATTGGGGGTTGGCTTAGTACATGCCCATGTCGCCGCCGGCAGGAGCCGCTACGGGCGCCGGAGGAGTGGGAATATCGGTGACGAGGCTCTCGGTGGTAAGAACCATGGAAGCCACGCTCGATGCGTTTTCGAGTGCGCTGCGGCAGACCTTGGTCGGGTCGATGATGCCGAGCTGGATCATGTTGCCGTACTGCTCGGCCGCTGCGTCGAAGCCGTAGGAAGCCTCGTCGCTGCCGTAGACCTTGTCGAGGATGACCGCACCCTCGAGGCCTGCGTTTGCAGCGATCTGCATGATAGGTGCTCTCAGCGCCTTTGCGATGATGGATGCGCCGGTCTTCTCGTCGCCGTCGAGAGTTGCGACAAGTGCGTCGGCAGCCTTTGCAGCCGCGACATATGCCGTGCCGCCGCCTGCGACTATGCCTTCTTCAACAGCTGCGCGGGTCGCGTTGAGTGCATCCTCGATGCGCAGCTTCTTTTCCTTCATCTCGGTTTCGGTCGCAGCGCCGACCTTGATGACCGCTACGCCGCCGGAGAGCTTTGCAAGGCGCTCCTGGAGCTTTTCCTTATCGTACTCGGAGGTGGTTGTCTCGATCTGAGCGTTTATCTGAGCGATGCGAGCCTTGATATCGGCCGCTTCGCCTGCGCCGTCAACGATAACGGTGTTTTCCTTGGTGACCTTGACCTGGCGAGCCTGGCCGAGCATCTCGATCTGAGCGTCCTTAAGCTCCATGCCGAGGTCGGAGGAGATGACCTGGCCGCCGGTGAGAACTGCGATATCCTGGAGCATTTCCTTACGTCTGTCGCCGAAGCCGGGAGCCTTGACGCATACGCAGGTGAAGGTGCCGCGCAGCTTGTTGAGGATGATGGTTGCAAGAGCCTCGCCCTCGACGTCCTCTGCAATGATGAGGAGCTTTCTTCCGGCCTTGACGATCTGCTCGAGCAGGGGCAGGATCTCCTGAATGTTGGTGACCTTCTTATCGGTGATGAGGATGAGAGCATCCTCGAGGACAGCTTCCATCTTCTCGGTGTCGGTTGCCATGTAGGGGCTGAGGTAGCCGCGGTCAAACTGCATGCCTTCAACGACCTCGCTGTAGGTATCTGCGGTCTTGGACTCCTCAATGGTAATAACGCCGTTCTGCGAGACCTTCTCCATAGCCTCGGCGATCAGAGTGCCGATGACATCGTCGCCGCTGGAGATAGCGCCGACACGGGCGATATCACCGCTGCCGGAAACGGGCTGGGAATTTGCGCGGATGGCTTCGACGGCCGCGTCGGTAGCTTTCTTGATGCCGCGCTTCATGGTCATGGGATTTGCACCGGCTGCGAGGTTTTTAAGTCCCTCGTTGATCATTGCCTGAGCAAGAACCGTCGCGCTGGTGGTACCGTCGCCGGCTACGTCGTTCGTCTTGGTGGAAACTTCTTTGATAAGCTGAGCGCCCATGTTCTCGAACGGATCCTCAAGCTCGATCTCCTTTGCGATGGTAACGCCGTCGTTGGTTATCAGCGGTGCGCCGAACTTCTTGTCGAGCACAACGTTGCGGCCCTTGGGGCCGAGGGTGATCTTAACCGTATCTGCAAGCTGATTCACGCCACGCTCAATAGCCTTGCGTGCTTCTTCGCCGAAAATAATCTGTTTTGCCATGATATAAGCGCCTCCTTATTCTACGATAGCGAGAATGTCGCTCTGACGAACGATGGTGTATTCCGATTCATCAAGCTTTATCTTGCTGCCGCTGTACTTGCCGACGAGAACCTTTTCGCCGACCTTAACTTCCATCTTTACCTCGTTGCCGTCAACTATGCCGCCGGGGCCTACCTCGACGACTTCATATATCTCGGGCTTTTCCTGCGCAGATGCCGCAAGGAAGATACCGCTCTGGGTCTTTTCCTCGGCTTTAGACTGCACGAGCACTACTCTGTCTGCCAAAGGCTTGAGTTTCATCATATATACCTCCAATTGAATAATATACAAACAAAAAAATTCGACCGAGTTAGCACTCTTTCGTTCTGAGTGCTAACTCGGTTATTATAATAGCACATATTTTTTAAATTTCAAGCCCCTAAAGCGAAAAATTCGTAAAAATTTTTATATATTTTTTCTCGCGAAGTTTTATTTGAGATACATGAACAAGTCGCACTTGATCATGCCGTTATAAAGCTTGCGTTTTTTATCCGCAGTCTTACCAAAGGTGCGCTCAAACTCCGTATGTGACGACAGCAGGTATAGCTTCCAGTTTTCCGTTTTGCGCCACGCCTCGCCGAAAAGCCTGTAAAGCTGCTCGGCCTCCTGTTTTTCCATGATGCGCTCGCCGTAGGGCGGATTTGTGACTATGATTCCGTTTTCAGTCACGCGGTCAAACTTTGTCGCATCGGCTTTTTCAAAGCGGACTATATCAGAAACTCCTGCGCGGGCTGCATTCTCACGCGCTATATCCAGCGCTGTCGGGTCAATGTCCGTACCTATTATATTATAGTTACCGTTAAACTCGCGCGATACGGCCTCCTCGCGTTCAAGCTGCCACACGGACTTATCAAGGCTTCTCCAGCGCATGGCTGAAAAATCACGGTGCAGGCCGGGAGCACGGTTTTTTGCTATCAGTGCGGCCTCAATTGGTATCGTTCCGCTGCCGCAGAACGGATCGCAGAAGTCCTCCCTGCCACGATAGCGCGAAAGGCTGACCATTGCCGCAGCCATAGTCTCCTTAAGGGGCGCGGCATTATGCGCCGGGCGATAGCCGCGCTTATGCAGCCCCTCGCCTGAGGTGTCTATGCAAAGCGATGCGACATCCTTCATTATCGAAAACTGTATCTGATACGTTTCGGCGGTTTCGGCAAACCACTCGATGCCGTAAACGCTTTTAAGGCGCTCGACTATGGCTTTTTTTATTATCTTCTGACAGTCGGAAACGGAAAACAGCTTTGAATTCAGGCTGTATCCCTTAACGGGGAAGGCAGCATCGCGCGGAATGAGCATCTCCCACGGCAGCGCCTTGGTTTTCTCAAAAAGCTCATCAAAGGTCTCGGCTCTAAAGCGACCGAGCTCAAGCAGCACGCGCTCTCCTATGCGAAGATTTATATTGGCTTTTGCTATCTCCTTTGCACCGCCCGTGAAGTAAACTCGGCCGTTTTCGTTCTGCACATTCTGCATTTTCATCCGCCGCAGCTCGTCGGCAATGGGACCCTCAAGGCCGAGCAGGCACGGCACGCAAAGCTTAAAATTATCCATAATACGTTTCTCCGTAAATTCTCAAAATTTCGTCGCATTTCATCATACTTCATAGTTTTGCGCTTGTAAAGATGCAATTGTTTTTTATATATGTATAAATCGTGAAGATTAACATTATCTTCGCTATCTTTTGTGTAACATTACAATTTTTAATGCTAAAAATACCGAAAAAGCACTTGATTTTCACAGAGATAAGATATATACTGTTAACATCTTTGGATATTTTTTAACGATTTTCACTCATTATTAATAAGTTCTTTGGAAGGGTGAGACGATGACACGACTTGAAGCAATTGACAAGCTTTGCGAAAGCTATTCCGTTTATTTCGACGTTGAGCGTTTTGAGGAAAACGAAGATCTGCTTGCCGCAACATGCTTTTTGTATGTCCACTCGGAAAAGTACGTCCTCGTCAAGGCCGCAAAGCTTTGGGAGGCCGACAGCAACGAGTATGTTTACATTTTCAACGTTCCCCACCTGACGAAAGACGTCTTCACCAAGTGCCGTGACTATGCCCATAAGGACGGGATGAGCCGCATAGAGCCCAAGCCCGGACATATGTGTTCGTATATAACGGCGCTGTTTATTTGCGATACCTGCGATCCAGACGCCGTGCGTGCGCTCAAGAGGACGCGGATATACAAAAGCTTCCGTCTGTCTTACTACGGCTGGATGGATTTCCACACCGGCCTTATCGAGCTTCAGACGGGAAAAACTGCCGCAAACGGCAGTGGAAGAAGTACAGCACAGCTTTTGAAAAAAACGCTGCTGAAAAAAACATAATTTTTGAAGGGAGAGAAACAAAATTATGAATGCTGCTGTATTACTTATCATCAGCATCGCCATTCTGCTCATCGGTTATATTTTCTACGGCAGATGGCTGTCCAAGAAATGGGGAGTCGATCCCAATAAAGCGACTCCTGCTCACACCATGGAAGACGGCGTGGACTATGTTCCTGCCAAGGCTCCTGTCCTTATGGGACACCACTTCTCCTCCATCGCCGGCGCAGGCCCGATAAACGGACCTATCCAGGCTGCCGTTTTCGGTTGGGTTCCCGTTGCACTGTGGGTGCTCATCGGCGGTATCTTCTTCGGCGGCGTGCACGACTTCGGCGCACTGTTCGCTTCCGTCCGCAACAAGGGTAAATCCATCGGTACCGTTATCGAAGACAGTATCGGTCTGAAGGCAAAGCGTCTGTTCATCATCTTCGCTTACCTGACCCTCCTGCTCGTCGTTGCCGCATTCGGCTCGATCGTTGCAAACACCTTCAAGGCAACTTACCTTGAAAACGGCGCTATCGACTATGCAGCCAGCGCAGCAAACGCCAGCACCGCGATGATCTCCATCTTCTTCATCGTTCTGGCAATCCTCTTCGGCTTCTTCGTTTACAGAAGAAACGCTCCTCTCGGTGTTTCCACCATCATCGGCGTTGTTCTGATCGCCGTTGCAATGTATGTCGGCCTGAACTGGCATCCGATCTACCTCAGCTACGAGACCTGGATGATCATCTGCGGCGTTTACATCCTCATCGCATCCGTAACTCCTGTATGGATCCTGCTCCAGCCGCGTGACTACCTGAGCTCCTTCCTGCTTTACGGCATGATGATCCTCGCCGTTGTCGGCATCATCGGCTGCCATCCGAGCATCGATGCGATGCCCGCATTCACCGGCTTCCAGGATACCCTCGCTCCGACCGGTACCTCTCTGGGCTACCTGTTCCCGGCACTGTTCGTAACCATCGCCTGCGGCGCAATCTCCGGCTTCCACTCCCTCGTCGGTTCCGGCACCACCGCAAAGCAGCTCAACAACGAGCGCGACGCTCGCCCCATCGCATACGGCGGCATGCTCATCGAGTCTGCTCTGGCTATCATCTCCCTGTGCGCAGTTGCGTACATCTGGAAGGATTACGCCGACGGCACCACCGTTGTTCCCACCGCAGTTTTCGCAGGCGGCCTGTCCTCCATGCTCGGCACTCTGTTCGGCGCCGGCGCACAGGAGGTCACCTACTCTCTGCTCATTCTGGCAGTTTCCGCATTCTGCCTGACCTCGCTTGACACCGCTACCCGTCTTGCCCGCTACATGTTCCAGGAATTCTGGATGAAGCCCGGCGAGAGCATCAAGGATATGACCGGCGCACGCAAGGTCCTCACCAATCCGTACGTTTCCACCGCTATCACCGTCGTCCTCGGCGTTGCCCTCGGCATGACCGGCTACGCAAAGATCTGGGCTCTGTTCGGCGCTGCAAACCAGCTGCTGGCTGCTCTGGGTCTGCTCGCAGTCGCTGCATGGCTCGGCAAGATCGGCAGAAACAACAAGATGTTCTACTTCCCGATGGCATTCATGCTCATCGTAACTCTGACCTCGCTGGTATTCACCATCAAGGCTCAGATCGGTCTGATCACCACCGGTGCCGACGTAACATGGGGCGTCATCCGTGCCGTCATCGCCGTTCTGCTTATCATCCTTGCTATCGACCTCGTTATCGAGGGCGTCAAGGCCTTGAGCAAGCAGGCAAAGGCAAAGACCGCAGCAGCAGAATAATCGCAATAAAACTCATTCAGGAAGCCGCAAAAATGCGGCTTCCTTTTTTCATCCCCGTTTATTCGCCATTTTACAGATTTTTAACTAAAACTCTTTTTTTATCTGTATAATTACTGTATACTTGTATTAAGTATAAATAATATTTTGATCCAAGGGGGAAATAATATGAGCAAAAAAGCCCTTGTTGTTGAAGACGACGTTAATATTGCCGAGCTTCTTATGCTTTATCTTGAAAAGGACGGCTTTGAAGTCAGTATCGCGCACGACGGCGGACGCGGTATTGAGATGTTCAACGAAACATCGCCCGATCTTGTTCTGCTTGATATCATGATGCCCGTTATGGACGGTATGCAGGTTTGCCGCGAGATCCGCAAGACCTCGTCGGTCCCAATCATCATGCTGACCGCAAAGGGCGCTGTCGGCGACAAGGTCGCAGGTCTGGATATCGGCGCGGATGACTATGTCACAAAGCCCTTTGAAGTCAAGGAGCTGCTTGCGCGCATCCACGCGGTCATGCGCCGCTCGGAGACCGACAACACGCCCAAAGAGAAAAAGCTCTGCTACGATAAGCTTATCGTGAACCTTGACTCCTATGAGCTTATAGTTGACGGAGTGAAGGTAGACACTCCGCCCAAAGAGATGGAGCTGCTGTATCATCTTGCAGCGTCGCCCAACATTGTTTTTACGCGCAACCAGCTGCTTGACGAGGTATGGGGCTTCGATTACTTCGGCGATTCGCGCACCGTTGACGTTCACATCAAGCGTCTGAGGGAAAAGCTCGAGGGTGTTTCTCCTCAGTGGTCGCTGCAGACCGTTTGGGGCGTTGGTTATAAATTCGAAGTCGTAAAATAAAAGGAGCAGGCTCTGTATGAAGAGCATATACTTACGCAATTTTCTTGCGACGGCGCTTCTTGTTTTCGTCTCATTTGCGATAGTCGGCGCATCGTTCTTCTTCATCGGCAGGAATTATCTTATAAACTCCACAAGGGAAAGAATGAACGCCAGCGCAGACGAGGTCGTCAGATCGGCGCTTGCTCTTTCAAAGCAGGAAACGCTCGGGAGCTGGAATCTGCGTTTAACGATAAGCCCGATTGCGAATGTCACATCGAGCCACATATTTATATGCGATCAGGACGGTCTTGTACTGTCCTGTTCCGATTTGACCCTGTATTGCGCAAAGCATCAGGGCAAGCAGCTTGACCCGTCGGTCATGCAGGCCGTAAGCTCCGGCAGCGAGTTTGACAGTATGACGACGCTCATGGGCTTTTATTCCGAGCAGCAATACGTCGTTGCAAAGCCGATAGTCTCGGATGACGAAACGCTCGGCTATGTCTTTGTCGCGTCCGATGAGTTCAACATAATGAACAACTGGCAGGCCTTTTTCGGCGTTGCATTGGCCGTCGCGATAGCGGTCGTGCTCGTTGCGATACTCATGAGCCTTGTTTACTCAAAGAAGATGGCTGAGCCACTTGATGAGTTGACGCTTGCCGCGCGGAAGTTTGCTCTCGGAGATTTTTCGGTGCGTGTCAAAACAAAGGAAAAACGCGACGACGAGATCGGAACGCTTATTGAGTCGTTCAACTCAATGGCCGACACGCTTGAGAAAAGCGACAACAAGCGTCAGGAGTTCATCGCAAATGTCTCACACGAGCTGCGAACCCCGATGACCACCATCGCCGGCTTTGCCGACGGTATACTTGACGGAACGATACCGCACGAGCAGGAGGAAAAGTACCTGCACAAGATCGCCGACGAAACGCGGCGCCTTTCGCGCCTTGTGCGCAGCATGCTCGACCTCAGCCAGGCAGAAAGCGATGCTGTCGATCTTTCAAAGCGCAGCCGCTTTGACCTTTCCGAGCTTCTGCTGCAATGCCTTCTGAGCTTTGAGAGCAGAGCCAAGGAGAAAAATCTTGATGTCGATCCGCAGCTTCCGGAGGACCCCATCGAGGTCTTTGCCGAGCGCGACTCCATAACGCAGGTCATATATAACCTCACAGACAACGCGATGAAGTTTGCCTCGCCCGGCAGCACGATAACCATAAGGCTGTACAAAAAAGGCTCAAAGGCCTATGTTTCCATAAAAAACATCGGCGAGCCTATTCCCGAGAACGATCTTCCGTACATTTTCGACCGCTTTCACAAATCCGACCGCTCACGAAGTCTGGATAAGGACGGCGTAGGTCTCGGCCTGTATCTTGTAAAAAAGATCGTCAACAGCCACGGCGAAGAGGTCGCGGTGTCCAGCCGCGACGGAGTGACGGTGTTTGTTTTCACGCTCCCCCTCGCGCCGGCGAAGCAGAAAAAAGAAAAATCAGAACGCAAGTAAGCCGCATGCTGCGGCGGATAGGAGAAACTAATGGGCTGGTATGACACTAACGGCAACGACTGGTATAAGCCGAGCTCACAGACGGGCGCGCAGGCTCGGCAGCCTGCGGCAAATTTGCCCAACGGAAACAGGAAAACGCGCGTTATCGCGCTGATAATATGTCTGTGTGTGTTCATCGCCGGCATAGCCCTCATAGCAGGCGGCTTCGGCTCGGACGTAATAGACTATAACGCCGACGGTAAGCCCTCGGACTGGCACGATTATTTCGACAAGCTCTACGGCACCGATGCTCCGACAGCAACGGCGGATGTGCGCATCCCCCTGGCCGATGACCGCGGCAGTCTTACGATCAAAAACGGCAGCGAGGGCGCTTCGCTCGATTTCAGCACGATCTATGAAAAGTGCAGCCCCTCCGTTGTCGGCATCAAGGTCTATAACGACAGCGAGAGTAAGGACTATTACGCCTGGGGCAGCGGCGTTATCGCCTCTTCGGACGGGTATATAATCACAAACACCCACGTTCTTGACAACGGCGACTCGGCCACGGTGGTTTTATCCGACGGCAGCGAGCACGAGGCAAAGCTCATCGGCTTTGACGCATCCAGCGACATCGCCGTAATAAAAATAGACACGACCGGCCTTGCAGCCGCCGAATTTGCCTCAAGCTCGACCCTCAGCGTCGGTGACAGCGTTGCCGCCATCGGCAACCCTCTCTCCCCCGACCTGCGTCTTACCATGACACGCGGAATAGTTTCCGCGCTCAACCGTGAGATAAACTACAACGGCGCGACAATGACGCTTATCCAGACCGACGCCTCCATCAACGAAGGCAACTCCGGCGGCCCACTGTTCAACAGCCGCGGTCAGGTCATCGGCATAACGAACATGAAGATGATCTCATCCTTCGGCTCTGGAGTTGAAGGTCTCGGCTTTGCAATACCGTCCGACACTGTCGAAAGCATCGTTCAGGCGCTTATCGAGGACGGCGCGGTGTACGGCAGAGTGTCGATCGGAGTTACGGTAGGCCCTGTAAGCAAGGACATTGCTCAGTATTACGATATTCCGCAGGGGCTGTACGTCAGCGCAGTCACAGAAGGCTCGGATGCCGAGGCGAAGGGCATTGAGCGCGGCGATATCATCACCAAGGTCAACGGCGAGGACGCTTTTGAAAACTCCGACGTTTCCGACGCGAAGGAGGGCCTTAAGGCCGGCGACACGCTGACATTCACTGTCTGGCGCGACGGAAGGACCCTGGATATCACCGTAAAACTTATGGATCCGGCGGATATGGGCAAATAAATCAGGCAGTAACGGCCGCCGGAGCATTGCTCCGGCGGCCTGCGCATTTTTCACTACACAAGGAGGAAAAGACATGGATAAAGAGCGCCGCATAAGCACCGGCATAGACGGCCTTGACCAGGCTATAGATTTTCTGCGCCCCGGTGATACCGTCGTCTGGCAGTGCGAGCACATCAGCGACTATATGTACGTCGCAACGAGATTTGTAACCAACATCGCCCGTCAGGGCAAGCGCATAGCATACATACGCTTTGCCGACCACGAAGAGATCATGGACGCAGCCGCGCTCTGCGAGGGCGGCGCAAATGTGCAGGAGTACAGGCTCGATCCGCGAGTGGGCTTCGAGACCTTCGCAGTGCAGGTTCACAGAATAATCGACAAGGAGCCTATGGGTACGTTTTTCGTGTTCGACTGCCTGTCGGATCTGCAAAATTATTGGTTCTCGGACCTTATGATCTCGAACTTTTTCCTGCTGATAAACCCGTTTCTCATACGCCGCCAGGCGATAGCCTATCAGCCGATAGACTATGAAAAGCACACCTACGAGACTATCTCGCGCATCCGCAAGGAAGCGCCGCTGCTTGTCAACATCCGCACTCTCGACGGCAGCGTTTACATGCATCCGGTAAAGGTTCGCGGCCGCAACACAACGACGACCTACTTTCCTCTTAAAATAACCGGCTCAAAATGGCGCACGCTCACCTCGAGCGCCGACACCTATGCCATATTCGAGCGCTTCACCCAGACCGGCGAGCGCCGCGACTGCTGGGACAGCATGTTTGACTCCGTCGCCGACGGGCGTGAGCCGACCGACGCCGAGAGCATGCTTTTAAAAGAAAACATCATGCGCTGCCTGCTCGGCAACGAGCCGACGCGCTTTGCCCTGTGCCGCAAATACTTCTCCATGAAGGATCTTATGTACATAAAAAACCGCGAGATCGGCACCGGCTGCATCGGCGGCAAGGCCGCCGGCATGCTGCTTGCGCGCAACATTCTGCGCGACGAAGCTCCGGAGCTGTACAGCTCTCGGATCGAGCCGCACGATTCGTACTATATCGGCGCGGACGTTTTCTATACCTACGCCGTGCAGAGCGGCCTGTGGGGCTCTCGAATACGCATGATCGAGGCCGAGGACTATCTCAAGTACGCTCCCGACATACGCGAGCTGCTGCTAAACGGCACATTCGCGCCCAGTATCAAGGAGCAGTTCATGTCCATGCTCGAATACTTCGGCCAGTCGCCTATAATCGTGCGCTCAAGCTCCATTCTTGAGGACGGCTTCGGCAACGCCTTCGCCGGAAAATACGAGAGCGTTTTCTGCCCAAATCAGGGCAGTCTGAAAGAGCGCTACGACGATTTTGAGCGTGCGGTCAAGCAGGTCTACGCCAGCACCGTTGACCCGGACGCGATCAAATACCGCGCAGAGCGAAACCTCCTCGACCGCGATGAGCAGATGGCTTTGCTGGTCATGCGAGTGTGCGGCGACGTTCACGGCGACTATTACTATCCGCACATTGCCGGCGTGGGGCATTCAAAAAATCTTTATCTCAACAAGCAGAACTCTTCATCGGAAAACAAAGGCATGCTGCGCCTTGTTTTCGGCATGGGTACGCGCGCTGTCGATCGCGAGGCAGACGATTACGCACGGCTTTTGAATATGGATAATCCCACCGCACCGCCGATGGTGGCTTATGGCGATGAGTACAAGTATTCGCAGCATAAGATGGACGTTATCGGACTCAAGGACAACGAGTTTGAGACGATAAGCGTTGACAGCATCGACAAAAGGGATCTCAAGGCAGATCCGACGCTGTTCATGGAACTGGATTACCCCACCGCCGCAAGACTGCGCGAAATGGGTCTGAGCGCCTCCGATGCTCCGGATATCCTCAATTTCCGCAAGCTTCTCGGAAACACGGACTTCGCCGCAGTCATGGCCGAAACGATGCGCATTCTCGAAGAGAAGTACGATTACCCCGTCGATATCGAGTACGCCTGTAATTTTGACGCCGAGGGCAATTACCGCGTCAACCTGCTCCAGTGCCGTCCGCTTCAGACACGCGGCGTGGGCTCATCCGGAGTCATGCCGAAGATCAAGGAGCTGTACTTCCGCACCGAGGGCAACTTCATGGGCGGCAATGTGTGCCTGCCGATCAGATATGCCATCATGGTCAAGGTCGAGCCTTATCTTGCCCTGCCGGAGCAGCGCAAATATCAGGTTGCGCGCAGGCTCGGAGAGCTTAACAGTCTCCTGCGTGACAAGGGCACTATCCTGCTCGGCCCCGGGCGCTGGGGAACGACCACTCCGAGTCTCGGCGTGCCGGTACATTTCATGGAGATAAACCGCTTCGACTGCATCGCCGAACTTGCGTACAGCTCGCACGGACTGCGTCCAGAGCTTAGCTACGGCAGCCACTTCTTCCAGGATCTCGTCGAGGCCGGAACGTTTTACGCTGCGCTCTATCCGGGCGAGGACGGCTGCGTTTTTAACGAAGAGCGGTTTTCCGGCTGCGAGGATGTGTATGCAAAGCTCCTTAAGGCCGATGCCGCAGACCCTATCGCCGACGTTATAAGCGTGTATGACCTCGGCGAGGGCAATGCGATCCTCTATTCGGAAGTCGAAAGTCAGGAGTGCTTCCTCGCAAAGGTCTGAGCGAACGTTGATATCAAATATGTAAAAAAGCAGACGCCGAGCGTCTGCTTTTTTCAGCTTTCCATTTGCTTGCCGAGGAAGGATGCCACCGTTTGCGCAAGCTTAAACTCAATGTCGCTGCCGGCAGATGCATTCTGGCTCACGAATACCACGCAGCCGAGTATATCGCCCTCGCTTAGGATGGGTGATGCGACCGAAACATAGTAGCGCTCGTCGCCGTCAATGACGTGCATCGGCTCGGTGCCGTCATAGCGCACGCTGCCGCGCGATTCCATAACGCGTTCAAGCGCCGGCGATACTCGCTTGTCGATAAAATCGCGCTTGGATGCGCCCGAAACGGCAATAATGCTGTCGCGGTCGCAAACCGCAGCTATTGCATCGGTCGAGCGGTGCAGGCTGTCGCATATCTGCGCTGCGAAATCGCCCAGTTCACCAATTGGGGAATACTTTTTGAATATGACCTCACCGTCGCGATCCGTGAAAATCTCCAACGGGTCGCCGTTACTGATAACACTGACATCGAAAACCTTGTCCTTTTGGTTCCTCGCGGACTGAATTAAACGGCATTGTAAGCTATTTTCGATGCCCTGATTAAAATTTACGGTTTCCTCCAGAGTCCCGCTGCGAAGTATTGAGTCGATATCCCGCTGCAGCTTTATCTCCAAATGGTCCTCATAGACCAGCACCCTGTCGATGATGAGCTCCAGGTCGTTCCTGTCCAGCTTGTCCTTGCTGAGTATGTCCCGGAACACCTCCAGGGCCGTCTTTGCCGCCCGGTTCACCTTGATGACGGTGTTGCGCTTGTCGGAGAGCAGGTCTATCTGGTGGTTCAGGCCGTCTATCTTCTGCTGCAGTTCCGCCTCCAGCTCGTCATAGGTGGCCTCTATCTCCGCCTCCCTGTCCGGCTTCTTCATTATCTCCCGGATTCGCTGGCGCTTGGTGACCTTCATCTCCTCCTCCAGCTCCTCCAGCACTGCGGCCAGATTGTCGGCGGACTGCTCCGTCTCGGCGATGCTGTCATTCTCCCGGGCCAGGTCCCGGTTCAGCTGTTCTATCATAGCGGAAGAGTTTTCCAGCAGCTTCAGCACATAGCTCTTCAGCAGCTCGTCCAGCTTGTCCACCCGGATATGGTGGCTGGTACAGCCTGCCAGGCCCCGGCGGTGATAGGTACCGCAGGTGTAGGCCGGGGCCAGGTCCCGGCGGCTCATGGCAAACATGGGGCTGCCGCAGTCTCCGCACTCCAGAAAGCCGGAGTACACATTGTCGTTTATCTTAACGCCCCGGTAGTTGTTCCGGGTGCGCTTCACCCGCAGGGCCATGGTGGTTGCAAAGGTGCGGTAGTCGATAATGGCCTGATGGTGGTTCTCAATGACTATCTGCTCCCCGTCGTCCCGTTTTATATCCTTGCCGTTTATCTTGGCCCGGGTGTATTTCCCCTGGCGGAGAGTGCCGATATAAAAATCATTGTCCAGAATGCCCTGCACCGTGGCTATGGCCCAGGCGGACTTGGCCCGGCGTTTGCACTCCTTGCCGTCGGCCTCCTTCCGCAGCTGCTCCGACATTCTTGGGGTGGGTATGCCCTGGTCAGTGAGGTAGTTTGCTATCTTTTTATAGCCCCAGCCCTGGTTGTTATAGAGCTCAAATATCTTCCGCACTATGTCCGCCTCGGTGGGCACCACTTCAAAGTCCTTGCGGCTGTTGATGATGTAGCCGTAGGGGGCGGCGCATATCCACTCCCCGTCGGCCTGCCTGCGCTTGATCACGTTTCGGACCTTCCGGGAGGTGTCGGTGACGGGCATCTCGTTGACCAGAAACTGGAACTGTATCTTCAGCCAGTCATCATCATTGGGGAAGTCTATACAGTCCCCGATGGATATGATGCGCACCCCGGCGTCCCTCAGATCCTCCAGCTCCACCAGGCCCCGGCTGTTGCGCCGGGAGAAACGGGAGAAGTCCTTGATAATAAGTATATCGTATTTATGGCTCATGAGGCCCCGGCGCATCTCCTGGTAGCCCTCCCGCTGGTCGAAGGTATAGCCGGAGCGGTCCCGGTCTTCAAAGAAAGTCAGGCTGCTGCCGGGGAAATTCTGATGCACATAGTCTTCAATGATGGCCTTCTGGTTCTCGATGGATATATTCTTCTGGTCCAGCTCGTCATCCACGGAAATGCGGGCGTAACCCGCTATGTCAAAGGTCTCGGTCATACTGGTATTTCACCCCTCTCAATCAGTGGAATCTCGAAAAATCTGTTGCTATGTATTTTTTGAATTGTTCTTTGCAATATTCTCTCTTTTCTCCGGTTTTCTTGTCAATACGGTTTCCGTTGAACCAAATGCTTCTCTTGCCTGCATTCTTGCCGGTTTTGTTAGTAACGCATTCTTTAAGAAACTCTTCGGACGACAAGATCCACATGGTATTGTCTAGCCGCTCTGAAAAAAATACGAAGTAGAAGTTCGGCCTGAACTCATGGCTGATGGCAGCAAACAACGCTGCATCGCCGTCTGTAACACCCCTGGAACGAGCCTTGATTTGTACCTCAACGAAGGTGCCGTCATGCTTTTTGATGATACAGTCCACACCGTGGTCATCCACTAAAGGGACATAACAGTCAAGCCCTTCCATCAGCATTTTTCCAATCAAATAATATTCCATTCGCTTCCCAAAGCCTGCGGAATGGCGAAATGCAATGCCCATTTGTACGACTCCTTCTTTTCCACGCTTTAATTTCTATCACTATTGTGTTTATTTATTTTGCATCTTTGCAGACAACATTGTACCACGGGCAAATCATAATTTCAAGAAAAAAATAAAGGCGGAAGGCTGCAAAGTCTTCCGCCGTATCTCACCGTCTCACCGTTCCATTCCCACTGCCCGCCGCTGTTTCTTTTCCCGCTGGACTTCCAGCTCGGCGCAGCGGCGCTTGTTATAAGCCAATAAATCCAGTGTGCCCTGGTACAGATCCTTTTCACCGGATTCAAACACGGCCACCAGATATTTTTTCTTTTTGAATTTGTCATAGATGTCCTTGAGGCTCTCACGCAAAACTGGGTCCCTTTTTTCTGCATTGCTCAGCCAGATCTCCACCATGCGTTTTTCATCTTTGACATTTATCTCCAAAAGCATCACACTCCTCTGCTGGTTATATTTTCCTCATCTTTCCCTGACTTTATTCACCGCCGCCCTTTTTGCCCCATTCAGGATTTCCGGCGGCAGCTCTTCTACCGTGCGGCGAAGCTCCTCCAGCTCTCCCAGCTTTTGCTGAATCTCCATCTTCTTACGGAGGCTGTGCTCTGTGGCGGAGGACAGCCGCTTTTCCAGCCGGGCATTTTCTTCCCTCAGTTCACTGTAGGCACGGCTATACTTCTTTAGTTTCGTCCTCATGTCCTCCACAGCTGGGACGTATTTTTCCAGCAGAGCCTCCAGCTCCTCCGTCTTGGCTTTTTTGTTGAGTAAATTTGTATCAGCGCGCAGGCGCAGGAAATATCACCCACGGCCATGGGCTGGTACACGGGGATGGCCTGAGGCTCGCCCTCCCTGTCCACCTTCTGCCCGTACATGAAGCCGGAACGTGCCCAGAATGCAGTATTGTCATAGCCGGGCTTGTCCTTGTCGGGACCCTTGGTGCCGTAGGCGCCCAGCTGGCCCATTACCAGTTTGGGGAACTTGACCTTAAGGGTCTCATAGTCAAGGCCCATGTGGCCCAAACCTCTGGTGCGGACATTGGTAACAAACACATCGGCCGACTCCAGCAGCTTGTATATGCGCAATTACTGCACGGCTCCTTTTGAGGGTATCAGAAGCCATGTCAAATTGTTAACGAAACCCTGATTAATTCTACAACAGACGCTCTAAAAAAGTGAAGGTTCATACATACAAAAAATGTCCCCTTTTATCGCCCTGTTACTGTGCATTATGCACAGTAACTTCTGCCGGAACATTTCTCCAGTTGTTTTTCTTTCATTCTCTTTGCTTTTGTATTATATGAGAATTATTGGCATTTATCTGAGTATTAATTATAAATATTGTACAAGCTCCTTGGTTTGCCCGATTGTTTTGGTGCTAAGCAAAGCTTTTATCGTATACTCTGCACTGCTGATCCATCATATAAATTGCATTTTTCTGTGCAAATAATCCAGTGAATTTTCTGGCATAACGGAGGTGAATGAAAAACAATTTGTATGTATTATAGAGACAGGTTGTTAACGAATGGACAATGAGTTTGAGGGGGAGTCTTTCTTATTCTTATAGGAGGTCCCCGTATGAAAAGTGAGAACTGCATCGACGAATATACTTCATTCGGTCAAATAGCAGACGATCCCATAAGCAGATGCCCGGAGCGTGAGGCAATCATCTTTGAGGGAGAGAGGATTACTTACGGTCAGCTGGGAACCCTTATTAATCAGACCGAGCACTATATGCAGAGAATTGGCATACACAGAGGGAGTATAGAATATTTCCTTTCCCTCTTCGCTTTTGAGGTTCAGGGTTATGCTTTTCTTATTGCGGTTGACCTGGAAAAAGGCTCCGCCCGTGTCGCCGATCTTGGGAACGCCGCCGCGGAAGAGGTCGCCGCCCTTGACAGCTTCAACTTTGATGACCTCTGCGCCGAAGTCGGCAAGGATCATCGAGCAGAACGGGCCGGGAAGCATTGTGCTCAGGTCAAGAATTTTTATACCTTCAAGCGGTAATGCCATTAGAGCACCTCCTTGCACTTATCGGGGGATCTGAAGAGATCCCCCTTTTATAGTTCTTACTTCTTTTTGCCAAGGCCGATCGCCTTTGCGATGATGCCGAGCTGAACCTCGGAGGTTCCTGCCATCAGGCGATAGTGGCGGGTATCGACGAACTGACGTGCGATTGCGTTCTCGCGCAGGATACCGGGGCCGCCCCAGATCTGAACGCCGAGGTCGGAGATCTTGTATGCAAGCTCGCTGGTTGCGTACTTTGCAATGGAGACCTGAGTGTTGACGCTCTCGCCTGCCATAAACAGAAGGGTCAGGTGCTCAACATAGCTTCTTGCCTGGTCAAGCTCTGCTGCTGCCTTTGCTATCTCAAACTGCCAGTGCTGATATGCGCCGAGGGGCTTGCCGGCAACAAGGCGCTCGTTTGCACGCTGCACGCACAGCTCAAATGCATATTCGGCCATGCCGAGGGTGCCCCAGGAGCCCATAAGGCGCTCTTTCTCGAGGTGCTGCATGAGGTAGTAGAAGCCGCGGTTTTCCTCGCCGAGCAGATTCTCTTCGGGAACAACGACATCGTGGAAGATGTACTCGGATGTATCCTGAGAGTTCAGGCCGATCTTGTTGAGCAGCTTGCGCTCGAAGCCCGGTGCATCGGTTGGGATGATGAGAAGGCTGATTCCCTTGTGAGGCTTCTCGGCATTGGGATTGGTGACGACCGCAACGATCGCATAGTCGGAAACCATACCGTTGGAGATATAAATTTTTCCGCCGTTTACGATGTAATTGCCCTTGCCGTCCTTGACTGCGCTGGTTTCAATGTGAGCAAGGTCGGAGCCGTGCTCTGCCTCGGTCATGCAGATGCAGATGCAGGTATCGCCGGATGCAACGCCGGGCAGATATTTTGCTTTCTGCTCCTCGGTGCCGTGTGCATAGATATAAGGTGCAACGGTATCGCTGCTAAGACGGGTCAGGACGCCGTTAAGGCCGCGCTTATTAAGCTCCTCGCCGTATACGATGGAATAGAGCATGTCAAGCTCTCTGCCGCCGTATTTCTTATCTAGCCACAGGCAGCCGTAGCCTGCGTCGCCGAACTTTTTGAAGGTCTCCTTGCCGACGGAGTGGTTTTTCTCCATGTCCATGTAGTAGGGAACGATCTCTCTGTCGAGGAATTCGCCAAACTCTTTACGGAACGCTTCATGCTCCTCGGTGAAGGGCAGAAGAGATTTTTTAGGTAAGCTTTGCATTTGTATTCTCCTTTCAGATATTTTTTATTGAGTTGCTATGCTCACAGAGCATATTACTTATTTCTTTTTTCCTTATTAAACGCTTTTACAAGCTGCTGGTTGCGATTTTCGATCTTTATTGCGGTATCAAGGTTGCCGACAGACTCCATCATGTTCAGAAGCTGCTTGCTGTACCTAAGCGCCTCGGCCGAATAGCCCGCAAGGACCCTCGCTTTTTCCATCGCCGCATTGTCAAGCTCGGAAAGCGGATAGCAGCCGGATGCATAGCCGAGTGACATCGCCTCGCCGGCGAACATATACCTGCCCGTAAGCAGAATATCCCGCGCAACGCCGTCGCCTATCAGCCGCGGCAGCATGTAAGCGCAGCCGAGATCTCCGCAGCTCATGCTCATTTTAAGAAGTGGGCACGAAAACTTTACGTCATCCGCGATCAATCGGATATCCGATGCCATGGTCAGGAAGAAGCCGCCTCCTACCGCATAGCCGTGTGCTGCGGTTATGACTATCTGCTTTGCCTCGTGAACCAAGGCGATCAGCTCACGCAGCTGCTCCTGGAATTCGAAGGATTTTTCAACGCTGTCGCGGTCGCCCTCGTTGGGGAACAGACTGTTAAAGTCTGCTCCCGTGCAGAAGGCTCTGTCCCCTTCTCCGCGGATGATGAGAACCTTTGTCTCATCATCCGTTTTGAGAAGTCGGAAGAAGTGCAGCATATCGTTGAACACTTCGCGCGACCACGAGTTGAGCTTTTCAGGCCGGATGAAGCTCATCACAGCTATTCCCGGCTCTGGCTGCTCAACACGAATGTACTTGTAATCGTACATGATCAATTACAGAAGGCCGAGTGCCATCCAGAGAGGCACACTGCAGGTCATTGCGATGAGGTTGATGATGCAGTAAGCGTAAGAGCCCTTGGATGCGGTTGCAAAGTCGAGGGAAGGATCGCACATCTTGATAAGGCCTGCGGATGCGGGGTTCTGGTAAGCAACGTTCCAGCAGGTGCCGGAGACCCAGGAGGTAAATACGAGAACGAAGATGTTGATGCCGTGAGCCTCGAGCAGCGAGCCGAAGATCGCGATCATGACTGCCATGCAGCAGGACTGGGAAACGATAACGAAACGCAGGAGATAGGTGATAATGCACAGGCAGGGGATGAAGATCCAGGGGCTGCTCATGATGGGTGCGAGGATAGGTCCGAGAATGCCGGCGAGCCAGGTGCTGACGCCGAGGGATGCCATAAGGCCTGCAACGGAAAGAACGCCGCCGACGAAGATGGTGATGGTCCACATGCCCTTTGCGCCGACCTCGGGAGGAGTGATCAGGCCGCATGCGATAAATGCAACGTCTGCGAGAATTGCGACCATGCCTGCGTCAATTTTGTGGGTGGACTGAGTGAGCCAGAGGATAAGTGCTGCGAGAACAATGATGATGCCCTGCTTTTCCTTGGTGCTGAGCTTGCCGAGAGCCTTGTAAGAGTCCTTAATGAACTCAACGTTTGCTGCCTTCTGAGCATCGGTGGGCTTGCAGAAAACGAGGCAGAACACATAGACAAGAACTATGCAGACTACATACCATACGCATGCGCGGACAAACCACTGACCCCAGGAAACGCTCTCGCCGACGAAGCCGAGCATAAGTGCGACATAAACCGAGCCGGAAACAAAAGCCATGCCGAGCTGGTTGGTGCCCATGAAGTTTGCAAACCACAGGCCGAGAGACTGCTTGGAGTTGCGCTCTGCGCCGGATGCTTCACATACCTGGTTGACAAACGGGGCCATCATAGAAGTCTTTGCAGTGGACGAAGGGATGATGGGGCTCATGATAACGCCGGAAAGGAGCATTGCGGTAACCTGACCTGCATAGGTTCCGGGGAAGCGGGTCAGCACCCACAGCGCCAGGCGCTTCATAAAGCCGCTGTTGTTGATGCCTATCGACATGATGAACACGCCGATGCAGAGCCATACGGTGCTGGATGCAAAGTTTGAGGTAACTTCGGCAACCGTTGCAACTTTAAGCGCAACGAGCACTGCCATCGTGCACAGGACCGCCGCCCAGTCGGGGATCGCACGGGAAATGATAAGTACGAGCATGAATACGAAGCAGCCAAGATACTGCCACGCTGCGCGGCTCATTGCCTCGGTTTCTGCCGGGAGATAGGCTATGAGCAGAAGCGCTGCGATCGCAACTACGAATCCAAGAAGTGTCCTTTTTGTGTTCTTTGACATTTTAATCTTCTCCTCTGTTTTTTGTTTATTAATTAATTAACATTTGCTGGTTAATTAAATCCTATTGTTCCTTCTTCTGGTCATCAAATGCATGCTCAAGATACAGCTTCTTGACCATTTTTCTGTCGGGCTTGCGATTTTTTGTTTTGGGGAGCATGTCCATGATGTAATACTCCTTGGGTACCTTGAAGCGCGATAGCTTTTCGCGGCAAACTCTCTCTACCTCGTTGAGGTCTACTGTTTTGCCGGCAATCGGCTGAACGAATATCGCAGGCACCTCGCCGCGGCGCTCGTTCGGAACGCCTATCGCTATTGCGTCGGCTACGTTCTCTGCTGTTATGGCGACCGCCTCAAGCTCACTGGGAAACACGTTAAATCCGCCGGTGATAATAAGATCCTTCTTGCGGTCGCAGATGATAAGGAAGCCCTCCTCATCTATGCGGCCTATATCGCCGGTATAGAGCCAGCCGTTGCGCAGCATTTTTGCCGTTTCCTCGGGGTTATTCCAGTATTCGTGCATCACGCACTCACCGCGGCAGATGATCTCGCCGGGCTGGCCGTCCTCTACGACTTCGGTGCCGGTTTCCTGATCTACGATGAGGTATTCAATGTTGGGATTGACAACGCCGACGGTACCGACCTTGCGGTGGTCATGGCCGTTTATTGTTATGGTGTTGACTGTTTCGGTCATGCCGTAGCCCTCGGTGATAACTGCGCCTGTCAGCTCCTCGACTCGCCTTATCACGTCAACCGGCAGCGGAGCCGAGCCGCAGGTTATGACCTTCAGCGAGCTAATATCGTATTTCTGATATTCCTCGTGGGTAGCTATAAGCTTCATCCACAGCGGAACGCTCGGCCAGACGGTCGGCCGATACTTTTCGATCACCCGAAGTATCTCGTCCAGGCTTTCCGCAAAGAATATCGTGCCGCCCATAGTCAGGTTGACCACAATGCCCTGGCCGAAGCCGAATGCGTGGGACATTCCAAGCGCGATTATGACCATGTAGTTTTCATAGTCATTGTCATTAAGGAAGGGTCTGAAATACTGCACCTGAGCCATCGCCTTGGCGACGAACGCGTGGTTTGTCTGGCAGCAGCCCTTTAAAACTCCCGTGGTACCGCCGGTGTACTGCAATATTGCAATATCCTCGGGTGAAATGCTGATATCGGGTTCGGTGGCATCGTCGGAGATGATGCTCTCCCATGCGCCGAGCTCATCCCAGCGGTTTTCCTTTTCAAGCGCCGGACAGAACACCATGTGCTCAACTCCGGCTTTATCGTCTTTAAGGGCCTGCACGACTGCATCTGCGCCGTCGGAGTCGGTTATGACCATTTTGGGTGTGCAGTCTTTAATTCTGCGGATGATCTCATCAGCAGTGGAACGTGGATTTGTGTTTACCATTATGATGCCTGTTTTGAAGCAGGCATGTGCCAGCGCAACGAACTCAAAGCCGTTAGAGACATATGTTATAACTCTGTCGCCCTTTTTAAGTCCTTTTGCGAGAAAGCCGTTTGCGATTTTTGCTGCAAGCGTATTGCACTCGACATAGCTCATCTTCGTGCCGCGGCTGATAACATAGGTCTTGTCGGGATGTTCGCTAACTCTTTTGAGGAACAGCTCCTTACAGGAAACATCGGGGATCGGAAAATCATAAACAACACAGGGGTCTTTGATCTTGTCCCACTTTTCTCTGTACCGAACCAGAGCTTCCTCAAAGCTCTTGTTTTGCAGCTGATTCATTTCTCATATCCTCTAAGCATTTTAACTTTTTATTTTTCCTTACCCGCCTCCGCCCTCAGGCGCCGGAGCTTATCCGGCAGCCCAGGGAGAAGGAAGAGGGGGAGGAGAACACTTGAGCCTCTATTTTGGCTCAGGCGATTTATATGCTTGCGGCCAGCTTGTAAGCAGATTCTACCGCATCCGGAATTCTTGCTACCTTTACCGCATCGCCGATGCAGTCAACGTTTTTGACCTTTCCGACGAGCTGCTCATACATATCATTATTGGGCTTTGCACCGGCTGCTATAACAACGGTGTCTGCCGGGAGGGTCTGACGACCTTCCTCATTCTCGACGACAACACCTTCCTTGGTTATCTCGATGACCTTTGTCTCCTTGAGCATCTTGGTGCCGAGCTGCTTGGTACGTGCGATGATCGACCAGCGGCTGCCGGGGTTGATGTCGGGAGCAAACTTTTTGCCCATCTCGACGATAGCAACGTTGTGGACACCGTGGTTGAGCAGCTGCTGGAGCTTCTCATAAGGCTCGGTCTTATAGATCATCATAAATCTCAGCTCATCGGCTGTAAGAGTGCCGATCTCACCGATGTACATTGCGACCTCGACGCCGACATCACCGCCGCCGACGACAACTACGTTCTTGCCGAGCTCTGCGGTGCCTTCAAATACATCCCATGCATGAACGATGGGAACACTGGGGTCTCTGGGGATCGGGGGGATAGATGCCTTGGAGCCGCATGCAAGAACAACGCGGTCGTAGTCCTTGCTTGCTGCGATTATATCCTCTGCCGTCGCTTCCTTGTTGAGGATGATCTCAACGCCGAGCTCGCGGCAGGTGCGCTCGAGCCACTGTCCGAAGTAGCGGATATCGTAGCGGCGCGGAGGAGTTGCTGCATACAGCGACAGGCCGATGGTACGGTTGCGCTTTTCCCAAATAGTGACCTTATGGCCGCGCAGAGCTGCTACACGGGCAAACTCCATGCCGGAGGGCCCTGCGCCGATAACGAGGATCTTTTCGGGATGCTCGCTCTTCTTCTCGGTGGGCATAAGGCCGTTTTCGTCCTCAAGCTCTTCCTCGCGGTTGCACTCGTAGTTGCCAATGCAGCCGATGGGCTTGCTGACCATTGCCATGTCGAGGCACTTTGCATTGCAGCCGACGCATGGACGGATGGTTGATGCCTTGCCGGCCTCGGCCTTGTTAACAACGTCGGGATCTGCCAGGAACGGGCGGCCCATTACGATGGCGTCGAAGTCGCCGCGATCGACGAGCTCTTCGGCCTTTTCTATGTTCATACGCATGCCCTGTGCTACGGGAGCCTTTACGCGAGCCTTGATCTGGCGGCCGAGGTATGCCCATGCGCCGTGGGGAACTTCCATGGTAATAAGGGGAACTGCCGACTCGTGCCAGCCTGCGGTGATCGAGAAGCCGTCAACATAGCCGGTTTTGTCAAGCAGCTCGCAGATCTCTGCGATGTCGTCGCCGTTGCAGCCGCCGTCCATGAAGTCGCTGCCGCTGACGCGCAGGGAGATGGGATAGTCGGGGCCGACTGCCGCGCGCATACCTTCAAGAGTCTCAACCATGAAACGGCAGCGGTTTTCGAGAGAGCCGCCATACTCGTCGGTACGGTGGTTGGTCAGCGGAGAGAAGAACTGACCGTACAGGTAGCCGGAGTTGGTTTCGATCTCGATGCCGTCAAAGCCGGCCTTCTTTGCGATGACTGCGGCCTCTGCCTGCCAATCAACAAATTCCTTGATCTCCTCGACGGTAAGCTCCTTGGGCATTTCAAAGTGGGTGAATCTGCCGGGGATGGGAGACGGTGCAACAGCCTGCTCGCCCTGAATGCTTGCGCGATTTGCACATCTGCCGCGATGCATGAGCTGTGCGAAAACCTTGCTGCCTCCTTCATGGATTGCATCGGTGAGCTTCTTAAGCGAAGGGATATATTTCTCGTCAGTGAGCATTGCGCCGTGGTTGGGATTGTAGCGAAGCTTATCCCACTGCATGTTGGCGAAGATGATAAGTCCTACGCCGCCCTGTGCGCGGCGCTTATAAAATTCAACAACGTCATCCATAATGAAGCCATCAACAGTGTGGCCTATGCTCATAGGTGACATGATCACTCTGTTTTTAAGCTCAAGCTTGTTGACCTTAAACGGTGTGTAAAGTCTTTTCATGATTTCCTCCTCAAATTAATAACCGGTTCTCAGCATCGATTATCCCGGCCGGAGAACTGATCGCGCCGATTATTTTTTGTGACGCCTATCTTTACTTGCAAACATCGTGCCAACTTTGTCAAAAAAATATTTTTGCCATCACCTGCGTTTTTCTATCGCGACACATTTGTTGTTCATGTAAAGCAAAAGGAAGCCGACCGTCTTCGTAAATCAGACAGCCGACTTCCTTTTGACTATTTATCGGTTTTGCTATTTTTCATTCTGCGTGTTCTCCGCCGCGTTGAGTATCCTGTAAAGCGTCGAGCGCGATACGCCCATTTCCTTTGCAACACGGGATTTGTTGCCCTTATACTCCACCATAAGCTTTTTGGCCATTTCCAAACGCTGTTTGGTGAAGAAATTGCTCATTATCCTCAGCTCAGAGCTATCCTGCTCGATTTCCGGAACAGGCTCTTCTTTCTCGAGCATGCTTATGCCCTGCGGAAGATCCTCCCTCTCTATCTGATCGGTTTTGCATACGATCACGCTGTATTCCATGCAGTTGCGCAGCTCGCGCACATTGCCGGGCCAGCCGTATTCGCCCATAGCCAGCGCTGCGGCCGTGCTTATGCTGTGGATATTCTTCCCGTTTTCAAACGCGAATCGCTCAAGGAAATACTCTGCAAGCTCTTTAATATCCTCTTTGCGACGCCTGAGAGGTATCATTGTGAGGTTAATTACGTTCAGCCTGTAATACAGGTCTGCCCTGAAAGTTCCATCTGCGATGCACTTTGTCAGGTCCTTATTGGTGGCTGTAATTATTCGTACATCAACGTTTATCGGCTTTGTAGCACCGATACGGGTTATGCAGTTTTCCTCAAGCGCGCGCAGCAGGACACTCTGCATTTCAACCGGCATTTCACCGATCTCATCGAGAAACAGAGTGCCTCCGTCGGCAAGCTCGAATTTGCCTTTTGCACCGCTTCTGCTCGCGCCTGTGAACGAGCCTCCGACGTAGCCGAACAACTCGCTGCCTATAAGATCGCGTGGGATCGCAGCGCAGTTTACGGCAACAAAGGGCTTATCCTTGCGCTGGCTCGTGCAATGGATCGCATTTGCGAAAAGTTCCTTGCCCGTGCCGGACTCGCCTTGAATGAGTATAGGACTCGAGGTTGCGGATATCTGCTCGGCAAAGCGTTTGAGCTGCACAAAATTATCCGAAACGCCTATGAGATCATCGAATGTATAGCGCGCATGGTTGCCGTCGGCAGGTTTTTCCTCTTTTCTTATTTTGTCTTTATATATGGTTATAAGTGCCCCGAATTGACGCGAATTTGTATTTATCGGACTGCAATCTGCGGAATACTGCTCGCGCACTCCGTTGCCGCGGACAAGCTCTACCGGCTTGCCTACGACCCGTTTTCCCTCGGCTATTTTCGATACGAGCGACACGAGCTCGGGACAAATATCGCCCAAAAAGCTGTTTATCGTTTCCTGCGGATGATAATTATAAAAATCATAAAACATCAGCCTGTCGAAAAAGGTCACCGCAAGGTGGTCTTTTTCTCGTAAAACAGGGAG
>ENA-ORPD01000832-ORPD01000832.1-human-gut-metagenome-genome-assembly--contig:-NODE-832-length-28053-cov-18.429209_pt1 | contig 28053 bp, 18 predicted proteins | sample MGYA00242143_ERZ509076 | MGnify/ENA primary metagenome ERZ509076 (study PRJEB26280, sample SAMEA2338706) | human gut metagenome | biome: human gut; feature: human-associated habitat; material: faeces... | reverse complement strand
GCTGCCGAAGGCGCGCTCACGCTCATGGCCATGATCTGCTTGCGCACACGTGGACGGGCACCCTTGCCTTCTTCTATCAGGCCGGCGGCCTTGAAGGCGGTCGAGCCCCAGTATTCCACCAGCCGGGTCTTGTCCCATGTGGCATAGTCCTTGGGTACGGGTATGGCCAAGAATGCCTTGATGTTCTCCTTTTCCTTGGCTTTAAGCGATTTCTGAAGCTCGGATATGCTCCTGGCGTTCACTTCGTCCAGGTATCCGCTGCCGTTGTTGGCATATCTCAGATATGCCTTGGCCGCGATGGTGCGTGCCTCCTCCATCTCCCGGTCGCTCACTGCCCGACACTCCACGGCGCTTCCCATCATGGCCGCCAGTGTCAGCATTCCTGCTATTATCCTGTTGATCTTTATCATAGTCGTATATAATCTTATTCTTAATCATTGTCCGCCGTCACAGTTCCTTGCGCAGTCTGGCCACAGGGATGCGCACCCGGTCGCGGTATTTGGCCACCGTTCGTCGCGATATGTCCAGTCCGGATGCGGCCAACATGTCGGCGATGCGTCGGTCGGACAGAGGTTTTCGCTTATCCTCCTTGTCTATCAGAGCCTTGATGGAGGCTTCAATCTTGCGGTTGGTGGCGGCGTCCTCGCCTTCGGCTGTGTCTCCCTTGGTGTCAGAGAAGAAGAACCGCAACGGGTATATTCCCCACGGAGTCTGCACGAACTTATTGTTGGTGGCTCGCGAAATGGTCGAGAAATCAAGACCGGTTATCTCGGCCAACGTCTTGAGCATCATCGGCTTCAGCTTGTACACGTCCTGCGTGCGGAAATATTCTTCCTGCACTTTCAGTATGGCCGACATCACGGTCATCATCGACTTCTGACGCTGGGCCACGATGCGTATGAAATCGCGCGCGTCGTTGTATCGCGACACTATGAACTCGCTACCCTTCTTGCGTTTGCCGCGCGGCAGCTTCTCCAGCTCGGCCATGGCCTGCTCGAAACTGCGCTCCACCCTCAGTTCGGGGATTCGGTTGTTCAGCGTCACGGTCAGCTGGCCGTCCTCGTCGCTGATTATGAAATCGGGAATCACCACATTGGCCTGGTCCACAGGGTCGGAGCCTACGGAGGCTCCCGGCTTGGGATTGAGCGACAGAATCAGGTCGAGGGCTTCGGCCACCCGCTGCTCAGGTATTCCGAGCTGTGACACGATGCGGTTCCTGTGCTTCAGCGTGAAAGCCTCGAATGCCTCGCGCACTATGCGCAGGGCGTCGTCACGCACCTGCGACGGGCGCTGGGCCTCCAGCTGTATCTCCAGAGTCTGCTGCAGGTCGGCCGCGCCTATGCCCGCCGGTTCCAGGCTCTGCACCACACGCAGCGCCTCCCCGGCTTCCCGTTCGGTGATGTATATGCCCGGTCCGAACGCCATGTCGTCGACTATGTCGCGTATCGTGCGTGTCAGATATCCGTTGCTGTCCAGGCTGCCTATGATGAACCGGGCGGCCTTGCCCACGTTGTCGGGCAGGTCGCGTTCGGCCAGCTGATCGTTCAGATGGTCGTACAGCGACATCGACGAGTCGGGGGTGATGTTGGAATAGTCCTCGGCCTCGTCGCTGCGCGTACGCGGCATCCACCCGTTCAGCTGCTGTATCTCCAGAGGCTGTTCCTCCTCGGCGTCGGCCAGCGCGGGATTGTCCTCCATCTCGCGTTCCACGGCCTCGTCGAATTCCGGCGCGTTAAGCTCCAGCAGGCGCACATAGCGCACCTGCTGCTGCGACAGCCGCTGCACTGTCCGCTGCTCTATTTCCAATCGCTGCCCGTTAGACATATCAACTGCAAATTTAGCAAGAATCGGATAAATAAGCAAACTTCCGCTGACCTTTGACTATGCCTTTTCCGTCTGCCGTTCCTCCACCTTTTCCGCATGCAGTATCTCTTGCGACGCACCTTTGGCGTATTGCGTTGGTGTCTTGCCGAAATAATCCTTGAATACCGTCGAGAAATGCGAGGCATTCGAGAATCCGGTGGCATACGCCACTTCGGCTATGGTCAGATTGTTTTCCGACAGCAGGCGCGCGGCCTGCTTCATGCGTATGCTGCGTATGAAGTCGCGCGCCGACAGGTTGGTGAGTTCCTTCAGCTTGCGGTGCAGGTGCGCGCGGCTTATGCCCACGGACTCGGCCAGCATCTCGACCGAGAACTCGGACGAGCCGAGATTCTTGTTCACCGTCTCCATCACGCGCATCATCAGCAGGTCGTCGGCCGATTTCAGCACTATCTTCTCTATCTTGTCCTCCTGTTCCTGCAGGCCGGAGAACTTCACTTTCAGCAGGTGACGGTTGCCCAGCACGGTGCCGATGGTGGACAGCAGGAGTTCGGAGCTTACCGGCTTGACCAGGAAATTGTCGGCGCCGCTCTCCACAGCCTTCTTGATACTGCCGGCCTCCGACTTGGCGCTCAGCAATATCACGGGGATATGGTTCAGCTGCGGGTTCTGCTTCAGTTTGCGCGTGAATGCCACGCCGTCCATTCCTTCGTTCATCATCACCCCCGACACTATTATGTCAGGCAGCGGATTCATGGCCAGTATGTTGCCGAACGATTCCTCGGCGCTGGAATATGCCGTCACGTTGCGGTAATGCTTTTTCAGTTCAAGCTCCATATATCGGCGCACCTCGTCATTGCTTTCCACTATCACCACGCGGCTGCTGCTGATGGCTTTCTCCTCGGGTCCGTTGTCTATGGTGTCCCAGTCCACCGCCGTCACCGATTCCGGCTCCTCTGTCTCGAAGCGGGGATTGTCCACCAGTTCGTTCACCAGTTCCATCACGCGCAGCGAACTGTTGTATATCAGCGTGTACGTCTGTTTTACAGACTCGTCGGTGCATCGGGCCAGCAGTTTGCGCATGGGGTCCACAATCAGCGTCATCGGGGCGCGGAGCTTGTGCGAGAAGTCGGTGAACAGCTGCAGTTTGGCTTCGGCCATCTCCTCGGCCCGCTGCTGACGGGCCAGTTCCTTGCGCGCCCGCCTGTGCCGACGGTATATCTGCCATGCCACCCAGCATAATCCGCACACTATCAGCGCGTACAGCAGTTTCATGGGCCACGACAGATACCAGGGCGCGGCTATCACTATCTTCAGGTGTGTCACGGCCTCGGGATTGTCGGCCACCCGTATCTCGAAATCGTATGTACCGCTGCTCAGGTTGTAGAACGTCACCATATTCTGTCCCGGCTCCATGGTCACCCAGTCGGTGCTTTTCTGTGTCACACGGTACTCGAACCGTATTTTCGACGGGTTGTCATACGTCAGCGTGGAGAAGAAGATGCGTATGGTGTTCTGGTCCGATGCCAGACTTACCTTTCCGTCCCGGCCGGGACCGCCGGACACTACCTGGTATTCGCCCGGTCTGTCGGCCGACGACGCCAGATATGCACCCACCTCGGTTATCACCGGTTCGTATTTCGATTCCGAATCCTCTATGTCGCCGGGATGGAATGACGTCACACCCTTCAGACCGCCGAAGAATATCCTGCCGTGTTCGTCCTGGCAATACGCTCCATGCGTGAACTCGTTGCCCTGCAGCCCGTCGCCTGCATCATACACAGTCACTTTCCCCTGTTTGGGGTCCAGACGCGCCATGCCGTGATACGTGCTGATCCACACACGTCCCTGCTCGTCCTGCGCCAGTCCCGATATCACGTTGTCGGGCAGACCGTGGGCCGTGGTGTAACGTTGCATTTTCCGTGTCTGCGGATCATAGCGCCACAATCCGGACGACGTTCCCATCCAGACATGCCCGCTCCGGTCCTCCATCAGCGAATATCCCACGGCGTCGCGCACCAGGTTAAGCGCGCCGTCAGGACGAAGGAATTTCCTGGCTTTCAGGTCATAGCAGCTTATACCGTTGTAATGAGCCACCCACATTATGTTTCCCTTGCCCGTCAGCAGCGAGTTGACGCAGTTCAGCACGTTCGCGTTGTCCTGAATCATTCGGCAATGCTCCGAGGCCAGGCAGTCGGTGACGCGGCCGGTGGAGGGATCGTACATTTCCAGTCCTTTGTCGAGCGATCCTATGTATATCATGCCGTCAGGAGCCTGCGCCATGCTGTATATCTTTCGGCCGGCCAGTCCGGGCACCGAGTTCCACGATCCGGGCCCCGACATGCGGAACGCTCCCGTCGGATACGTTCCGGCCCACAGGGTGCCGTCACGGTCGCGCATCATGCACATGGCCGTACCCGGCAATATGTCGTGGTTCAACCGCCTGCCGTCCCGGTCCAGGTGATATATACCCTCGTTGTCACAGCTCACCCACGCCGTGTTGTCGCGGTCCTTGAACACGGCCATGACACAACCCGAACCGATGGGATTGTCCTCATACTGCATCTTGCCGTAATAATCGAACTTATACCGTTTTCGCGGCAGGCATATCACGCCCTGCTGATACACGCCGAGCCACAGATTGCCGTCGCGGTCGTCGAGAATCTGCTGCACCTTCAGGTTCCTGCCTGCGTCGGGAGCCGAGGGAATCGGGAGGCGCGACACCAGCCGGCCGTCCTCCAGAATCCGGACGCCGTCACCGTCCGTCCCGGCCAATATCCTGTTCCCGACACGCTCCAGCGCCGACACACGCCGTACGGCCGTTCCGTCCGACGAGGGCACCGGCGTGAAACGCTCCTCGCGGCGGTCGTACACGTTTATCCCGCCGTCGTATGTGGCCACATACAGCCGTCCGTCGTTGTCCTCCACCATCGACTGCACTATATTGCCCGACAGTTCCGGCATACGGAAGCACCGGGCCTTGCCGCTGCTCGTATAGTAACGGCACACTCCGCTTTTTTCAGTCCCGATCCACAGCACGTGCGACGAATCCTCGTATATGCACGACACGAACTCCGAACCCACCAATGCGTTGACCTTGTCGATGCTGCGGGCCTCATTCCCGGCCTTGTCGTATCTGAACAGACCCGCTCCGGCGGTGGCCACCCACACCTCGCCCGACGAAAGCTCGCGTATGTCGTACACATGCAGCCTCACATCCTTCCCCTTGGATTTCATCGGTATCGTCTTGAATGTGTCGCTCCGGCGGTCATATTCCATCAGACCGTTCACGCATCCCACCAGCACATGACCGTCCGACGTCTCGTAAACGGTACGGACATAATTGGAAAGCAACGAATTGCCGCCACCATCGCCGTCCACATAATATGTCTTGAAGCGTGTGCCGTCATACCGGTTCAGACCGTTCTCGGTGGCTATCCATATATATCCGCGCGAGTCCTGGACTATGCGGTTCACCAGTCCGGACGACAGAGTCTCGTCCGAAGTATACAGTCTTGGCTCCTGCGCACGCGCCGATGCGCACACAATTATCATTATCGCTGCGCACAGTGCGAGACGCAATGTCTGAAACGTCAGGTTACGATGATAGGTCACGGTCATGATTCGAATCTTTCAAGAGGTGCAATGAAGTTGTTTAAACTAATTTACGTATAATAAAAAAGAATTGTAAACTTTATGGCAATCTTTATTAATCTTACCATAAAAATTAGTTTAAACAACTTCAAAGTCAGATTTGCGGCAAAGGTAGTTGAAAAATGTCAAATCCGCCAAATAGCAACGGAGAAAAAAGCTGATTTTATGCTGTATAACATAAATGTGACATAATAAAAGATATATGCAACATACTAAAAAGCGAAAGTTACGTTTATTTATAGAAATGCAACGTTAAATTTACTTTAATACTTCAAAAAAATCTAATTTTGCAACGTAAAATCCATCCGTGGCTCCCCACACACACCGGATGCCGCGGCGGCCCATGAACTCATCGGAATCACACACACTGATTCCCGGGAACGAACCAAGAGGACACCTTTCCTTTAGAGATATAGAGAAAGCCTTTAGATTCACCCTGCCGTGGGACCCGCGCGCCACAAACGGCTCGGTATGGCCCGAAACAGGCGCGGTGCTGATCACAACCGCTCCGGACGAATATATCTTAGCGGGTTCGGGCGTGGTGCTGAAGTTCGAGCATCAGAGTGAGAGCGAGGCCGCGCGCAAACTTGGCGAGGATGGATTTCTCGATTCGGGCAGCGACCGCAAGCCGGACTCCAAATGGCACGGCAAGCAGCGCGTCGGACTCGCGGAGGTGGCAGAAGTGACCGTGTCGCCCGACGGCAGGACATTCACGCCCGTAAGATACTTCAACGGCGACGAGACCCACCAGGGGCGTCACGTGCGCATAGGCGTTGACGACTTCAAGATACTTCGCGTCAAGCTTTACCGCTACTGACAGCAAAGCTATTACCAATGAAAATCAAATCACAATGGATAATACAATCGAAATGGAAGCTCCCGCCACTGTGAGGGAGGACTCCGCCAAGGGATTCTACAGACTCTCATGGCTGCAGCGGATCGGATTCGGCTCGGGCGACCTGGCCCAGAATCTGATCTACCAGACCATCAGCATGTACCTGCTGTTCTTCTACACCAACGTCTACGGCCTCGCGCCCGAAGTGGCCGCCATCATGTTCCTCATAGTCCGCATCGTGGACGTGATATGGGATCCGTTGGTGGGTACGTTCGTCGACAAGCACAATCCCCGCTGGGGAAAGTACCGCTCCTATCTGCTGTTGGGGGGCATCCCGCTGACAGGTTTCGCGCTGCTCTGCTTCTGGAACAGGTTCTCCGGCTCGCTGCTTTACGCCTATATCACATACGTGGGTCTGTCCATGTGCTACACACTGGTCAACGTTCCCTACGGCGCGCTTAATGCCTCGCTGACACGCGACACGCAGGAGGTCACAATCCTTACCTCCGTGCGTATGTTCATGGCCAACATCGGCGGCCTGGCTGTAGGCATGGGTATTCCTATCGTGCTGAACCTGTTCGACCCCTCGGAGACCACCGACCTCTCCAGCAGCGATTCCGCATGGTTCATCACAATGGGCATATACGGTCTGACAGGCCTCGCGCTGTTAGTGTTCTGCTTCTCGCAGTGCCGCGAGCGCGTGGTAATGGCCAAGAGCGAGACCGAGAACGTCAAGGTGTCCGACCTCTGGGTGGAGTTCGTGCGCAACAAGCCCCTGCGCATCCTGGCGTTCTTCTTCATCACCGCCTTCGCCATGATGGCCATCGGCAACGCCGCCGGAGCATACTACATCAACTACAACATGCACGGCACGGCCGAGGAGCTGTCCATCTTCATGGGCCTCGGATCCATCCCCGCATTCATATTCATGCCCATGGTGCCGGCCATCAAAAGACGCATCGGCAAGAAGGGTATGTTCTACGTGTTCCTGATGACGGCCATCGTGGGCATGGCCATGCTGTACGCAGTGTCGATGGTGCCGGCGTTCAAGGACCAGATGTGGATAGTCTACGTGGCGCAGTTCATCAAGTCCACGGGCGTGATCGTGGCCACAGGATATATGTGGGCGCTTGTGCCTGAGGTAATCTCGTTCGGCGAATACACCACCGGACGCCGCATATCGGGTATCGTCAACGCACTGACCGGCATATTCTACAAGGCCGGCATGGCACTTGGCGGCGTGGTGCCCGGATTCGTCCTGGCTTTCGTAGGCTTCAACAAGGACGCCGCCGTGCAGACTCCCATGGCCGAGCAGGGTATTCTCTGGCTTGTGGCCGTGATTCCCGCTATCCTGCTTGGCGTGGCCATAATGATCATATCGCGCTATGACCTCGACGACGACAAGATAGACCGCATCAACGCCGAAATCGAAGCCCGTCACAAAAACCGGTAATCCCAATCACCTCAATATTTCGATACTCCCGATGAAATCCCACTCTATCATAGCCGCTGCCGCCCTGGCTCTCGCAGCCGTCGGCTGCAAGCAGTCTGAACCCCCGGCCGAACCGGGCCTTAAGGACGTGTTCGGCGACAAGTTCCTTGTCGGCGCCGCCATCAACGTAAACCAGTCGAACGGCACCGACACCCTCGGCGTGGCCGCCATCAAAAAGCACTTCAACGCCATCGTGGCCGAGAACTGCATGAAATGCGAGGAGATACATCCCGCCGAAGACAAATACTTCTGGGACGACGCCGACCGCTTCGTCAAGTTCGGCGAGGAAAACGGCATGGCCATTACCGGCCATTGCCTGATATGGCACTCGCAGATGGCTCCGTGGTTCACCAAAAACTCGGTAGGCAACCTTGTGGACGCCGAGACCATGAAACAGCGCATGAAGGAGCATATCTCCACCATCATGGGTCGTTACAAGGGACGCATCCGGAGCTGGGACGTGGTGAACGAGGCCATAGAGGGCGACGGCTCGTACCGTCAGAGCGACTTCTATAAAATCCTCGGCCCGGAATACATTCCGTTGGCATTCCAATATGCGTACGAGGCCGATCCGGACGCCGAGCTTATCATCAACGACTACGGCATGAACAGCCCCGCCAAGCGCGACGCATACGTGCGCATCGTCAACGACATGAAGAAGCGCGGCCTGCGCGTGGACCAGATCGGTATGCAGAGCCATACCGGCATGGACTATCCCGACCTGAAGGAATACGAAGCATCGCTGAAGGCATTCGCCGGAACGGGCTGCATGGTGGCGATCACCGAATGGGACATGAGCGCGCTGCCCACCATCAACACCGGCGCCAACATCTCGGAAACCGAGGAGTACGACAAGCTGCTCAATCCCTACCCCGAGGCATTGCCCGACAGTGTATCGAAAGTATGGAACGCACGCATGGACTCCGTGATGTCTATATTCCTGCGTAACGCCGACAAGATAGCCCGCGTCACGGCATGGGGCGTCAGCGACGGGGATTCATGGAAGAACGACTGGCCCATGAAGGGTCGCCGCGAGTATCCCCTGCTGCTCGACCGTAATTACAATATCAAGCCTTTCATCAACAAATACATGGAGGAATACAAGGCCGACAAAACGAAATAACCGTCATAAAAACAAGCTATGAAAGCAACGAAAAGATACCTCTTCCCCTCCGACTATATGGCCGATCCGTCGGTACACGTATTCAACGGCAAGCTCTATATCTATCCCTCGCACGACAACAACGACGCTGACTGCGAGAACGACAACGGCGACCAGTACGTGATGCGCGACATGCACGTGCTCAGCACCGACGACCCGATGAACGGCCTTGTCGCAGACCACGGGCAGGCTCTTGACATAGCCGACATTCCCTGGGCCGGACGCCAGCTCTGGGACTGCGACTGCGCCGAGAAGGACGGCAAATATTACCTCTATTTCCCGCTGAAGGACAAGAACGACATCTTCCGCATCGGCGTGGCGACAGCCGACCGTCCCGAGGGTCCGTTCGTGCCGCAGCCCGACCCCATCCGCGGCAGCTATTCCATGGACATCTGCGTGTTCCAGGAGGACGGTAAATATTACCTGTACTTCGGGGGCCTGTGGGGCGGCCAGCTGCAGCGTTACAAGGACAACAAGGCGCTGGAGAACGCCTATCTGCCCGAGGGCAAAGAGCCGGCGCTGCCCAGCCGCGTGGTGCGTCTGACGGACGACATGCTGCAGTTTGCAGAGGAGCCACAGCCCGTGGTGGTAGTTGACGAGGAGGGCAAGCCCCTCGCCGCCGACGACCCGCACCGGTTCTTCGAGGCCAGCTGGCTGCACAAGTACAACGGCAAATATTACTTCTCATATTCCACCGGCGACAGCCATCTGATCTGCTATGCCATCGGTGACAACCCCTACGGACCCTTCACCTACAAGGGCGTGATACTCACCCCCGTCGTTGGCTGGACCACCCACCATTGCATCGTGGAGTACAAGGGGAAATGGTATCTGTTCCATCACGACGCGGCACCCGGCGGAGGCCGGTCGTGGCTGCGCAGCCTGAAGGTGTGCGAGCTGGAATATGACGAAAACGGGCTGATCAAAACCATCGACGGTATGGACGATTAACCCAAGAGCCTATTCTATCAAGAGCCTATTCAATCAAGAGCCTATTCAATAGTCTATTCAATAGTCTATTCAATAATGAGACACTGTTTGGCACTGGCATTATCGGCATGTCTGGCCGCGGCATCGTTCGCGGCCGGACACGCCGCGACTCCGGCCGAATCGGCGTTCCCGGGCCGACCGCACTTCGAACGCCGCATCCTCAACCATTGGGACAACCTTGACGGTACCATCGAGCGTGGCTACGCCGGCCGCTCCCTGTGGCAATGGGACCTGTTGCCCGACTCCGTATCGCCGAGATACGAGGAGTATGCCCGCCTTATTTCATCTATGGGCATCAACGGCACGGTGCTGAACAATGTCAATGCCAATTCACGCATCCTTTCGCACGAATATCTGCCCAAGGTGGCCGCCATAGCCGACGTGCTGCGCCCTTACGGCATCCGGGTATATCTGTCGGCCAATTTCGCCGCTCCCATGCAGCTTGATTCCCTACCCACTGCCGACCCTCCGGACAAGCGCGTGGCCCGGTGGTGGAAGCAGAAAGCCGACGAAATCTACAAGCTGATACCCGACTTCGGAGGATTCCTGGTCAAAGCCAATTCCGAGGGTCAGCCCGGCCCGTGCGATTTCGGGCGCACCCACGCCCAGGGAGCCAACATGATGGCCCGCGCCCTGAAGAAGCACGGCGGCATCGTGATGTGGCGCGCTTTCGTCTACTCCCCTTCCGACCCCGACCGCGCGAAACAGGCCTACGCCGAATTCAAGCCCCTGGACGAAAAGTTCGATTCCAACGTCATAGTGCAGGTGAAGAACGGCCCCATCGACTTCCAGCCGCGCGAGCCGGTCAGCCCCCTGTTGCTCGACATGCCGGGCACCACCCTGATGCCGGAGCTGCAGATAACGCAGGAATACTTGGGTCACAGCAACCACCTTGCGTACCTGGCGCCTATGTGGCAGGAATTTTTCGAAACCGCCGCGCCCGACCGCTACAACGCCATAGCCGGCGTGGCCAACATCGGCGATGCGGCCAATTTTACGGGACATCCCTTCGGACGCGCCAACCTATACGCATTCGGCCGCATGGCGTGGGATCCTACCCTTTCGCCCGACTCGATAGCCGACGAATGGATTGTACGGGACCTCGGCATCACCGAACCTGAGGTGAAGACCCGCGTCAAGGACATCATGCTGCGCTCGCGCGAGGCTGTGGTGGACTACATGATGCCGATGGGTCTGCACCATCTGTTCGCCTGGGGCCATCATTACGGACCGGAACCGTGGTGCGACATCCCCGGCGCGCGTCCCGACTGGATGCCGAGCTATTACCACCGCGCCGACTCCACGGGCATCGGTTTCGACCGCTCCCCCTCCGGCAGTGACGCCACCGCACAATATCCCGACTCGCCGGCCAGACTTTATGCCGACGCCGGGACTTGCCCCGAGAACCTGATTCTCTGGTTCCATCACCTTCCCTGGGACTATAAGCTGAAAAGAGGCGACACGGTATGGACAGCCCTGTGCCGCCACTACGAGCGCGGTTATCAGACTGCTCAGGATATGCTGCGCCAATGGGACAGTCTCAAGCCCTATTTTGAGTCGAAAGGAAAGTCGGATCTGTGGCAGGATGTGCAGCGGCGCATGCACACGCAGGTGCGCGACGCACAATGGTGGAAGGAGGCATGCCTGCTATATTTCGCCACGTTCCATTCGCTGCCGATGCCCGATTTCGTCACGCCCGCCGTACATACCCTTGACGAACTGAGACAGGTGAATCTCGGTATCGACAACTACACATGCCCCTCGCCCGAACTGCTTAATTCCGTAAGATGACGAAAATAAGTTTCGCAGATTTATGGTGGAATTAAAAGATTTATGGTGGAATTAAAAGAAGGCAAAGCACAGAACAATTTCGGTCGCTTATTTTCCTGCCGGAATTTGGTGCCTCGGAGAGGCTCACATTGCTTGCTTTTACCGTCAGTTCCGTGGCTTGAAATCTTAATAAATCCAACATGCGAACTTTAAATGACGAAAATAAGCATTGTTAAATAACATTTTATACCGTCCACAAACGGAATTGCGTCAATATGGGACAAAATAGTATTAACATTTATACGCTAAAACCTATAATTTTGTACCGAAAATTTAACCTTAAAACTCCGTCACTCACCAATAGCGACCATTATAAACCCTAAAAATCGAAAACTCGAAATAACGATCACACATAATCAAACAATACCTAAACAAAACATTATAATCAAACAATTACTTAGCGCAGCTGCCCTGGCAGCCATGGCATTGAGCGTCAATGCCGCAGAAGTGACCCTGTGGGAGGGTGAATACACGATCTCCGGCTGGACCAACGGTGCCGAAATCGCTGTCGACAAGGTTAAGGCAGGCGACATCCTGACTTATACTTTCACCGAGGCCGGTGCCGACGGCGCACAGGTCCTGATCAAGGGCTCTGACTGGAACAATATGCTCGGCACAGCCAAAATTAACCGGACAGACATGGCCACAGGAGCTGTAACAGTGGGTGTAACTCAGGAAATGATCGACAACTGCGGCGGCCAGTTTTTCCTGTCGGGCGATGGAAATTGCGTCTGCACCAAGATCACGAAGACAGGAGAGTTCGACGCTAAGGGCGTGGCTGCTTACGGCGCACGCGTCCCCGGTGTTTCCGTATTTACCGTAATTCCCGAAGGCACTGCCAAAGTGGCAGTAGAGTTTGACGCCGTTCCCGAATGGGCTCAGCTGTGCGACAAGAACTGGGCAGGTCAGGAATTCCCCAGCGAGGCTTCCAACGAAGGCAAGACCGTTACTTACACCATCACCCCTGAATTCGTGACGGCAGTGGCCGCTGACAAGGAATTCATCATCAACTGCACTGGCGCCAATGTGGTCAAGGTTTACTATCCCTCCGATACAGGTTCGGGCATCGCCGGCATCGCTGCCGAGAATAAGGTCGTGAACGTCTATGACCTGGCCGGTCGCGTGGTTCGCCACAACGTTGAATCCGCCAACGCCGTCAACGGTCTGGCAAAGGGCATCTACATCGTCAACGGTAAGAAAGTGCTGGTGAAGTAATCTCGCATACAGAGTCTGCCTCGGAGAGGCTGTTTTTCATTAACCCCACGATGGCTGGAGGGCGCGAAGCGTTCCGACAGCCTTCGTGGGGTGTCTCATGTCTTATGACAGCTTGGTCGGAGACCATGCCGCTGTACTGCCATTCATATCACTACATTGTCCATACCATAGGCCAGAGACATGGTCTCCGACCAAGCGGTGTTCTTACGTCCTTGTCCCCACGAAGGCCGGCGCCAGCTGACGCTGTCCCCGTCCATCGTGGGGTTATTGAGAAACATGGTCTCCGACCAAACGGTGCCATAACCTTATACTATTGTTTTCTTAAAAATCGCCACCAAAACGCCCCACAGCTCCGATAAGAGGCTAATTTCCACTACCGAACGGCATTATCGACCTTCACGCGCATTTTTCTATTACGTCATTTTTTGCTAATTTTGTAACCGACACGTGATTATACAGAAACAATAACACGGTATATCAAAACATAAACACGATACTAACGACACTACCGCATACCATGCAAAGGTTTAGACTAACGGTTTATGTCATTATGATTCTGACGGTTATCGGCTGCAGACGCAATGACCGCCAGACCAACCTGTACGAAAGATTCGGACAGGAAGTGGCCAATGAACTTGAACGCGGACAGATTGACTCCGCGCTGATGATAATAGAAACACACAAACGCAAGGCCCTCGAGGCCCGGGATTCCGATGCATTCTACGGCGCGCTGACCCAGCAGGCCATCGCATCCTACTACGGGGGGCCGTCAGGCGGAACTGCTGCGCGAGCTCGATTCAATCGACTGCTATCTGGCACGGGTGCCACGCACGCCGATGCGTCGTCTGCTGCAGGGGAAAGTCCATTCCTCGCGCGCCGGGTATTACACACGCTTCACCTACAACCCTGACTCCAACATCTACTATTACAAACAGGCCATCAAGGAATTCGCCGACCTGCATGACCCCGCGACCCAATCGGACGCATATTTCAACCTGGCCGGGGCCTACCGCAACAACGGCAATTACGACCTCAGCGCCTTCTGGTTCGGCCGCGCCATCCAGGTGGCCGACTCGGCAGGACTTTCCGACCGATACAGGGTGCCGCAGTACATCGGACTCGCCTCTACCTATACCGAGCTGCTTGACTTCGACCAGAGCCGCAGGTGGTGGGACCGAGCCGCCGAATATCTGCCCGTAATGTCGGCCGACGACCGTTTCCATTACCTCAACAACCGGGGACACGACTACTTCGTGCAGAAAAAGTATCCCGAATCGCTGCGTCTGTTCCTGCAGCTCGACACATTCCTGATGGACAGGCCGGAACTGGAATGGGAGCGGAATTTCTGCCGCGCCAACATGACCGACCTCTACCTGCACTCGGGCCAGGACGTCAAGGCCGATTCGCTGCTGAGACTTACCGAAGATTATTTCACCAACGTGCAGCCCAGCGCATACGTGCAGGAACATCTGCGCACCCAGCGGCTGCAGCTGGAGAACATGCGCGGTCATTACGGCAACGTGTCGGCCATGCTGGCCGACTGGAAGTCGCGCAGCGCCTCCCTGCGGCCCGAGCAGGTGCACGAACGCCTGGAATTCGTCAGGGATTATTACGCCGCCACCGGCCAATGGCGCAAGGCACTGGACGCCATGACGCAATACACGCAGTACGAGGACTCCATACGCAACTACGCGCTGCGCATGAGCGCCTCCGAGCGTCAGATGCGCTTTGAGCGCGACTCGCGCCTCATGGCCATGTCCAAGGACCTGGAGATGCACAAGAAACTGCTGACACGCGACTACGTGGTGGGGGCCATATCGCTGGTGGTGATTGTGCTGCTGGTGATAGTGATAGTGCAGATGCGCAATGCAGCGCGCCATCGCGAGGAACGGATGCTGCACCGCATCATGGACCTGCGGCTCGAAGCCCTGCGCGCCCGCATCAACCCGCACTTCATCTACAACATACTGAACCACGAGATTGTGCGCCGCGAACGGGGCCTCCCCTCGCATCTGGACGCGCTGGTGCGCCTGCTGCGGCGTCAGTCGGTCATCGTGTCGGAAGTGTACGTCTCGCTGGCCGAGGACCTGGATTTCGTCGACGATTATGTGTCGCTCGAATCCGACCGTGTCTCGGTGCCCGTATCCTACAACAAATCCATAGCCCCGGACATCGACCCGGGGAAAGTGTTCCTCCCCTCGATGGTGCTGATGATATTCGTGGAGAATGCCTTCAAGCATGGTTTCGCCTCGCTGCCGGAGTCAGACTCGAGGATACTCGACATCGACGTGCGCCGCGCCAACGGCTGCTATGTGATAGACGTGCTGAACAATACGGCGCCCGACGCACCGCCATCGTGCGACTCCACGCGTCAGGGACTGAAAATTGTGGCGAACCTGCTGCAGATCATCAACGAGAAGAAACGTGTGCAGATACGCTTCGACATCCAGCCCTGCACACTCGATAACGGACTACCCGGATACCGGGCATCTCTATTCATACCCACCGACTTCAATTTCAACATTCATGGCTGACACACCTCAGAAAACCCGCGTGCTTATAGTTGACGACGACGCACCCTCGCGTCAGATCGTGGCAAAAGACCTGTCGAATTACGACTGGGTCGAGGTGTGCGGCACCGTGTCGGGAGCCCGGCAGCTGTTAGGCGCAGCCTCGGCGCTCAAACCCGACCTCATATTCCTCGACATCGAGCTGGACGACCAGTCGGCCCTCGATTTCATTCCGCGCCTCAAGACGGTGGCGCCCCAGGACTGCAAGATTGTGTTCTACACCACCTACAACAAATATCTGATGCAGGCCTTGCGCATGGAGGCCTTCGATTTCCTGCTCAAGCCATACGACACCTCGGAACTGGAACTGATCATGAACCGTTACCGCATGGCCGTGTCGGGCAAGCGTCAGGCTACAGACCCGGCCGAGCGTCTGTCGTCGTCACTCATCATTCCGGGCGCACCCGCAGGGATATCGGTCACGACAATCACCAACGACCGGATGATACTGTTTCCCAAGGACATAGTATTCTTCCGCTACGACACCGACCGCAAGCTGTGGGAAGTGGTGCTCAACACCTTGCAGCACATCATACTGAAACGCAACACCACCGCCGATACCATCCTGAAATACGGGCCGCAGTTCGTACGCACCCACAAGAGCTACATAGTGAACGTGGCATACATCTCCATGATCTCGGGCAACGAATGCCGCCTGGTGCCTCCCTACCACGACCTGTCGCCCATCAAGATCAGCAAGGTGTACCGCGCCCAGCTGCTCGACCTGTTCTACGACCTGTAGGGACACGGCCCATATACCACGCAACGGTTTTTTCGCGTTATCTTACTGTCGGCCCCCGCGACCGACGCACCCCGTATCGTGTCATAACAACCCGTCATGAAATCCCTGAATAAAATAAATCCGCAGGTCGGCTTCAACCTGCTGTCCATATTCGTCCTCTGGCTGATTCTCATATTATTCTCGGTCAGCGTCGGATATGAGATGCGCGTAACATACAACATAACCTATTTCATAGGCGACGCCTTCCTGCTGTGCTCGCCTATGTGGCTGATGGGGCGCAAGGGACAATGGTATGCCGTGGCGATTATCTGGATTCTGTCCATTTTGCTGATTGCCTCCGCATTATATTACAGGTACTGGGGCGACCTGCTGCCGTTGTCGGCCATTTTCAACACGTCGAACTGGAACCATTTTGTATTCGAGGGCGCCATTCCCCACATATCCCGGCTCGATGTCGTGATCATAGCCATTGCCGCGGCTTACACTGTCATGGCCGTCAGATTCAAAGTGCCGGTTCACGCCGCATTGTCCTTAAGGCATAAGCTGACAGCCTTCTTCGGATCAATCGCGGTATGGCTGATGACCGTATGCGTATGCTATGTCCACAAACAACGGTACAGCAACGCCAACGGCATCGATTACGATTTCTCCAAATTCGTAAAAAATTATACCGGCCCGATCGTTTTCAATAAATATCAGGCACTATCCGACGGTGTCACAATGTATTTTGTGCGACAGATCCGTAACGCGGCAACCATCAGCACAAGGATTGAACTGACACACGAACAAACCGAGGAAATAGCAAAGACATTGTCGGATCAAGCCCGATTGAACACACTTGCCGACACTGTGGCCGCAGAATTAACCCGGAATAACAAAGACAAGAATCTGATTTTTATCATAGTTGAATCCCTGAATTCCCAAGCCATAGGTCATCTTATGAACGGACGGAGCATAACTCCGACACTTGATTCATTGCTGAAAACGCCCGGGACAATAGCTTCAACCCACATGATACCGCAGATTAAATCGGGAGGATCAAGTGACGGTCAGCTGATTTATAACACCGGCCTTCTTCCGGTCGAATCGGACATGACCGTTTTACAGTTCGACAAAAACCAATATCCCTCTCTTGCGAAATTATTGAAAAAGAAATATTCGGCGGAATTCATAGTGGAGAGCGGAGGTGTGTGGAATCATGTGGCCACCAACGCGGCTTTCGGATACAACAGGCTCTACGAAAAAAGGGATCTTGAATCTTCAGGATTATGTCGCGACGGAAAGGGAGATGACAACGCGGTGTTTACATTCGCACTGAATACCATTAAGAATATTCCTCAGCCGTTTTATGCGGAAATTACAACATTATCAATGCATTTCCCATTCGCAGACACCGGCGTCCCGGAATTCAGGAATGGAGTAACGGATATTGATATCGAACAGAGGTATTACTTGTCTTTAAAATATTTTGATTCCGAATTGAACAGATTCCTCGACGGGCTGAAGCGACTTGGTCTTTATGACAATTCAGTTATCGTGATTGCGTCTGACCATGACGTGGACTATAAGGACAACGCCAACCGCAAAAAGCCCATCTGCTTCATGGCCCTGAACACAGGCGTGACGAAGCGTATCACCACGCGCACGTGGCAGTCCGACGTGTTCCCCACGGTTCTCGATATAATGGGCGTTGACACCGCGGGCGGTTATCGCGGACTGGGACGTTCGTTGCTTTCGGATTCCATTCCGGAGCGCGACGACGCCTATTGGGCACCCGTCCGCACGATGTCCGACCGGATTATCCGCTCCGATTTCTTCAATCGGAATTGAACTTAATCAGTCTCTGTCCCTACTTGGCGTGGTCTATCAGGTCGGGATGGAATACGATGGCGGATTCCGACACACCGGCGGCCAGGAAATAGCCTAAGCACATATCGCCTTGGAACATGCGCGGGCCGTTGCTGTCGGACGACATGGCGTTCAGATAGTCATAGAATGCCTTTGAGACTTGCGCCACCGTGACGCGCACTTCGTCGCCGTCAACAAGCAGGTCGTCCTCGTCCTCCGCCGACTCGTCCTTGCGGGTAGTGTTCACGCTCTCATACAGCACGCCGTCTATGGCCCGATCATCCTGAACGGTGCTCCATTTATAGAACTCGCCGTTGCGGTATATCCGGATCCAGTAACAGTCACCGTAGGCCGTAGGATCGGAGTCGGCGAACGCCACCTGCAACGCCGCCACGTCATCGTACGGCATCGAAATCCATTTGAACTCCAGCCCCTCTATCTTCGGCGCCCGGCGCATCAGGGACGCAGACGTGTATTCCTTACCGTCGCGGCTGACGGTAAGCAGGTATTCGTGGCCAGGCACCCCTGCAGCTCCCGAGCGGTAATGCCCCCGGTCGTCTGCCGTCAGCACGGTGCTTTCGCCCGTATGAAGGTCACTGAGCGTCACCTGCGCGTCAGTGAGACAGGTACGGTCCATCGGCTCGTCCATCGGCGTGGTCAGCCGTATGGTGACATCCGCGCCGCTTTCCGTCAGCGTGCCCTCTATCACGGTCAACGCCTCTATGTCGTGATACTTGAAGTCAAGTTCCTTCTCGCATCCTGCTGCCAACACGGCCATCGCCACACTTACTAAAGCCAATGCGGTTTTATATATCAGGGTATGAATCCTCATTTCTTAAAACTTTAATGTGTATGACACCGAGGGAATGAGGCCGTACAGCGACTGCTGCACAGCCCGCGTACCCGAAGGTTTGGAGGGGTCGTCCTCAAAATACACCACGTATGGATTGTAACGGCAATAGGCGTTATAGACGCCGAACGACCATTCGTAGGTGAATTTTCTGCCTGTGTGCCGATACGTGGCCGAGAGGTCGAGCCTATGGGTGTCGGGAGTGCGGTAGCCGTTGCGTTCCGAATAATAATAACAAGTCACGCCCGACAATTCATACTTCACGTCGGGTGCCGTGAGAGGCTGGCCGGAACTGTATACCCACGAGCCGGACACGTTCCAGCGGTCGTTGAACTGATAGATGGCGGTAACGGTGAAGTCATGGCGCCGGTCGTTGCCGGCCGCATACCAACGCCCGCCGTTGATGCCCTCGATGCGCGACTGCGTCCTGGACAGTGTGTACGACACCCAGCCTGTGAGGCGTCCGGTGTTTTTGCGGCACATCAGTTCCAGTCCGTAGCTGCGTCCCTTGCCTCCGAGGACTATGCTCTCGATATTGACAGCCGAAAACATGCCGCAGCCGTCGCGGTAGTCATACACGTTGGCCATAGTCTTGTAATAGCATTCCGCGCTCCAGTCGAAATCCCCCGATGGCGTCGCGCCGCTATAGCCCACGCTGTACTGCGTGCTGCGTTCAGGTTTCACCAGTGCCGACGTAAGCATATACCGGTCGAAGGGGAAACTGGTGGTGTTGGCCCGCAGCGCATGGAGGTTCTGTGTGGAGATTCCGGCCCCGGCCTTCAGATTATGGTTTGCGTCGATGCTGTATTTAAGGCTCACACGAGGCTCGACATTAACGTATGTCTTGGATCTGAATTCCGGCTGCGGTTCGGTCAGGGACGCGAAACTGTTGAGCCGGTCGCCTCCCGACGCCGTGAACAAACTCAGGCGCACACCTGCCTCGGTGGCGAAATGCGACCCGAACTCGCCGGTATACGTGACCCATACGCCGTTCTGCATACCACTGCGTATATCACGTTGACGATGCCCGTTGATGCGCACATCGGCCGACTTGACACGCAACAGCTGGCTTCTGAGTCCGAACTCCAGATGCTGACTGTCGTTGACACGGTATGTGGCTCCGAAGTTCAGAGAATAGTCGCGGATATATTCGAAGATGCGCTGGTCGTTCGTCATTACCGTCATGTCCATGTCGGGACTATAGTGCGTGAAGCTGCCGGTGGTCCTGAACTGCCACCGGTCGCCTGCATGTGTGCGCCACAACAGCGACGCGCCGAGATTGCCCCAGCGCATACCCATCACATTCTTGATCGCCATGTTGTCGCGCCCCGTCATGAACGACAGGTCGAGACAGTCGCCCTGACGCGGGACGAACCTTATCTTGGCCGTGACGTCATAGAAATTCATGATTGTCTTACGGTATTGGGGCACCATCTGCAGAAAGGCGTCGACATACGAACGTCGCGCGGTGACGGCAAACGACAGTCTGTTTTTCACGATCGGTCCTGCGGCCTTGATCTTGGCTATAAGCAGGCCTACGGTCAGCGAGCCGTGATAGGCGTTCATATTGCCGGGAGCCAGATCGGTCTCAAGCGCCGACGAAGTGGCGCCTCCGTAACAGGCAGGGATGGGGCCTTTGAACAGTGTGGCGCGCGACACGGCGTCGGAATTGAACGTGGAGAATATGCCCATCACATGCGACGGATTGTACAGCGTTATACCGTCCAGAAGCACCAAGTTCTGCGACGATGTGCCTCCGCGCACCTCGAAGCCTCCGCCCCCTTCTCCCTCGCTGTGGACGCCGGGCATCAGCGACAGCGAACGCAGCAGGTCGTTCTCGCCTAACATCGCAGGGGTCTGAGCCAGCTTCGACAGTTCCAGCCGCTCCGTACCCGCGCGGACCTCGCGTATGCGCTGGTGGGCCGAAGTACCCGTCACCGTCACCTCCTCCAGATAACTGACATGAAGCGTATCGTCCACGGCTTCGTGTTCAGCACCCGCCGCTACGGCCGAGCAAAGCAACATGGCAGCCGATATATGGATCTTAATGTTCATGCATGTAAGTTATTTTACGCTGCAAAATTAATAATTATGAACCGAAATGCCGTAATAATTGAACTCCCCAGCCCCACTTATTGCGCCCGACTTACCATTTTCTACTTTTTAACACCTTATTCACCACCCCATTGCAGCAGCGTATGGGTGCCGACCCCATGATCGCGACCATGACCTCCGGCACTCCGGGCGCCTTCGTATTCACGCCCGCTCAGGTCGCCGTCCTCGCCTGACTGCGGTCTCAGCCGCCATTCCCTCAGAAACTATCCATAGATATTCGGCCCGGAACAGTCAGCGATATTCTGTTTGAGACAGTCAGCGATATTCGGTCCCGAACAATCAGCGATATTCTGTTTGGAATAGTCACAGGGACACGATTAGAAATAATCAACCATTGCACAATCAGAAATAATCATCTAAACCGAGCTGACGTCTATTGGCCATTCATTCTGATTTTCTGATACTTGCAAATATTGACCTAAACTTTTTTATAAAAAAGCAGGTCAATATTTGCAAGAATCAGAAAATCTTCCTAACTTTGCACTCGCAAAAGGGAACGACCCCTATAAACGAGGTCACCCTATCAACAATGATGGTGTCATAGCTCAGTTGGTAGAGCAAAGGACTGAAAATCCTTGTGTCCCCGGTTCGATTCCTGGTGGCACCACAAAGTAAGAACTCGCTGAAATTCAACCTAATAAGTCGAATTTCAGCGTTGTTTTTTAAGCAAAATCGGCTCGCTCTCGGTAAAAAAAAAGACCTTGAATGTCGCATTTTGGTGCAAATTGTAGTAAATAGTCGCAGAAATCTGCAAGCAAATCTGCAAGCACTTTTACAAGCAAATCTGCAAGCACTTTGAACCAAAGTAGGCATCGAGGCACTTAGTTGACCGATGGCTAAAATTAAATTTGTCCTCGACACGCGAGAAAGAAAGGACGGCTCTAACAAGGTAATGCTGTCCTTCATTCACAAAGGATTCCGCAAACAAGCGGCTCTTGGCATCAAGATTCATCCCGAAAATTGGGATGCCGAACAAAGCCTTGTCACCTCGAAAGAGAAAAATCACCGACACATCAATCAGCGTCTGCAATTCTTCCGCTCTGCTGCGGAGGGTGTAATACTGCGCCACTATGGACTGAATAGTGACGGAGCAACTATCTACGCTGACCTTGAAGCTGCTCTTTTCCCGGAAAAGGTAGAGGAAAAGATAGAGGCAGAGAAAGCAGCGATTGAGGAAGAAAAAGCGGCTAACGGTTTGTTGGAGGTGGCGAAAAGGTTCACAGCATTAAAGAAGGAGTCCACACGACTCACCTACGAGCGCACAGTGAAGCACCTCGAAGCGTTCATCGGCAAAGGGCAGACTAATGTTCTCGATGAGGTAAACAAGTCTTGGCTCACCGCCTTTGACAACTATCTCGCGGAAAGCAACCCCTCGCCCAATGCTCGCGCCCTCCACTTCCGCAACCTACGCGCTATCTTCAACTACGCCCTTGACGAGGAACTGACAAGCAACTATCCTTTCCGTCGTTTCAAGATTAAGACGGTAAAGACCGACAAGCGTAGTCTGTCAGTTGAGGTGCTTCGTCAGGTTCTCGACTATCCCGTTGAAGATTGGCAGGTAATGTATCGCGATATGTTCAAGCTCTCCTTTATGCTTATGGGCATCAACTTTGCCGATATGCTGAACTTGAAAAGAAGCGATATGCGCGAGGGTCGCATCGTTTTCAACCGCCACAAGACGGCTCGCCTTTATTCCATGAAGGTAGAGCCGGAGGCAATGGCACTGATTGAGAAGTATGCCGGAAAGGATCATCTTCTCTCTATCATGGATAGCCGCAAGGATTACCTGCAATATGTGCGGCAGACCAACAACGCCCTGCGCAAGATTGGCGACTGCGAGCGTAGCGGATTGGGCGGCAAGAAAACACATCATGCCATATGCCCGGAACTCTCTACCTACTGGGCGCGTCACACTTGGGCGACCATAGCCGCAAGCCTTGACATCCCGAAGGAAACCATCGCTGCGGCACTCGGTCACGGAGGCAACACCGTTACCGACATTTATATTGACTTCGACCGTCGCAAGGTGGATGAAGCCAACCGCAAAGTGCTTGACTATGTGCTGTACGGTGTCACTGATTCCTTTGTGCCCGTAAAAGCAAAACGCGGCAGACCGAAGAAGTCCACCGCGCCTAAAGCGACAAAAGAGGATGCAGCTTAGTCGTCCTTGATTGGATAGAAAACGCCTTTGATTAGCTGCGACATTCCGTTTTCCGTGAATGTCGCAGTTAGTTTTTCACAGATGTAGCGTTTGCCACGGATAAGAAACGCCGAGCGAACATCGGGTATCGTGTCCGAAAGGAACTTAAAGGTCGTTTTCTTCTTCGGCTCAATCGGATGTATGATTTTGTGCCGTCTTACTCGCCCGTCATTGATGCGCAGTGAGAAGTGGGCAAACGCGAAATTGCTCCAGTCTTCGTTAATCACGATATTCTCCACATTGGGATAAGGGAGTTTGTTCCAATTGTCGTAGTTTGAGCCGTCAAACCATCCCATATAAATGCGGTCGTAATACTCCGCTTTCTTGTCCTTTTCCCCTGCGGCAAGGGTCGATACCGTGTGCGTCTGCCGGAACGGATAGGCTTCCTCGTTCTCACCCTCTGCGCTGTCGTCTTCATCGTAAGAGGAGAAAGAGAGGAAAAGGACTTTTCCGTATTTCGCTTCCGTCTCGTCAATGCGAGCCGGAACGAACTCAATCTCCACCTGCTCTGCATCCTCGGAGTCGTTGACGATACGCCCTCCAAAGAGATTGACAGGTTGCAGAATACATCGGTACTCAAAAGATATTCTGATACGTCCCCCAATGTTGCTCACATTCTTAACCTTTCTATCCATAGCGCGGATAATGAAGTAGGCATCAGCATCAGCGGCATAAAGCAACTTGTCAATCTGACTGTTGCGATGATGCTGTCCGTCCCAAGTGGCCCATCCTTTATTGGCTGCCATAAGTTCCAACATCGTATTGTAGCGCACCACACGGTCTTGCCAACCTTTGATGAACCAATCGCACGAGTAGTATTTCCATTTATCGTGGTCGCAATCCTTGTAGACAAGGTTCTTGGATTCGAGATAGTCGCATCTTTCTTCCTCAATCTTTACTTCGGTAGAATGTTCGTCGATGATGTTGTCGAGGCAGACCGGTGGCTTCGAGGTGAGATGGGCGTAGGTGAAGTGAAAGTCTATTCGCTTTCCCCGGTGGTCGAAGTCGAACTCACCGCCCAAGAACAGCTCCAATTTCTCGAAGTATTCCTCCACCGTCCAGTGTGGCAATGCACGGGCGAACTCCGGCATATACCAGGCATGAGGGAGCGTGTTGCAGATAAGCAGATAGCGGAACTCCTCTTTATCCTCCCATTCGGAGAAGTCGCAGGTATAGCCTACAACTTCGCATATCTTCTTTGTGATGTAAAGAAGATAGGGTTGCCACGACAGCCCCGTGCATTTCTCCTTGTTCCATACCCAATGCCATATTGGCGAAGTGCTGTCAGGCGGCACAAAGTCGGCAAGATTCTGAATGTTGCCGGAATAGTCGTTGACCCACGGCAGGGCTACGCATTTCTCATCGTGGTACATCGGGTACCATGCTGTATCGGGAGTCATGGCGTTCTTGTTGGTGGTGGGTGGTGTTCCGAGGTCAAGCTCGTTGATGTAGACTTTATCGAAAGTCTTGTCGAAGTTCTGCTCACTTCGCCCCTCCAAAAATTGGGTCTTGACCTCCACCTCGCTTATCTCAGTGATGGTGATAGAGCCAAACTTGTAGAAGCCCTTGTCTCGTATCTCGCAGTCGTATATCACCTTTTGGGCGATAACGTCTGCACGATTGATGTTCCCGAAAATGGCGATGTTCTGAGGACAGCCTCGGAGTGGAAAGGTTATAGTGAGCGTATAACCGTCCGAGCCGGAGAACATACGGTTTTCGGAAACATACTCAAACGATGTGCCTTTCTTCAAGGCTGCGAGTTGATTGTTTACATATATCTGCATAATTACCTGTGTTATTTTCGTGACTTTGGAGATTTATTTTTCATCAGTCTGTCGTAGTCGTCCTGTGCTTTCTGCATACCGTGGTCGCCTGTTACGGTGTTCACCGTCACAAATGGCTCGTTGAGCCTTGTGTCGAGGCGGTCAAGTGTAGCATAAAGCCGTTCATCAGTCTGCGAGGACTGATTATAGGTAGTGTTGTTCACCACGGTTGGGGCTTGTGGCTGTGCTGCTATTACTGCCGGTGCAGTAATCGTGCGCGACACATCGGCGGCAGTTATAGAGCCGATAGTGTTGGTTCGCTGCGCATAGTCCAAAGCCTCCAACAATGGGCGGGTTCGGGGATTATTAACAAGTCGCTGCGAGGCGACCCATTCCCCTTTGTGAACAACACCTGCCACTTCATCGGATTTACCTTTCGGAGTAAAGCCGCCTGATTCATACCCCGTAGCCTCGGATTGCTGTTGCTGTTTCTTGATGGCTGCAATCTGTATAGCACCTGCGGCCACTGCCATAGCTGCTGCAATAGGTGCAAGGATGTAGCCGACCACCGGGATAGCCGCTGCCGAGCCGTATGCGTTCAGGGCGTTTGTGGCGGTCTGCGCAACTGCCTGTATTACCTGCATAGCGAACATTTTGCGGTTCGCCTCCTTCTTGGCTTTGGCTATCTCCTTTTCCTTGTCGCGTTCCAGTTTCTTCACCTTGTATGAGTTACCCTCGGCACGGGAGATTTCGGCATCATACCGCTTGTTAATTTCAGCGGTCTGCATTTCGAGTTCAGCCTGCATCATGGAGGAAAGCTGCGAGAAGATGGCCGACATACTCGAAGTGAGCGTGTCGAGCGTCCCGGTCAGAGCCTTTCCTCCATCAGAGTTGAGCCATTCGATAGAATCGGCGATACCCTTTTCCATAGCGTTGCGAGTGTCCTCCTCGGCAAAAAGTCCGTACTTCTTTTTGAGGGCGAGCTTCGCTTTCTCGTAGGCTTCATCTATGCGGAGTTTTTCAGCGGCATTGTCACCGGCTGCGGCAAGTTCGCGGTCGTAGACTATTTTCAACATGGCGAGGTCGGCATCGAGTTTTGCCTGTGCCTCTTGCGGATTGTCGCCGAAGTAATCTTTTTTCATGGCAGCATACTTGGCTTCGAGCCTTTCAGTCTCCTGTTGCTTGCGCTGCATCTGCGCGATCAACAGAGACTGGAGCTGCTGCTCGGCTTGGAGTCGCTCCTTGCTTCCCTCCTTGGCGAGAGCCACAATTTTGCGCTGATGCTCGATTTCGGCTTCCTCGGTTTTGAGGTCGTAGGTTTCCTTGGAGATAGAGCCGTCAATGTAAAACTGCTTCAACTCGGCAAGCTGCGTGTTATAGCGGTTGTTTTCCTCGTCGATGGTCTGTTCATCGATATGCTCCTGTTGCTTGCGCTGTGCTTCGCGCCACTCGGCTGTTATCTTCAGTCGCTCCGTTTCCGTGAGATCGGTGTGGCGCAACTGCCGCTCGTAGAACTCTACCGCTATTTCGTCCATGCGCTTCGTGTGGACGATGTAGTCGGTTTCGCCGGTGGCGTAAGCGATACGGGCGGATGCTTCCTCCTGTTCGCGCCAGTCCTTTTCTTTGGCGAACTTGTCCGTGTTCTTATTGGAGTCAGTGCCACCACCTGTATAAGTTATCGGCACATTTGGCGTTTCCGGCTCTGCGAGAGCATCCGCAGAAATCTCGTATTTCTTGCGGAGATATTCGTTGGCTTCGTTGAGCTGACGCTGTTTGCTCAGGTTGGCTTGATATGCCGCCTCGGAAGCGTTGTAGGTCTGACCCGTAGACGCAACCTTTCGGGCATACGGTGCGACATTCACCAGATTACCTGCTGCTGCATCGGTTGAGTTGGTGTAGTTCTGATAGCTCTCCATTTCACGGGCGTTCTCCCAATCTCTGACGGCGGCATCGTGTGTCGCCTTGTCCTTGTCGCGCTTGGATTTAAGACCCGGAGCCTGTTGTTCGAGTGTGAGAAGTTCTTTCTCATTCTGAACAATCTTCTCTGCGGCTGCTCTTGCACGGGCAACCTCGATGATAGAATTGCGCAGTTTGTCGTAGGCGACACGCGCATTGCCGACCATAATCTCCTCGGTAGATAGATTCTTGAAGTAGTCGGGATAGAGTGCCTGTAACTGCTCGGCTGCTTTTCTGCGCTCATCCTTAGACTTCTTCTCATCGGTGGCTGCCTTATATAGAGCGTCAAGTCGCGCAATCTCCTTATGGGAGTATTCTGCCGAGGCTTCATCGAGGTCGGTAAGCGACTTTTGGTATTCCTCCTGTTCCTTACGCGCTTTCTCCGCTTCCTCTCGTGCTGTCTTCCAACGGTTGGCGAGGGCGTAGATCGCTGCACCGAGGGCAAGCACCAGTCCTACCCAGTTGGAGAATTTCATTGCCGCCATAGACTTGCGCCATCGCTCCTGCATGGCATAGTTCACCTGCAAGCCGTTGGTGAAATACTGCACGGCATTTACCAACGGAGTGAACAGAAGGCGGACGGCAGGTAAAATCATTCTGACAAGTCGCATCGCTCCATGAAAGAGCGTTGTCGCCTTAGTTGCCATGACGGTATGATAGCGGTAGACTATCATAATGGCGTTGTAGGCGGCAATGGCGGTTACACCGGCTATTATCTCCTTGCGGTACTTGATAAAGAAATCGACCATAGCCGAGAGGGCTTTAAGGGCGATTGTCGAAGAAGAAATGACGAGTCGCATCACGGGCTGTAATTTTTCTCCGAGTTCCACGGCAAGTTCGTGGACGCGGTTCTTCGCTTTGTCAAGTTGTGCCTGAACGGTATTGTTCTGCACCTCGAACTCCTTGTCGATAGAAACCGCTTCGGCGAAGGCTTCGTTGGCGACAAGCTGCTGGCTCTTGACCTCGTCGATATGGTTGGAGAGTGTCGAGAGTGCGGATATGGCTCGCGA
>ENA-ORPD01000831-ORPD01000831.1-human-gut-metagenome-genome-assembly--contig:-NODE-831-length-28066-cov-3.587412_pt1 | contig 28066 bp, 34 predicted proteins | sample MGYA00242143_ERZ509076 | MGnify/ENA primary metagenome ERZ509076 (study PRJEB26280, sample SAMEA2338706) | human gut metagenome | biome: human gut; feature: human-associated habitat; material: faeces... | reverse complement strand
TCATTGGACGGGAAAGAGAATCCCGTACACATAACGGACGAGCAATTGCAGGAAATACACACCATTCTATCAGATGTAACCGTTTCGGAGCTATCAGAAGCAAACGAGGCGGTTAAAAAAAAAATAGAGGGTGAGATGTCGATGTACTTCCCTTCAATGGGTGACAGCCCTCAGATTAAGGAGTACTACGATTTGAAACTGCAACTGCTAAAAGCAATGTTAGACCAAACAGCGGACGGGATAGACCGGAAAGATGAAATACAGTCGTTGACCGATCAATTAACGGTATTCTACCCGCCTCGCTGCTTTCAAGGTGAGAAATCAGTGGAGATACAGTCGGATAAGGAGTTTGCAGAGATGTGCCTACTAATCACGAAGGAGATGCACATAAATGCAAAGGATATGACGGTATTTGATTTCTACTCAGCATTCGAGATGATTAAAAGACAAAGTAAAAAAGCTAAAAAGTAATAGTATGGCAAACGATGTTAAAGGAATAAAATACAGCGATCTGATACAGCCGGATAACAGCATATCAGAGGCGGTTAAGCAGTTAGAGCAACTGCAAAAGCTGTATGAAACAATGTTAAAGCGTATCGAAGAAGGTGCGAAAGGACTGCAAAAGCCTCTAAGCGAGGGAGGCGGTGCGACTGAGGAAGGACGCAAAAAGATAGATGCCTATGAAAAGCAGGTGCGATCACTTGCAAGGGCTGAACTTGATTTAAAGTTGGCTATGACTGATACAGCCAAAGAGATAGCCGCATTAAAGCAGCAACAAACAGACCAAACAAGGCTGAACAAGTTGCAAGCGAAGCTAAACAATTCTATGGCGGGAAGCTACAACGCCCTATCAGCGCAATACGAGCTAAACAAGATTAAGATGAATAATCTCAGTCAAGCGTATTTAGAGAATACGGAAGCCGGAAAACAGTTGGTTAAGCGAACGGCTGAGATATACGCTGCGATGGATAAGTATCAAAAGAGCACAGGAAAGCATACGCTAAGCGTGGGTAATTACAAGCAAGCGTTTGACGGTTTGGGATTCTCCGTATCACAGGTTGCGAGAGAGTTGCCGTCTTTGGCTATCAGTGCTAACACCTTCTTCCTCGCTATCTCTAATAATATCCCGATGGTAATAGACGAGATACAAAAACTGAGGGCTGCAAATGAAGCGGCTGCAAAAGCAGGTGAGGCACAAGTAAGTATAACCGGGAAACTTATTAAGTCAATGTTCTCGTTTAATACGGTAATGGTTCTTGTGCTTACTGCCTTTTCTCTATGGGGTAAGGATATAACCAACTGGATAGGCAGCTTATTCACCGGAAAGAAGCGAGTAGATAACTTGACCGGAAGTATTAAGCATATGGCTGATGCTATGCAAAACGCACGTTTAGAAACGGCAAAAGAAACTGTCAAACTGAACGTTCTGTACAAGACGGCAACCAACAACGCCAAATCTACAACCGAGCGCACGAAAGCGGTTAAGGCATTGAAGAAAGAGTACCCCGAATATTTTAAGAACCTAAGCGATGAAGAAATTAAGTTGGGCAAAGCCTCTAAAGCGTATAAAGAGGCAACAAAGGCTATTATTGAAAATGCAAAGGCACGTGCGGCACTGGATAAGATTACAGAGTTGCAAAAGGAGTTTATAGAGGCAGACCAAAAGAGAATAGGTTCATTAACAAAGCAAGTACAGGCGCAGGAAGAACTCGCAAAAGCAGAGCAATACACCGCAAAGGTATCGTCTACCATAACAGCAACGTCTACACAGGCAGCAAGTCAGTATTATGCAGCAACGGCAAGTAATGTTAATAAACTTAAAGACGATATTAAGGAGTACGGAGAAGAAGCGGAAAAACAGGCTAAGAGGCAGAATATCCTAACCAAGTCAATGGAGAATCTTACTAAACTCGTTAACGTTGATGCGGTAACCGGAAAGGATACTACTAAGGACAGCAAGAAAAAGGAGTTCGATTTACTGAAAGCCTACGAAGAAAGCCGTGTAGCTCTGATTATAGACGCACGCAAGAAAGAGGAAGCGGAGATAACAGAGGCAGCGAGGGCAGAACTTGCTAAGTTGAAGAAGGACACAACGGAAAAGCAAAGAGCTACGCAACAATATGCTGATACCGTTTATAACATAGAGGCAAAACTACGTAGGGACTTGGAAAAATTGCGTGAAAAGTGGGAATTAGAGGATTTGCAGAAAGCGCATGATTTTATGAACGAACGTCTGAGGGCTGTGCGTGCCGGAACTGGCGAAGAACTATTACTTCAAACGTACCTTCTTGAAAACGAGCGCAAACAAGACGAGCTAAGAATCAAACAGTCAACGGACACCGAGGCTGTAAAGAACGAACGTCTTTTGATATTGCAGCGTGCGTATCAGTTAGCCTCCATAAAGCTACGGGAGGACTTTACAAAAGACCAAAACGAGCGTATAATATCAAGTTCTGTGTTCCGTTTGCAGCAAGAACAACAAGCAAGCGAAGCCGAATTTAACATTGTGCAGCGTTCATCTAAGGAACAAGAAGTATTTAGGCTAAATGCTGAGCGTCAAAAATGGGAACAGATATTAGAGCTAACACGTTTGTACGGTTCTAAGATTACAGGCTACGAGATTAAAACGGTTGAGGATACTATCGCAGGTATAGACAATGCCATCAAGCAAAAAGCGTCCGGTTGGGACTCTGAGCAAGGTGTGTTTGGTAACCTGTTTGATTTGATGTTTGGCGGTGCGTTCGGTGATAAAGGTGGTAAGTCCGGCAAAGAGCGTGCAGAGGAATTTAAGCAGTCTATTGCAGACGCTTCGGAATACGCAATAGAGAATCTTAAGAGCGTAGCACAAGCGAGAGTTGAAGCGGCTGAGAAAGCTGTGCAAGCAGCCGAAAAGGAAGTGTCAGCACGTCAAAAGGTACTGGACGCTGAGATACAAGCGAGAGCGAACGGATACGCCAACAACGTTGCAACGGCACAGAAAGAACTGGATTTTGCACGCAAGCAGCAAGAAAAGGCACTGAGGGATAAGAAGAAGGCACAAAAGGCACAAGAACGGATAGACACGCTGATGCAATCAAGTTCTTTAGTGACAGCAACGGCTAACTTGTGGAAGGACTTAGGTTTAGCCGCTATCCCTGCAATCGCTCTGATGTGGGGTTCGTTTGCCTTCGCTAAGATTAAAGCCTCTCAGCTATCCAAAGCCTCAGACCAAACGGAGGAATACGGTAACGGTACGGTTGAAATGATTGACTACGGAGGTTCACATGCTTCGGGTAATGACGTTGATTTAGGCACAACGAAGGACGGTAAGCGTAGACGGGTAGAAAAGGGTGAATATTTTGCGGTAATTAACAAACGATCTTCCCAACGTTATAGGCGGTTAGTTCCGGACTTGATTAATTCACTGAATAAAGGTACTTTTGAACAGAAATACCTAAACGCCTATTCCGGTGCGGATGAAGTCACGAATATCATGCAGGGAGGCAACGTAGATTTGTCTAATGTTGAACGTGATTTGAAGTCCATCAAGGAGAGTGCCGGACACAAGTTTATAACAGGTGCGGACGGTACGATAATTGAGGTGAAAGGAAATGTTAAACGTATAATTAAAACGAAATGAAAACAGTAATTGAGAATGTAGTTTGTTTGGTGTGTGGCTTTATTGCCGCATACCTTAACGGTATTTATGAGTATGATAGTTTTAGATATTGGGAACTGCTAACACCCAAGCAGTTTGCTATCAATACTTGTGAGAATATTGCAATCGTAGCGCTTATTTTTATTGTTGTTAAGCAGCTTATATCAATATGTAAATTGTACAGGGTATGAATGTAAAGGATTTGAGGTTTAAAATCGGGGGTGTCATTGTGCACCCTCTTTACACAGAGCTAAAACGAAAGTTCGGCAAAGAGAACGAACAGGAATTTTTCAGAGAAACAATCGAAGGCAGTTTAACGTTTATCGGCGCTGATTACCTTTTGGTTAAGAATAAGAGCATTGAAGATATTATCTACATGACTATCGAACAAAAGGACAAAGGACAGCCGGAAGCGCAATACACTGTTATCTATGAAGCGTATTTCAGTAAGACGGACTGTGAGATAGATAACGACAATAGGAGTTGTAAGGTTAAGCTATCGCCAAAGGATGCTTATTCCGGTATAATGAAGAACATTGAGAATAAGTATGACCTAATCAAACTTGCACCTGCATTAAGTCAAATTGGGGTGTACAAACGTCCGCTTGTGCAGGTTTATATCGAAGGTGCGAGCACTATATCCAACTACCTTGCCGGAACTTATTTTGAAACGGACGTTTACGAGGTTGTGACGGGTGGCGATACGCTTGAAACAAAGTACTTTTTTAAGTACATGGGGGACTACAACGAGATAACGATTAACGCAGTACCTCACCAGTTTTTCAACGGGACTTATTACGGTGCAAAGGGTAGCTATTCAATGATAGACGGCAGCTATTACATGGGACTCACAGAAACCAGTTCTGAGGGCACTGTAAAGCATGGCTACCTTCATCTATCCATGAAGAACGGAACTAAACTATACCAGTCCGGTGCACTTACATGGGATAGCCGCTACGGATTCCAGTTGGGCGACAGGCTTATTCCCATGACAAGACAGGTTGAAGACCCTACATTGCCGGAGAGAATCACGCCAACGAAGAACTACGCACAGAAAATGCACCAACGTTTGTTGTTAGATTTGCCGGAACTGGACGGAAAGAAGGCAGGTGTATTGCCATCTGATGATATATACCCATCAAGCGGTAACTATCGGTACGCTTTCCCATTGGAGGGCAATTATTTCTATACCTCTACAAAAACACAGGTTGCGCCAACCGAATACGGTGTCAACGATGAAGGCAAGTATTTTGTAGATAATTTCCTGCCTTCCGTTGTTGGTGCGGGTAAACTGTATCCTATTTGCCGTTCACGATGGGGTAATATGTCCGTTTGGTTTGAGTACGATTTAGGGTATAGTGCTTTGGAGGAACGAGCACGAAAAAAGTACATTCTTAAACACTCCTTTGCCATCAGTGACGTAATAAAGACGCTACTCACAAAGGTAGACCCAACGTTGCACCATGAAGCCACAGAGGAATATTCACGCTTCTTATACGGTACGTCTAATCCGTTGACTGGCGCACCTTACAGAGTGTTTATCACGCCAAAGAGTAACATTCTAAAGGGTGAATACGATCAGCCCGCTAAGAAGGCAGAAACGACACTCAGCGACATATTTAAAATGCTTCGTGATACGATGAAGCTATATTGGTTTATTGACGGTGATAAACTGAGGATTGAGCACATATCGTACTTCATGTCGGGAGGCTCTTATACCGGAACTGGTACGGTCGGCATTGATCTAACCAATTTGAGGTACGCAAAAAGCGGGCAACTATTCACGTTTAAGACCAACACGCTTAAATATGATAAAACAGACCTCCCATCACGCTTTGAATTTTCATGGATGGACGATACTACAAATACCTTTGCAGGTTTCCCCATTGACGTAAAATCAAACTACGTACAGGAAGGCAAGAAAGAGGATATTCGAGTAGCTAACTTTTCATCAGACGTGGACTATATGCTACTATCCCCGGGTGACTTTTCCTCAGATGGTTTTGCGCTGTTAGGAGCTATTCAAAAGTCCGGAAGTTGGGAACTGCCGTTTGTTACTATACCGTTAGTCGATAATTCCGGCAATAACTATACCGTCACCCCGCAAAACGGATACATGTCGTTCCTCCACCTCGTCAAGTACTACATGTACGATATGCCCGCAGCTAACATATCACACGAAGGAGATAAGACGGTTACCGTCCAACGGCTGAGGCGAAGCATGACACAGGATTTATCTTTCACCTACGACACAACGCCAGATCCTGTTAAGCTAATGACTACCGATGTCGGAAACGGGAAGCCTCTAACCATGACTGAGGACTTGACTACCCGTGAAATAACCGTTTCACTCACATATACCCCCTCTTAATAGGGGGTATTTTTGTATATTTGCCCAATAATCAAATTTTTATAAACATGAATACATTCAACAACTTTAGTCCATTAGCTTTCAGAGAGAAAAGCATGAAGGCTACGTATAAAAAATGGTACGCTTATGGTAAAGAGTTCGCTTTGCCGTTTAGTACAACCGAATTACCACCGTTTCAGTTTACAGTTGCCAATCTGCCATCATTTGACCCTACTACGGTAGAGGTATCCCTCGTGGATGAAGCAACCGGAACGAGAGTCGCAACTGGTATCAAAATAAAGGTTGACTCTATGGATGGGTATGGCTCTGTTTTGTATGTGTCACCCGGAAGCAATGTATATGCTAAATCAATAGAGCCGGGTGTATATCGTGCTGAGTTCGCTATACCCGAAGGCGAAACATACGTATCTACACCCATTTGCGTGACTGATGGCATTGAAACTAATACCAACTTCGTGAAATTGGAGTACTGGAATGACGAAAAGTTAGCTTATCCGAATGGCTTCGTTACAACTGGTACGGATAATGATTTCAAGTTTCAGATGTATATCCCGACTACCTTCTTTAAGCCTAAATACGAGTTTGAAGAAGAAATAACCAAGCGTGCAGGTTATAAGTTTCTCGAATTGCAGACTTGTAACAAAGTGTTCGGCTTCAACTTCCTCGCACCGGAATACATTTGCGATGCGCTTCGTTTAGTGCGTCTGTCTGATTATATCCGTTTCACGCATGATGGCGAGTATTACAACGCTCTGAACTTCGAGTACAATCCCGACTGGCAGGATAACGGATACTTGGCTGCTATTGAATGCCAATTTGAAACCGATACCATTATTCAGAAACTACCTTCTTTCAATCGGAGAGATAGAGAGTCTTTTTATAATGCCCTACTGGCGGATATTGAAACTCCGATACTGTTTAGTCCGGACACAGTAGGGCTGTATTACCGTGAATTTAAACAGGGAGAGCCGACAATCAAAGGTAAGTTAATCCGTGAACTATCACCGATTGATTTGATTGACGAAAATACCACCATTGCCGTTGATATGGGTGCGGGTGAGGCACGCAAATTCAACTTGTTTAAGACGTTGGAGGGATACATCTCGAAGAATCACGAAGATGTAACGGAGTTCCTTTTGTCCCTTCGTGGAGGCGTGAACATAGGTACACCTAATACAAGCGGTGAGTATCCTGCAAGCGTAGACAGGGACGGGAATGCAACGTTGAACAACGTCACAGGAAAAGAAGCTACGTTTAAAACTGTGGAAACCGGTTTCTTAACTGTTAACAAGACTTCCGCAACAATTGACGGAATGGGTAATGCCAATGTAACCGATTTAACTGCAAGAGGTGACTCTATGTTGCGCAGTGACGTATATACAGGGTCGAAAAATGGCAGTCATACCGGGAAGATTACGAAAGAAGGACAGTTGCAGTACCTTTCAGCTATCATATACGAGTTTCTTTCGTCTGAAACGTTTGTTCCCGGCTTTTTAGGTGAAGGCTTCAAAATATGGTTGGAGAATGGTAACTGGTATATCGAATGCGATAACCTAACCGTCCGTCAAACTATGAATATCTTTGAGCTACTTATCCAAAAGATACGTAGCGTCAACGGTGCTATTGTCGTATCTCAGTCAAACGGTAAGGTTACATCCGTTGAGGACACTGGAACGCAGTACAAAATTACGTTCGGTGAGGAATTTCCAACCTTTCAAGAAGGTGACTTGATACGCTGTCAGTCATGGAGTAAGAACAACATTAAATTCTATTGGGTAGAGGTCAAGACAGCAGCAGACGGTTATGTTCTTTGCGATAAGTCCGAGTTTAACAACGTTGTTCCGGCTGTCGGTGATGAAGTCGTTCAGATGGGAAATACGAAGAACCCCGAACGGCAGGCTTTAATTTATATCACAGCGCAGGAAAGCGGACACCCGTACATAGAGATATTGAACGGAGTTAAAACAAAATCGTTATCCGGTACGAATAGGACACGTCTTGGCGATTTAAGTAACATACAGGACTCTGCTTTTCCGGAAGGACAACAGCCATCCGGTAGCGGCTTGTATTGCGACAACGCTTTTCTTCGTGGTATATTCTTGCTGAGAAACGGCAAGTCAGTTGAGGATGAAGTAAACCAAGCGAAGCAAGATGCAGCCAACGCAGCAACAGGGGCGGAGAGAGCACAACAGACAGCGCAGGAGGCGAAAGATCGGCTTAATAAATGGGCTGACGATGGTTTTATATCTCCTACTGAAAAGCCCGCTTTGATTGATGAAGGAAAGCGCATTCAAGCGGAGTACCTGCAAATAAAAGCGAATGCAGACAAATACGGTGTACCTGTAACTGAATATACAGAGGCGTATAACAACTATCTGAACGAACTCCGTTATCACTCAGCAGCGACACCGGAGGATATTGCCGTCCGTCCGGAGTTGGCACAGAGTCAGACGATCTACTACGACAGACGCAACGGTGCGTTGAATGCCATTGCGGACGCTGCCAAATCGTATGTAGATGAAGCGGACAAGAAACTGAAAGAGTATTTGGATACTGAGATAACTGCTATTCCGGGTAAGATTGAACTTGCTGTACGTAGTCTGAAAGTGGCTAATGTTAACTTATTGTTAAATAGTAACCGTACAATAAAGGGAAATCCGTATAAGTTGGGTTATTATAGATATGATGTTCACTTGGTGAAAGGGAAATCTTATACACTGACCGTTTGTTATAAATGTGCCGATTCTAATACGATATATGCGTATAACAATCCAACTTACGGAAATCTTGCAGCGTTCCCGAAAAGCGATGAAGAGACAATTGTATCTAAAAAGATAACACCATCTTATGACGATCAACCGTATTTTTATTTCTATAAAGTACCTCAGCAAGAAACAACCCAAACTTATGTAAAATGGGCTGTAATTACCGAGGGTGACATAGGGGTAACGCAGTGGATACCGTCTGCAAGCGAGCGGGGAGTAGGTATTAAGAACTTATGCTCTTTTAAACGTATTGTTGATGCGGGATTTACGTATTTAAGAAATTATGAGGACGATGGTAGGTTCTATGTAGATCCAGGACTTTTGAATCAACAGACCAATTTAGCAAATAAGGATATGTTTGGACTTACATATGACCCTACAAAACAATACTATATTTTTATAGATAAGGTATTCCGTTCAGATGCAACGGATAAAGCAAGTATATACTTTATTGTCAAGTATACAGATGGAACAGAGGAACGTATATGTGTTGTATATTCTGATAGCGTGGATTATAACTATCTTCTATCCAGCAAGCCAATTTCAAAAATTGTAGGAAGTTATTCTAATGGTTACGGTGGCTCTATAAGAGTTGGCGTATTTGAAACCAACACTCCTGTAACCTGGAGCCCCGCCCCCGAAGATCAATTGTATCAATCTGTGAAGTACACTGATACCCAAATCTTGGCGGTAGACGGCAAGATTGAGTTATCTGTTAAAACGCAATTAGAAAAATCTACTATTGGAGGTGAAAACTTATTAGACGGTACTAAAAATTATTGGTTTAATGAATCAGATTATATCTCAAATGTTAATTTAGTGCGTAATAGTGACGGAGGTATAACAGGAATTAAGGGAAAAGGCTACTTTAATTCATATAAAAGGTGGATGCCAGTTAATAAATCCGAGATACGTAATGGTAGAGAATACACCGTAGGTATAGATATAAACGTACAGGGGAACTATTATAATGACGGTCACTTTTGGGTAAATATAAGAAGATATAACGGTTCTGAGGAAATAATGTTGGCACAGGAACAGGTTTATGTAGAAAATAAGCCCAATTGGGTAAGGTATTACGTCACTGTTAAAACACCGGATAGCGGTAATCCGAACGATTGGTTATTCCTTTGTGGTTTTTCCGGTGAGAACAGAACGACTAATGCAGGTGTGAGTTATTATTATAGAAATATAAATATGACTGAGGGAAGTATCGGTACTTCTTGGAGTCCGTCTGCAAACGACACCTACAACAAAAGCGTTGAATACACAACTCAGCAAATAAGCATTGTTGAGGGCAAAATCTCTCTCGAAGTTAGCAAAGAGATACAGAGCACTCAGTTTGGAGGTAACAACTTGTTTAGCTATACAAGTTCCCCTCTGAGTCAATTGTATTCGATGGATGCGGTTGATAGAAAAACGGATATACACGGATTTTATTTAGTCGGTAAAAAAGATGAAGGGGGTGTAGTGAGAATACCAAATGTTATACCTGCTATTCCGGGTAAGTACACTGTATCCGGATGGATAAAGGGAACGCAAAGTACACCAGTAGGTTTTTATATAGACGTTTGTGATTCAAGTAGAGTTAGAGTTAATTCCAATGCCTCTAATACATGGAGTTATTTTAAGCACACGTTTGATGTGACTAAAAACACGGAAGCAGCGCATTCTACGTATAACTTCGTAGATTTGGAAAACGTTTCTTGGGCTTATGTTTGGGTGAAAGATTTCAAGGTAGAGTTTGGCGAAGTTGCAACCGCATGGAGTCCCAACGAACAAGACCCAGTATATAAATCGGCTGAGTACACAAACGGTAAGATTGACGTAACAAATCAGTCTATCACAGCAGCAGTACAGCGAATAAGCGCAACAGAAAACAGGTTAACGAGTGCTGAACTTAAATTAACTGATACGAGCGCAAAGCTATCCGTTGTTGAAGGCACTGCCAACGATGCCAAAACCACAGCCGGAACAGCAAGCAACAAAGCGGAAGCGGCAGACGGTCGAGTAACCGCCACGCAGAACGGTTTGGTCGAGACAGGAATAAACATCACGTCCCGCAAAATCGTGCTAAAGTCTGATAACGTCCTTTTCCAAAACAACGCAGGACAGCAGACAGCCGCCATCAATGCGAACGGAAAACTTACTGCAAATGCAATTGAAGTTGGTGAGGTCGTTGCTAATGGTTTTGCTGCACAGCGAATCACAACGGGAAACTTGACTGTGACGGATGGTGCTGTGATTGCGGGGATGTCTATTTCGGGCGGTGTATTGCGAGGAGGTAATGTGGAACTCACCAACGGAGCAAAGATTGGTCGTTTCGTAATATCAAACGGTATCTTTTCCGCCCAAGACGTTCCGGCAGGTATTCAGATGACACTATCTAATAACGTATCAACTTTCGACAGTGGCGGAGTTAAGATAGACCACAATTCCGGTGGTTATGCCTTAACTACGAACGGAAACGGAAGGGTGTACTTGAAAGGGTCTGCATTTTGGACTGAGTGCCAAGATTATGAATTTATAGGCGCTACAAGTTGGAAAGCACCTGGAGTATTTTATGCTGCAACTATTTTAAGTAATGGCAAAATCGGTGCAACGTGGGGAAATCCAGACTTTAGTATAACAAGGGTAGATCATACGGCAACTGGATCATATACTATTTATATGTCGGGATATGTTGGACACGTATTCCCTACACTTACTTGTTATGATCTGAATAAATGGGCTTATCCGGTTCTTTCCTTATTAGGTGGAAATAGTATATCATATAAAACAGTAGATACTTCTCGACAACTTGTTGATTGCGGAGTTTGTATTCATTTTTGCGGTATGGTATAGCATTTAATTTAACGGTAAGTTGGTTTTATCCTTCTTACCGTTTACCTTTGTGGCAAATAATTTATTCATTCACAATTAAATATCAATTTTTATGGCAACAAAAGCAGCTATTTTTGATTTGGCGAGTGTTAAGTACTCGAAAGAAACACAGATTTTGGATTATAGATTTGAAACGGCAAACGGCTTGTTTGAGGGACAGATCACAATCGTGCAGCAGCCGGAACAGGTAAAGCAGATTACTCACTGTACGGCTGAGGTGTCTGTTAAAGAGATGGTGCAAGTACCGGGAACGGATAACACGCCTACCATGCAGGAGCAATACGTTAAGTTAGGCACTTTGTCGATGTCACAGGCTCGTTTTGAACTTAATCAATTCCCTGTACACGAAAAGACACCCGCTTTGTTGGGAGATTTTCAGAACTACATTTTTGCATTAACTAAACAATCAGAATAATGTCACAGGAACAAATTAGGCTGCTGATTGTATCCACATGCAGCCCTATTCTTGCATTCTTGACACCAACGTCCGGATTCTTAACGGCACTTGTGTTTATGTTCGTCTTTAACATCATTTGTGGTATGCGTGCGGACGGTGTAAGCGTGTCAATCAAAGGTGCTCAAAGATTCACTATCTTTAAATTCATATCGGCTTTACAGGAATTTTTGCTGTATATGATGATTATAGTAGTGATATTCTCAGCCGTTACTAAGATGGGAGATAAAGACGCTGCTATCATGTGCGCAAAGACAATCACGTATGTGTTTATGTACGTCTACCTGTGCAACGGTTTCCGGAACTTGCGCATGACTTATCCGAAAAATAAAGGCTTCAAACTGATTTATCACATTATCCGATTTGAATTTAAGCGTCTTATGGGAGAGCATGCAGCTAAGATAATCGAAGAACAGGAAGAGAAAGAGAAACAGGTTATTCACAAGGGGGTATAATTCCCCCTTTAAACATTTAGATCATGGAATTAAAATCAAAGAGAATTTTCAAAGGTGGTTTATATACTATCAGTAAATTGTATGTAAACGGTGTTTACGAGTGCGATGTGTTGGAGGATACCGATAGAGGACTTTCCGATAGCATGGAATTATCAGAGATAAAGAAGGTGAAGCAGTACGGCAAAACGGCTATTCCCACAGGAACGTATGCTATTGACATGGATACTGTCAGTCCTAAATTCAAAGATCGTAGTTGGGCAAAGGTGTGTGACGGCAAATTGCCACGCCTCAAAAACGTTAAGGGCTTCGATGGTGTGTTGATTCACGTAGGTAACAAGCCGGAGGATACTTTAGGCTGTTTGTTGACCGGATATAACAAAGTAAAGGGACAGGTTGTAAATAGCACATCCGCTTTCACTAAGTTATACGAAAAGATGAAAGAAGCCCATGACAGAGGGGAAAGTATTAACTTAACTATCGAATAACATGAAAGCTAAAATAACAGCCATAGTAGCCTTTTCTTTCCTTTGTCTACTAATTGTATGCCTTCTTAGGTATAACGCGAAACTGAGGGAAGAAAACGTCATTCTGAACAGGAATGTAAGTGTACTTACTACTCAGAATGTAGCATACCGAACGGAGTCCGGCAAATCAGCAATGAAAGCGGAGGAACTAAACCTCACATTGCGCCAGTATCGGAATACATTGCAGGGGAAAGACAGCACTATAAAGGACTTGAAACAAAGTATCAAAGACCTAAAGAGTCATACAAGCATTCAAACGTCAACGGAGAGCGCATTTTCCGGCTCTCTACGTGATAGTATTATAATTCGTGATAGCTTGGTTGCTGACACATTGAAATGCTTAAATTTCGCCTCAAAATGGGTGGATGTGAAAGGCTGCATAGAGCATCCTGATACATTTGCAGGCAAAGTAACCGTCCGGGATAGCTTAGAACTGCTTAACATAGAGCACCGGAAACGTTTCTTATGGTGGAGATTAAAGAAAGTGAAGTACCGGGAGTTTATCATAACCAGTAAAAATCAAGATACGCAAATACTTGATTTAAAGGTAACTACAATAATAAAATAGTTAACGTTGGTTAAAGCTATTGCAGGTATAAAAATAATGCCTACATTTGCACTCAGAGATTAACAAATAACATTATTAACATTTTCGTTATTGGTAAGTCTTTATGTAGAAGCAAACGTATCATTAACAAAGCGTTGTTAATAATTGCAATCATGGTTTTTTAATATTAAGCGATTATTTCCTACTGGTTTGTGAAAATAGGTAGGTTTTTAAAAAGCAATTTCTATTCATAAATATATAATATAGGTTAATTAGTTAGGTAATTGTTGTTTATTGGATTTTTGTCATTTTTCATTTTTCCCCGTTGCTTGTGAAAGTAGCGGGTTTTTTATGCCTTATCTCAGACATGTAAACGTTAAATTAGTGTTAAACATTAAAGTTTTGATTTGTAATTTAAAGTTTTGCTTTATATTTGCAGTGTCGAAAGAAACAAAGTAGTAACATTAAAATATACGATTATGAAACTTAAAACATGGTATTTTAGAGATATACTCTCAGACGATTTTAATCAAGTTGAAGCAAAAACTATTAGAGGCGCATTGACTAAGATTAAGAAAATGCAGTTCGTTCACGCTAAGACTTTCGGTGAAACCGTATTTTGGACTATATTTGAGAACGAAATGGTCGCCTCAAACATACGCTGCGTATTGGTAACGTATGTGTTTCCAAATGGAGATATTAAACAAGATGTATTATAAGAAAATTGAATCATTATGAAATTTATTAAGAAGCAAAGTGATAAGATACTGATAGCCACAAGGGATGAAGCGTTTGATGTATACGTCCGCAATCACCCAGTTATAAGTAGACTTATTAGGGAGATCGGGATAGAAATTATTCAGCAAGCGTACTACGGCAATCATGTAGCCCGAATACCGATAGGGACAGATGATAAGGATGTTTTAAATACCATCTATCAAGTATTAGAGAATGACGGGTATAAACATTCCTTCGATATAGTAGAAAAGGTTTTAACAGTAGATATATTATAAACAATTAAAAATTAATCAATTATGAAAACTTCAAATTATTTGTTCAGTGTTTTAGTAGGTTTGTGTTTGATGGCTATTGCCGCTTTTCTTTCGTCTTGTGGAGATGAAGGAACGAAGTATGAAACGACTTATTCGGTTATCGTACCGGAGTGGCAGACGGTGTACGTAGATGGTGAATGTACTACCGATATAGCCCTGTTTGTTTGGGATAAGGTAGAGCTAACATCAGACTACGTTAAGGTATATTCAATGGGACATGTGAATTATCTGAAAGTGACATCTACCGAAATGGATATTTACGGCTTTATCATTTACCACATTGACAGCTATAACAAAGAAACCATTCAGTACCACCCGAAAGACGGTGTTCTCCGCCACTCTCAGCGTTTAAACGGCAAAGAGATAACCATTGTTTTTACTCCATTACACTAATATTAAAACCTTCCGGTGTACAGGTCAACCGGGTAAATTTATGAAGTACATTGAGATGTTTAATGATAGCATGAAATTATTTACTGAGGCAAAATACGGTATCGAAGTGATAGACGATAAAGGGAAAAGATACCAAATTTCAACTAATCAAAACGGAGATTTGCAGGTAAATTGCCCGCAAGGTAACGTAACGATAGTACCTCAATATTCCAATCAAATACTAATAAAAAATGAAAGATAGAATAACAGAAAACCAATTGCAGCTAATTACTAAGGATAAAAAGCTGTCGGAGATGATAGAGGGAATCACTCAGATACGTTCTATTGTCAAAGAAAAGATGAAGGTATATGAATGTATAACATATACGGAGGACGATATAAAAGAGGCAAAAGCAGATAGGGTAATGATTAACAAATCGTCTAAAGCCCTAAATGACACCCGAATCGAACTCGAAAAGATATACATGCAGCCTTTTAACAAGTTCAAAGATGTGGTAAAGGATACATGTGCCATGTTAGACCTCACCTCAAACAACATAGATTTGCAGATAAAGAAGTTTGAACAGGAAGAAAAGGACGCAAAGATGAAGCAAATAAGGGACTATTTTGACGAACATAACGAGTACCTTATAAACTTTGACCGTTGCTTTAAATCGAACTGGCTGAATAAGAACAAAGGTATTGCGATTGTTCGGGCTGAGATTAACGAACTGTTTGAGGTCGTTGCGGCTGATTTCGAGAAACTGAAAGAGCACTTTGATGGTGAACCTTGTTACATGGCTATAATTGACCGCTATCAAGCTACGTTGGACTATAACAATACATACCAATACGGTGTATCACTCGTTAACAAGGCACTGGAAGCCGCCATAGCGCAAAACTCACCTCAAACGACAAATACACCACCACCGCAACAACAACAGACACAGCAGCCGGAAAACAAGCCTCAGAGCGAGCAGGTGTATATAAGAGCCTTCAAAGTAAAGATAACGAGGGAACAGGCATTTAAATTGGCTGATTTTATGAAGGCAAACAACATTGAGTTTGAGAGCATTAAACTATAAGAGGGGATATTCCCCTCTTTTTTTGTTCCATTCACAAAGGTTAATTTCATGTTAAAACTTAAAGTTTTGCTTTGTGTTTTAAATTTAATCTTTATATTTGCAGTGTCAAAAGGGAACAAAGTAATAACAATTTAAAAACAAATATCATGGTTATAAAAACAAGGTTTAACGTTGGTGAGGAAGTAATGTACGGTGCACATAAAGATCCATTTAAGGTGTTCTCAATTGAGATTCACGTAGGTAAAAATGATCGTAGCGTAACTTATCTTGTTCAGAGTCAATATGGATTTATCCGTAGAGTGAGAGAAAATGATCTAATTAAATATCAAGTTAAAAATAATAAATAAATTATGGATACATCATTTGAGAGAACAAAAAATACAACTGATGAATGGTACACACCGAAGTATATTATAGAATCACTTGGTGAATTTGATACAGACCCCTGCGTATCTATGCAGCCTCTTTATAACACTGCAAAGATTATGTATAATAAACAAGATGATGGATTAAGCAAGGAGTGGCAAGGTCGTGTTTGGTTGAATCCTCCTTATTCCCGTCCTCTTATAGAAAAATTCGTTAACCGGATGTCTAAACATGGAAATGGAATAGTGTTATTGTTTAATAGATGTGACAGCAAAATGTTTCAAGACGTTATTTTCAAAACTGCTAATGCTATATTATTTTTAAATGGACGTATCAAGTTCTTGAAACAAGACGGTTCAACTGCTGGTAGTCCGGGCTGTGGAAGTGTATTAATTGCTTTTGGAGATGATAATGCGGAAATACTTCGTACTTGTGGTATTGAAGGCAAGTTTTTCAGAATTAAATAACTAAGGCACCTATATACGCCCCTGCATCGTATAACTAAAAGTAATTACTAACAATTAAAAAACAAAAATCATGGAAAAGAAATTTGAACTAACAAAAAAGTATGTAGTAAACGAGCTTGGAACAAAGTTGTACCAAATCAAATGTACGAAGACGTTCGAGTATGCAAAAGAAGGAGAACTGGGAGGATATATCGAAAGAGAAGTAAACCTAAGTCAAGAAGGTAATGCGTGGGTGTACGGCAATGCGCAGGTGTCCGGCAATGCGCAGGTATTCGGCAACGCGCTGGTGTCCGGCAATGCGCAGGTGTCCGGCAACGCATGCCTCAAAAGCGATGCAGACCATTGCGGTTTTGACTGTTTCGGTTCTTCCAATAGACACACGCACGCTTATCTGACAAGTGATAACACCGTTGAAATAACTTGTGGTTGTTTTCGTGGTAGCATTGAAGAATTTGAGAAAAAAGTAAAAAATACCCATGCTGGAACAGTCTATGAAAATCAGTATAACGCTATTATAAACGTAATTAAAATCAAGTTTGGTTCGGCGCAACGTCAAAATAGACAAGTGTAAACTTGGATATAAGTGCCATAACTAATAAATTATGAAACAATACTTAGATTTACTTTCTTATGTTTTGAATTGTGGTGAAAAGCGTGACGATAGAACCGGAACGGGAACTATCAGCGTTTTCGGTGGTACTCAAAAGGTTTACGATCTTCGTGACGGCTTCCCACTTGTAACTACTAAAAAGCTATTCACAAATGGTATTATACATGAATTGCTTTGGTTTATTAAAGGTGATACTAATATTAAGTACCTACTTGAAAATGGCGTTCACATTTGGGACGCATGGGCAGACAAGGACGGTAATTTAGGACGGATATACGGTGCACAATGGCGTGATTGGCGTGTTAATAGTCGGACAAGTATAGACCAACTTAAATCAGTCGTTGAAATGATTAAGAATGACCCATATTCACGTAGATTAATCGTAAATTCGTGGAACGTTGGTGACCTCGACAAAATGAACTTGCCTCCCTGTCATTGTTTTTACCAGTTCTACGTATCAAAGAACGGCTTTTTAGACCTGCAATTGTATCAACGTAGCGCAGATTTGTTTTTGGGAGTTCCGTTCAATATAGCGTCTTATTCGTTGTTGCTTGCTATGGTAGCACAGGTGTGTAATCTGAAACCACGAAGATTTATTCATACCATTGGTGACGCTCACATCTATTTGAATCATGTTGAACAGGTAAAGACGCAATTAGATCGCATTCCGCTACGATTGCCGGAACTGGTTTTGAATCCTTCAGTTACCGATCTGTTTGACTTCAAATTTGAGGATATAGATATTATTGATTATAACAGCCATTCAGCTATAAGAGGGGAGGTAGCAGTATGAATAAAGATGAATTTTATAAACTCTGTCTTTGTGAAACAAGGAAAACCATTAGAGAGGTTTTGAAAAGGCAAGATGTTTTAGTGCTTCAAAAGCTAAAACGCAGTTTTAACACTTGGTGGTTATATAGTGATATTTGTGACGCTATCAATTATAAGCTGTCCGGAATATAATTTAAAAGGGAAATGCAACGCTATGTATTTCCCTTTTTCGTTCTATCCTCCCGGACTAAACGAGTCAATAAACAATAAGTAGTAACAAGTATTTAAGAAAAGTTCTACAAAAATAGGTCTAACAGCCGTTTTATACGCACATTTCAATCATTTTAAATTTCGTTAACCATAAAATTAAAGAAATTCTTTGCGTATTTAAAGTTTTGCCTTATCTTTGCAGTGTTCAATTAAGTAAGTAACAATTAAAAGTAGTATATATGAATCAAAATGAAGTACATGTATGTCCGTATTGCGGAGGCGATTTATACCTTTGGCAATCTTATCCGGTTTTTAGCAAAGAATATTGCGATTACGATTGTGAGCCGGAACAGGAAGAAGAAAATATTTATAAATGCGAAGAATGCGGAAGGGAGGTGATAGATGTCGAGTGATTTTAAGATTAATGAAGCCATTTTAAACGCTAAGTTGAACGGCTTGAAAGTGACTAAAAAAGAATTGGCTAAGCAACTTTGGGAGGACTCTCAGCCTAAATCAAGAACGGTTAACATGTCATCGCTTTGCAACCGTAGGACACGAAAGATTAATATTGAATGGGTGTCAAAGATATGTGAGGCTACCGGAGTGGACGCAAATTTTCTGTTTAACATAAAACCAAAAAGCAATGATTAAAAATTTATCAAAGATTCAAAACGAGATGAACATCAAAAAAGGACGTTATAATAAGTTCGGTGGGTATTATTACCGTTCATGTGAGGACATTTTGCAGACAGCAAAAGAGGTGTGCGACAAATACGGTTGTTATGTGAATGTAACCGATACAATTGAGTATATTGAAGGTAGATTCTACGTTAAAGCGACTGCAAAGGTTGTGGATATTGAAACCGGAGAATCAGAAACGGCAACTGCATTTGCACGTGAGGAAGAAAGCAAAAAAGGAATGGACGGTGCACAGTTGACCGGAGCAACATCAAGCTACGCACGAAAATACGCCCTCTGTGGACTTTTCGCAATTGATGATAGTATAGATAACGATTCATTAAACGGGACTCAGGAAAACGAAGGAAAAGCGGCAAATAAGAAGGGTACTAAATCTTCATCAACAAGTCAACCGGATAACTCACAGAGTCAAACGGCTATTTTGGTCGGATACGTCAACGAGTGTACAACGGTTGAACAACTGAGTAACTTGTTTAAAGCTAATCAAGCATATCAATCGGATAGTACATTTATGAATGCGCTATCTAAGAAAAGGGCCGAAATTGAAAAAAGAAGTAATTAACAATAAAAATTAATAAGTATGAAAGATATTATAACATTACCCAAACTTAATCAATCAGATGTTATCTACATTGAAGAAACACATGAGTATTTCACACCGGACTTCAAGAAACTACATGGTATAACCGGATTCATCAACGAACAATTGTTTCCCTGTAAACTTGACGGTATCCCGGAAAGAGTTTTATCCCTTGCTACTGAGCGAGGGAAAAGAGTTCATGAAGAATGTGAAAATATAGATAATGAAGGAATTGAAGCCGAATCAAAACATGGTGAAAACTACCTCAGACTAAAAAGTGACTTCGGACTAACTCACATTGCCTCGGAATATATAGTAACAGATAACGAGTTTATTGCATCACCTATTGATAAGGTGTATTTAGGCAGATACTCCAATTCCGTTATATTGGGAGATATAAAGACTACGTACAAATTAGACATGTTGTACCTGTCTTGGCAATTGTCGATCTATGCCTATTATTTTGAAAGACAAAACCCCCATTTGAAGGTAGACACTTTGTTAGCTATATGGCTGAGAGGTGAGGATACGGATGGTATTAGGCAGGTAGAACGGATACCGGACAAAGAGATAGAGATATTCCTTCAATGCTGCAAAGAGGGCTTGAAATACGTAGATAATTGTAGTGCTGATTCATACATTGCAAAATTGAACGATCTTCCGGCAAAGGTGAGCAATGTAGAGGAATCTGTATATCAGTTAATCGAGATTCAAAAGACGCTTGACGAACAAATGAATAAGTTTAAATCTCAATTACTTGAATTGATGAAGGAGGCTAAAGCGGATAATATCAAAGGTGACTTAATCACTATCACCCGAAAGAAGGCATATATCCGTGAATCACTTGATACTAAAGCGTTGAAAGAAAAGTATCCGGACGTATATGAGGAATTTATTAGGGTGTCAGAGGTGAAAGAATCAATTCAAATTAAAGCGAAATAATTATGGTTATAGATGAAAAGATAGCGAACGAGATCGGTTTAGAGGCTGCTGCCGTATATTCGGAAATGATTCTTATCCTCTGCACAGGAATGTACAGAGATAAGTTCAAAGGGTGTCGAGTTAAACAAGTACCTAACACCGTTTTCGTTTCGATAGCTAAACTTAAAGAGATAATTCCGTTCATGTCTACGAAGAAGTTGTATAACGCTGTAAATCGCCTCGTAGAACATGGTTATATAAAAGAGGCTAATTATCGGTTACCCGGCATGAATACTACTAAATGCTATCAGATGGTAGAAAGATAGTCCCGGTTCTGATTGTGATATGCACCCCACTTGCAAGCGTTGTGAGTGGGGTGTTTTTTGTAAGTGTCTGATATTCATTCGGTCTTAGTAGCGCTTAAAAATCAGCGCTATTTATAAATAAATGGGGGTGTATCCAAAATTGGTGATACCTTTAGGGTATGCAGAAAATTACGCAGACCACATACATTTTTAGTTCTGTTTAATTATCAGACAGTTACAAATAAATAAATGTTAAAGTCGAAAATAATAATGTTTTTTGTTTGCAATCAAAACCATTTATTATATCTTTGCAGAGTCAAATCAAAAAACAATATACAACATGAATTTAGAGAATCTTTTTAAAATTAAAAATGTCGCTGATTATATGCGTTGCAGCCCAACGTGGGTAATGAAGTTAATTAAAGCAGGTAAATTGGAACATGTTAAAATTGACGGTGCGTATTTCGTTGTTCTTACAGGTGATGAACTTGAAAAATACAAGGAGTTTAGAAAGGAGCTTAACGAATTGTTAGGCAAATAATAATAGTATTAATAATTAAAATTTTAGCAACATGAAAGATTTAGTGTTTAAAGGAGAATCAAATCAAGTTTTAACAAACAGCTTATTAGTAGCTGAAAAGTTCGGGAAAGATCATAAGAGAGTTTTGCAAGACATTCGAGATTTAAAATGTAGTAATCAATTTAGACAGCACAATTTCGTGCTGTCCTCTTATTGTAACGAGCAGAATAGAGAACTACCTATGTATGTGATGAATAAAGATGGTTTCACTCTTTTAGTTATGGGTTATACTGGTGAAACCGCAATGAAATTTAAGGAAGATTATATAGACGCATTTAACAAAATGGAAGAAACAATAAAGAACGGAGGTTTCAACGTTCCTAAATCATTCCGTGAAGCCTTATTACTTGCAGCCGAACAACAAGAAGTTATAGAGAACCAACAAAAACAGATTGAGGAAAAGAATGCAAAGATAGAGGCTGATAAACCGAAAGTTCTATTCAGCGAAGCCGTCGAAGCGTCTAAGAAATCTATTCTTATCCGTGAACTGGCAAAAATAATCACTCAAAACGGTTATCAGATCGGAGAAAAGCAACTGTATGAACGCCTCAGAAAAGCTGGTTATCTTTGCAGCGTAGGAGAGTCACGCAATCAGCCGTCTCAAGCATACATGAACATGGGTCTGTTTGAGATTCGCAAACGTGTGATAATTGACCGTGGGGAAACTAAGGTTTATAATACGACTATGGTAACCGGGAAGGGACAAACGTATTTCGTGAATAAGTTTTTAGGTAAGAAGTAAATAACATGGAGGGGTAACACCCTCCTATAAAAAAATAAATATGAGTGATATAAAATGGTATCCTCGTTATTATGCTAATATAGATGATAATAAGGAAGATTCAGATTATTTAAGAAGGCAATGTTGTTGCGTTTCGTGCGGTGCTTATATCGGAAATCTACCCGGGTATTATTATTTGGAAGAAGATTATTGCCCAAATTGCAGAAAAGAAAGTGGTGGCTTTATTCAATCAGTAAGTTGTGAACTTGAATGTATAGATAAAGAGCAGCATTTAGCGGAGTTTGGAGAGCCGATTGCCGAATGGTTAGAGGAATGCAAAGAGTTAGGTATTTAACTAATAAATAAATAGAAATGAATATAATAACAAGAAAAAGAAATAGCAATTATACTACTATTTCGAACGTATTTTTACGTGATATTAGATTGTCTTGCAAAGCAAAAGGAATTTTGGCTGTTATCATGGGTCTGCCGGACGATTGGGATTTTTCCATACGTGGGATACTGTCTATAACAAAAGAAGGAAAGGACGCAGTATATTCGGCTATTAAGGAGCTAAAACAATACGGATATTGTGAGGTGTCAGAACGAAAGGATAATAGTGGTAAGTTTAACGGGTATTCATATTGCTTTTCTGATGAAGCATTATTGAAACCGCTTACGGAAAATCCGCATGCGGAAAAACCGCTACCGGAAAACCCGCCACAATTAAATACTTATATAATTAAAGACTTAAATAATAACACTACTTTTTCTAAGGAAAAAGATAGTGTATGCACGCACGAAGAAACAGACCTATTCGGTGAGCAATCAAATAACGATCCTCTACCCTCCGAAGTATTCGGATTCACTGCTAAGGGACTCGATGTAACAAAGAAAACAATCGAAAGGACAGACAAGCTATTTACTCAGCTAACATTTCCTTTCGATTCTGAGGACTTTAAACGCTTATTCTACGTTCTAATGACACAGCCGAAATGGCGTGTAAAGACAAAGACTCTAACAGCTATGCAAGCAAACTTAAACGAGATAGCGAAATTTGAAGAAGAATTTGCTAAAAGCCTTATTCAACAAAGCATATCGAAGGGGTGGGCTTCATTGGTGTACGAATCAACTCCTAAACAGTACCTGCAATGGCTGAGAGAGAAAACCGGAGCTACTAACCAGTATCAGCAAAACAACTCTCAGCAGTATAAGACTAAGCAGTATTTTGCTAATGACGAGCACAGGGAGATATACGAGAGATACCTAACAGAAACGTTTGATTAACTACAATGCCATTTTCTTTGCGAATTTGGGACTTTTATAACGAAAACGAATAATTTATCATGCAGATAGAGAAGTATCAAAATAGAGGCGGAAAATTAGCTTTAAAAGGTGGGACACTTCCGTCATTTGTAGAAAGAAACAGAGAATTAATACAGTCTAATAAAATAAAGCAGCTTTCTAAGGTAGACCAGCTAATTTTTGCAGAATCTACGAGAAAACTAATTTCCGAAGAAGATGTACCGGAGAACAAAATCAAGCATTTAGGAACGATTTTTATCGGTGTGTGTTTGGACTTTGGTTTAAATGCTCCATCAGAGAGAGATGTAAAAACCGTATTTGCGTCTGTGTTTGATGTTGTGGAATTGTATTTTGATGATATTTCCTTCGCTGAGGTTAAACTTGCATGGCGGTTGCTTGCTGTCGGTGAACTTGATAACTACCTGCCTAAGGATCGCTATGGGAATCCGGATAAGAATCATTATGGAAGTTTGAATGTAGATTACGTAACGAAGGTCTTGAAAGCATACCGAAAGCGTAAAGCGGATATGATGGCAAAGACTACCGCCCTGCTACCGGATAAGCCGAAAGCGACACCGGAACAAGAAAGAGCATTTTTGAATGTACAGGCTAATAACTTCATTTTCGCTATTATGAAATACAAGTATAGCGGGCGTTTTAAGATGGAATCTGATCGGCTTATAAGCGAGTCAACATTCAAGTACATGGAACGACTGGGGTACGACATGGATACTATACCGACATACGAGGATAAGAAGTTAGCTTTAGCCCAATTTAAAGGCAGACCGATAAACAGTTTTGCACAGGTGTTTGAAAAGGAATGTTTAGCGACTGTTGGTATTGAACATGAAGCCGTTTATTTTCGGGCTTTAATGATAGCAAAGAAACGTTTGTTATTCCGGTACTGGGACGAAATACTGAGAGAAGAAGATAGCATAAAAGATTTGTATTACTATAAACATTAAAAACATGGAAATTAATATTTTAGTTGGAATTGACCCCGGTATATCAGCCGGGGGAATAGCCATTTATAAACCGGGTAGCCCGCTTGTCACGGTTAAAATGCCGGAAGAACCTTTGGAGATATACAACCTATTCAAAAAGATTAAGCGTTCCGGTAGCCCTATGATTGTTGTTGAGAGGCTGTCAATTAGAGGTGATGATACCGGAGGTAAGCAATATCGCATTGTAACCATGCTTGAAAACTACAACAACCTTGTATGTTGTGCTAAAGTCCTCGAAATACCTTTAGTGCTCGTTACGCCAATGACGTGGCAAACTGGTTTAGGTCTGAGGGTAAAGGGAGCAAAAGAGGATAAGTCGCTGAGAAAAGAGAAGTATTTCCAGTTTGCGGCACACTCCTTCCCGACTGGTAACGTTTTTAAGTGGAATAGTGATGCGGTTTGCATACTTCGTTTTACTCAATTGATGATGGCGAATAAGCCTAAATGGATACCGGAGCATTTAGTTAATAGTTCAGAATGCGTGTTTTCTTTTGATTTAATGGACGATTCTCTTAAATACGATAGATTACTCAGAAATGAAAGGAAAGTTGAATAGCGGTCAAACAAACAATGAAATAAGCGATGTTTTGATTCAATCTGTCATAACCATGCGAGGAAAGCAAAAGCGGTACGAAAGATTCGGGGAAAAGTACAGGGAGCAAAAGGAGGCGGCAGAAAAGAAGGTAGATGATATTATTGCGAAGTTGACCGACTCACAAGGCAGCTTATTCTAAACGAAAGTTAAATAACTGGTATTTCGGGAAGATTTACCCGTTTTTGTTTGCGTATAATTAAAGTTTTGATTTAATTTGCATCATGAAAACTAATCATAGTAGTAACGATTTAAAAACTTATTAAGGTATGAATACTAATGAAATGACGGTTGAAGATGTAATTAAATCACAGGAGTTTAAAGGTGAATTAACAAATCAGCTTAGTACTATGCGTACAGATGTCGAACGAGCTAAAAACAAAATTCTGAGAAATGGAGGATTGACGAAGAGGATTATGTTAGATCGCATTGACGATATGACTGTTTCGGACATTATCGAAGAATTTGAAAAAATTCTGCTGAGAAAGAGCGATCTTCCTGCTGCTGTGCGTGGCTTTATTTCTTCTTTGTGTGGTAGTGTATTTGCGAATGTATTTTCTAAAATGAAACAAAATGAAGCAAAACAGGATAACAATACCGGGAAAAGTAACGAGTAACGGACAGTTGCAAATGTACATGGGTGAGCTAAACGAGTTTGCGAAACTGCACAAGGGAAAGAATATCATAGCAAGTTTTAGCGTTTACGAGCCTTCAAAGTCGGTTGCCATGAAAGCATATTACTACAAAGTGGTAGTACCACAGTTTCAAAAAGGAATGTACGACAATGGTAACAGATGGAGCGAAAAAGACACCGAATTGTACATGCGGAACTTGTGTCCGGTAACAATGGGCGAAGTTGTGGATATTGAAACGGGTGATTATCGGAGTGACCCGGTAAGTATTAACGACTTATCAAATAGTGAGTTTGTAGAATATATTGATTTTTTAAAACAGTTTGCAGCCGAAGAACTGGGAGTTTTTATAGAGGACGCAACAAAATACGTAAAGAAATGAAAGAAGTTAGAGAAGAAGATTGCGAAATAACATTGAGAGAAAAATTCGATTTGATGTGTGAGGCTCTTTCAGTGTCACCGGAGGACATTTTAAGCCGGGAGATTACGAGAGATATTTCAATTAGACGAAACTGTATTATCCATCAGTTGTATGATTATCGTTTGGACGGTTTGCCGGAGCTATTAGATAGAACGAGGGCTTTAATAGTGATAGCGCACCGCAAATTTCAAAACCAATTGGAGGTTAACGATCCGTTGGCAGTTGAATACAAGCGATTGATTGATGAACGGTTGGAGCGTTATTTAAATGGCGAAGAAGAATAAACAAAATTTAGTCCTCGTTCACTGTACAGAATGTAAATATAGCTCAGACCATCACAATTTGATATGCTATTGCAGCAAAAGAAAACAAAAGTTATGCAGTTGCCCGAATATCGGAAGGGTATGCGAACATTATAAACCTAAAAACGAATATTAATATGTTGTACGACAATTTTGAATTAAAGAGAGTAAAATTCATTCCAAACGGTTTGGAAGTAGATTACAATGACTGTATGAATGTTGATGGTGAAACAGTTAAGACGTTTCACAAAGTGAAGAATCCGGAATACCCTCACCCGGATTTACGTAACGAAGCCGATAAATTAAGAGGGTATATCGTCCGGCTTATGGGTCTGATGAATTTTGCTAACATCACCTACTTATCCGATCTTTCAAAACAGGATAAGGAGTTGGATAAGCAGTTTCAAGACTTCTTTGAAATACAGTCTACTCGAATTATGATTAGAGAGATTGTGAGAGATGAAGAAAAGAACACAGTAATTATCAAATACGAGTTTACAGGAACAAACTTGTCACCGTTTAAAATGCAGACTCCTAAAATAAATTTGGAGGGTGAAATACTTAAATTTGAGATTGACATGGATACTGATTTGGAAGGTATCAAGCACGAAATATTTGATTATCTGTTTAAAGGTAAGCGTGCGCAACTTTCAATGTTCGGTGAGATAGCAGAAGCCGATGACATAAAAGACGCTGAGGATGATTCGGAGGGTGATTCCTTCTTTGATGAAGAAGATGAAAGCAATGTATCTACTGAGTAGTCCGGAAGAAATAGAGTATTGTTTAAGTAGGGGATATAATCCCCTGCTTTTCAATCGACATTTCGACATAGAGCCTAAAACAAGGTATCAGTATTTGAAAAGTCTATTCGGTGACGGTCACGATCAGATGGCAAACGAGCGGTTTTTTCGGTATATGTGGGATATTAAGCCTCACTATTGCGAAGAATGCTTGAAGCCGTTGAAAGGGTACTCAGCCGTTTATATTTCGCATATTTGCACTCGCGGAGCATTCCCGATGTTAGCGCATGATCCTCGAAATATCAACATACTTTGCTTTGAACATCACAATCAATGGGAACACGCTAACACCCGCAAGGGAATGCGTATCTATCAAGAAAATTTAGAGAAAATAAAAGTCCTCAAAAGGGATAGTTTAAAATTACAAAAGTAGTATCATGGAAAAATTAGAATTTAGTTATTTAGCTTTTGCGGCTACATTGGGAACTATTATTATTCTGTATAAGGCGTTTGTCTTGTTATTCCGTTTGTACCATTCAAAACCAATTAAGAACATAAGGATACTTTTCATAAATATGTATCATTTTGTTAGGTATGCATTTACACCCGATTTTGCTATTTACTATAAGTATGTTGTAAGCGGTGGAAGATGGTTAAAGCGTATTAAGAAAATCGGTTGGAAAGCACCATTTGCA
>ENA-ORPD01000801-ORPD01000801.1-human-gut-metagenome-genome-assembly--contig:-NODE-801-length-28802-cov-5.602706_pt1 | contig 28802 bp, 25 predicted proteins | sample MGYA00242143_ERZ509076 | MGnify/ENA primary metagenome ERZ509076 (study PRJEB26280, sample SAMEA2338706) | human gut metagenome | biome: human gut; feature: human-associated habitat; material: faeces... | reverse complement strand
GGGCAGCGTTTCGGTGAAATGGAAGTGTGGGCCCTCGAGGCTTATGGCGCTGCCTATACCCTCCAGGAAATCCTGACCGTGAAGTCTGACGATGTTGTCGGACGTGTAAAGGCTTATGAATCCATCGTCAAGGGTGAAAATATCCCTGAACCGGGTGTCCCTGAATCTTTCAAGGTCCTTGTCAAGGAAATGCAGGCAATCGGTCTTGATGTAAGCGTCCTCGATGAAGATGATGAGGAAATCGATCTTGATGATGAGGATGAAGATATTGGAATGGGCGATATTGCCCGCGAGCTTGACATGGATATGTCCGGCAAGGTCTCCACGGCTGCCAACACCGGGGAACAAGCCCAAAACCGCGCCAATAGCGACGAAGAAGTGAGCCCCGATGAAGACCAGACGGAAGACAGCGATTTTGATGTCATTGCCGATATCGGCAACATGGGAATGGATGATTCCCAAGGCGATGACAACGGCTCTGATGAAGAGTAGGAAGGAGTGAGTGCTCTTGTTGGACGTAAATAAATTTCATTCTATGAGAATCGGCCTGGCTTCCCCGGAAAAGATCCGTTCCTGGTCCCACGGCGAAGTCACGAAGCCGGAAACGATTAACTATAGAACGCTGAAACCAGAACGGGACGGCCTTTTCTGCGAACGCATCTTTGGCCCGACCAAGGACTGGGAATGCCACTGCGGTAAGTACAAACGCATCCGCTATAAAGGTGTGGTCTGCGACAAGTGCGGCGTCGAAGTCACGCGGGCAAAAGTCCGTCGTGACCGCATGGGCTCCATTGAGCTTGCTGCTCCTGTCTCCCACATCTGGTATTTCAAGGGGATTCCCTGCCGCATGGGCGCCATCCTTGACATTGGTCAGCGCGCCCTTGAAAAGGTCCTCTATTTTGCAAGCTACATCGTCCTTGATCCGGGCGATACGAACCTGACAAAAAAGCAGCTCCTCACAGAAGCCGAATACCAGGAAAAACTGGATGAATTCGGGGATACTTTCCGCGTCGGCATTGGTGCCGAAGCCATCAAGGAACTGCTCCACGAAATCAATGTGGAAGAACTGACGAAGGAACTGCGGGCAGCACTCAAGACGGAGACGAGCCTCCAGAAAAAACGCAACATCGTGCGCCGTCTCGATGTCTGTGAAGCCTTCCTCAAGAGCGGCAACAAGCCAGAATGGATGATCATGGATGTCATTCCGGTCATTCCGCCGGATTTGCGTCCGATGGTTCAGCTCGATGGCGGCCGTTTTGCTACAAGCGACCTGAACGACCTCTATCGCCGTGTCATCAACCGTAACAATCGTTTGAAACGCCTTCAAGAACTGCAGGCTCCGGACATCATCGTCCGGAACGAAAAACGGATGCTCCAGGAAGCTGTCGATGCCCTTATCGCCATTCTCGGGCACGCACAGAACGACCTTGTTCTCCAGCAGGTCCACGCGGGAATCGCTGTCCACGAAGTCCAGTCCTTCGGTGTTCACATCGGCGGCACGCGCCCCTTAAAGAGCCTTTCTGATATGCTCAAAGGGAAGCAGGGCCGTTTCCGTCAGAACCTTTTGGGTAAACGTGTCGACTACTCCGGTCGAAGCGTTATTGTCGTTGGTCCTGAAATGAAGATGCATCAGTGCGGCCTGCCGAAAGAAATGGCCCTTGAACTCTTCAAACCGTTCATCATGAAACGCCTTGTCGAAAACGGTACGGCAACGAACATCAAGAGCGCAAAGAGAATGGTCGAACGCGCGACGGATGCCGTTTGGGATGTCCTGGAAGAAGTCATCAAGGAACACCCTGTCATGCTGAACCGTGCCCCGACGCTGCACCGTCTGGGCATCCAGGCTTTTGAGCCGATTCTGTCCGAAGGCCGCGCCATTAAACTTCATCCGCTCGTCTGCACGCCTTTCAACGCCGACTTCGACGGTGACCAGATGGCTGTTCACCTGCCGCTGTCTGCTGAAGCCCAGGCTGAAGCCCGTGTGCTCATGATGAGTGTCAATAATATCCTGGCTCCAAAAGATGGGAAACCAATCACCGTTCCGACGCAGGATATGGTATTGGGCGCGTATTATCTCACCATTTTCCGCGAAGGGGCCAAAGGAGAAGGCCGTCGCTTCATCAGTTTTGACGAAGCAAGACTGGCATACTTCAATAAGGACATCGCCCTCCAGGCCAAGATCAAGGTTCGTGTCCCCAACTCCGAAATCTATCCTGAACCGTCCGATGTGGGTGAGAGCCTTGTCACGACGAGCATGGGCAATATCATCTACAACTGCGAACTGCCGCTTGAAATGCGCTATTATTCCAAGCAGGAAGATGGAACCTGGCTTCTTGGCAAGCTCATTGATAAGAAGGAACTGGGCCGTCTTGTCGCCAAGGCCCATAAGCTTTACGGGAACTTCGGCACGGCCCGCGTCCTTGATACGGTCAAGAAACTCGGTTATGACAACGCTTGTCTGTCCGGTCTGTCCATTGCCGCGTCGGATATCGAAATTCCGAAGGAAAAGGGCGAAATCCTTGCTGCTGCTGAAAAAGAAGTCGATAAGGTCGAACGCCTCTTCAGCCGTGGGTTGATGAGTGAAGACGAACGCTACCGCAAGGTCATTGATATTTGGAACAAAGCTACGGAAGATGTTGCTGATGCCCTGATGAAGAACACCATGGATCAGTTCAACCCGCTCTTCATGATGGCCAATTCCGGTGCCCGCGGTAACGTACAGCAGATCCGTCAGCTCGCTGGTATGCGTGGATTGATGGCTGACCCGTCGGGCCGTATCATCGACCGTCCGATTAAATCAAACTTCCGTGAAGGGCTGACCGTATTGGAATACTTTATTGCCACGCACGGTGCCCGTAAAGGTCTTGCCGATACGGCCCTTAGAACGGCTGACTCTGGGTATCTGACGCGCCGCCTTGTTGATGTTGCCCAAGATGTCATTGTACGTGAAGATGACTGCGACGTAACGACCATGAATCTCGTCCGCGAACGGGCTCGTTTCTGCAAGAACGTCCTCGGCTCCAGCCAGCGCAAGCTGAAGGAATACGCCGTGGGCCGTACCCTTGCTTCCAGCGTCCTTGCTGACGATGATTCCATCATTGCCGAAGCCGATACGGTGGTTACGGAAGACGTCTTTGACCGTCTCCTTGCTGCCAAGGTCCTGGAAATCCGTCTGTATCCTCTTGATGAAGAAAATGGCGAAGACGCCGAGACCCTTGCCATCAATGTCAGCGAAGATAAGGTCAAGACGGCTTTCCGTGAACACATGACCCATCACTTCCTCGATAAGGAAGTGGCGGAAGATATCCTTGATGGGGAAGGAACCGTCCTTGCCCATAAGGGAGATCATTTCACGGCAGAGCTCATTGAAACCATTCTTGATAATGGCACGGTTAAGGAACTGAGTATCCGCAACAACGAAGTTGACGGTATCTACGTTGAAGCCATTACGGCCGGCAAGAACAAGAGCACGGTCCTGGAATCCCTCCGCGACCGCCTCGTGGGCAGAACCCTTGCCGAAGAAATCGAAGACAAGGACGGTCACGTCCTTTATCACATCAATGACTACATTACGGAAGATATGGCTGATGTCATCGCCAGCCTCCGTGAAAAAGTCAAGATCCGCAGCGTTCTTACCTGCAAATCCCACTTTGGCGTCTGCCGCAAGTGCTATGGACGCAACCTCGCCACGGCCCGCAAGGTCGAAATCGGCGAAGCTGTCGGGACCATTGCCGCCCAGGCCATCGGGGAACCGGGCACCCAGCTCACGATGCGTACGTTCCATACGGGCGGTGTCGCAACGGCAGAAGATATCACCCAAGGGCTGCCCCGTGTCGAAGAATTGTTTGAGGCGCGCAAGCCGAAAGGCAACGCGATCATCTCCAATATCGCCGGCAAAGTCACCATTGAAGATTCTCCGGAAAATGCGAATATCAAGATTGTTACCGTGACCAATGAAGAGACATCCGATACCTACAAGATTCCGTTCGGAAAGAGGATTTCCGTCAATGAAGGCGATGAAATCGAAGCAGGTACTCGCCTCATCGAAGGGAATATCAATCCCCACGATATTCTCCGTGTCCTCGGTGTACAGGCAACTCAGAACTATATCGTCAAGGAAGTGCAGAAAGTTTACCGGTCCCAGGGTGTTGAAATCAATGACAAGCACATTGAAATCATCGTCCATCAGATGCTCCGCAAGATCAAAATCGATGACCCCGGAGATTCCGAATGGCTTCCGGGACAGACGGTGGACATCGTGGCTTACCGTGTCATGAACGAACATCTGGAAGATGAAGGAAAGAAACCGGCGGTGGGTGAGAACCTGCTTCTCGGTACGACGAAAGCCGCGCTGGCGACAGACTCCTTCCTCTCAGCGGCTTCTTTCCAGGAAACCACCAGAGTTCTTACGGAAGCGGCAATCAAAGGGAAAGTGGATCCGCTTCTCGGCCTCAAAGAAAACGTCATTATCGGCAAGCTGATTCCGGCAGGTACGGGGCTTGCCCGCTACCGCAGGCTCTCCGTGCAGCATAACGCGGAACCCCGGACGGCGGAAACCGCTGATGACCAAGCTGACGTGCAATAAGTGTTTAAATAAAATATCCCGCTGTGTAACCCATGGCGGGATATTTTTTGTGGGAGACGGAAATGCCTGACTTGAGAAAATATCCCTGATTCCTTACAATAAAAAAGATAAATGATATATTACAGGAGAATTCCATGTTCAAAAAAATCATGGCGGCTCTGTCCGCTTTCATTCTGGCAGGCTGTCTTTACGCGGAGGCGGAGGATCTCGTCATCGACGGACTGGGGAAACTGTCTTTCGGGGAAGACGTGCAGATTACCGATGGAGGGGGCAGCCGCGCGGAAACCATATTTAAGAAATCGGGACACCGGAAAGATTACGGGAAAACAGATTGGGCGGCAGTGATGTACTTCCTCACCACGCCTCCGGGAATGGACATGTACCCTGACCGGGCACCGTACCCTTACGACTCCCTTCATCTGTACCAGATCAGGAAATCCGATATCCGCGGCACCTATTCCGCTTCCGTCTCTGTTGTGAAAGGAACGGAAGAAGCCTTCTTCCATGGGAAACGGGAAACGGCTGCCCGGTTTTGGGAGCGCGCATTCCATGAAGATGCGACACGGCCGCACTCCCTCTTCGGCCTGCCGAAAATCAGCATAGAAGAATATCAGCGGATGCTGAATGGTCGTTTGGATGAAATCAAAGGGCAGAAGCTGCAGGCGGAACTGGTTTCTTTTTCACCGTGGCATGCCTATAAAAATCATGACGGCACCTATCGCTGGACCCAGGAAGCGCGGGTGATTATTTCCGACGAAAGGCACCTGTCCTATCCGATGTGGGTCTATACGAATCTGTACAGGCGGGGCGGCATGTATTATCTCATTATCGTACAGGGAAGCCATACGGCGGCGGAAAAAATCGGGAAAAATTTACTTTATGCCTTTTACGGACTGGAAAGGAGCAGCACATGAGTTGGAAGAAAACGGCGGCAGTCTTTATGACGGCTCTCTGTATTTCCGGCGGCGCGTCTGCTTATAACTTGCAGTCCATTGCGAAAGAATGTCTGCCGCCTGCGTTTACCTATCAGGATATCCCTGCACAGCAGGAATTGAAGTTCCACAATTTCACCTATCCCTATCACATGGGGCAGCTTTCCGTCATGCTTCAAAAAAGTCGAAAATTTGCTTACGGTTATATTGTCACTGCCAAGCTGCCTCCTGCGGGGGCGGATACATTGAAACCGTTCTTCCGGGAATACCTAACCGTAAAAGAATGGAGAAGCCTTTCCCGCATGAACCGCGCCTTTCTGGATGAGGAATCGCCGCTGCGCAAAGGGGCGGAAGAGGTAATGAAGAACTGGGCAAAGAACGTGGTGGGAGAATTAGGAGAAGGCGTGAAAATCACCCTGTCCGATTTCGAGCCGTATCGCAAACTTACAGCCGACGAAGCCTATCTCTATACGATGGGCGCGAAAATTACCTTTGATTCCGACGGACTCATCCTGCCCTTTTACGGCAGAGCGTATTTCTTCCGTGAAAATGACCATATAGATGTGATGATGCTCCTTACTCCCGATGAAGGAAAAGAACCCCTCGTTTACGCCATTGATGATCTGGCGAAAGCGGCGGCAAAGGGGACAGATATGCAGGAAGAAAAAGAAGATCTCTCCGTCATGCTGGCGAAAGGCACAGCAGGAAATTAAAGCGGAGAAGGGCAGCAACGAAAACATTTACAATGCCTTTCCTGTAAACTATAATTGGAAATAAGAAAAACATTTGAAATATTACTTTGGGAGAGCGATCATGCGGGGAAAAATCGTAACAGCCTTTATTTTTTTAACCATGATGACGGGAGCGGTATCAGCTGCTCCCGTTTTAGATTACACAGGAGCAGAGCGGCTGGAAGAAGCGCGGCAGGAAAGGCTGCGCATGCCCCATGTAGAAAATATGGGAAACAGCCTGAATGAAAAAGAAGAGACGCAAGATGCCGCGGGGTCCGTATTTAGAATAGATAAAATCATTTTATCGGGGCAGGGAGAAAAGTTCGGCAGGCTGCATAAAATCATCTACGGGAAAGACAGCGCCCTCATCCTATGGAAAAACGCATTTCCCATTAAAAAAGGAGACATCCTGAACATCCGCCGCCTGGAGCAGGGGATAGAACAGATGAAACGCGTCAGCTCCTCTGACGTATCCATGAAACTCCTCCCTGCCGATAACATATGAGGAAAAGGATAAAAGAGATAAAGAATATGCAGAAAGAAGTTGATTAGAGCGGCGGAAGGAATGCATATGATAGATACATTAATATGTATAGTTTATATTTTTGTCGGAGCCAAATGGGTTTTAAAAAAGGTAGAAATAGAGACGATATCTGCTCCAACAAACTGGAAAATTATCGTTCTGAAATTTTTAATATGGTTGGTAGTGCCATTAGAAATTTTTATATATATCCATTTTTATGATAGTGGTATGGTACGAATATTTTTGGGTGTGAGTGTGTTGCTTTTGTATTTGATAGAGACCCGGCTGTTATTTAACGAAATGAGTAAAGCAATTGTGGAAAGTAATATTGATAATAGAGAAAAAGATGTTAAACATATTCTTGAAAAAAGAAAGTTTAGAATTCAACTTGGAATAATTTGTTTTGGTATAATTGCCTTTATTGCGCTATTAGTTGGGATTATGCCAGATTAATATATTTATTATTAAACAGCCTAAACAAACCCAAAGAAATCTTCAACAAGACAAAAGTAGAAGAAAAACAGGAACTTATCCACATGATGAACATAGTGGGTAACCAAAGCACCCACGAAGCGGCAGACCACTATGGATGGAAAGAAGGCTCCACGGAAAAACTCCTTCTCCATGGAGCCATAGGCGCACTGACAGGAACCATGAGCGGAGGGAACGCATTGGCAAGAGCCATATCGGGAAGCGTGAACAAATTTGCCTTGGCGTACATGGGAAAAGCAAAAGGAAGAGACTGAATGGACACCCACCCTGATACCATACAAGCCATCAGCACCGCTTTAGGAGCAGTCGCAGGAAGCCTGACAGGGAACAGAAACACAGGAAGCCTACATCTCGCAGATGGGAACGAAGTGGAATCTAATTCTGGAGAATATTCCGTCATTTAGAGAATCGCTGAATGATGATCCTACTGTTAATAATTTACCAGTAAGATATGGACAAATACTTACTATATCTGGTGGAAAATATGGAGTTTCTGCTGGTGAATCAGTGTTCGTTTTTCATGCTGATGGAGGAAATCCTGTATTGGTATCAACTAACGTTAATGTTGGTATAGGCATGAGTTTTCCTATGAGTGGAGAAGTAGGTAGAGTATGGTTAACAGATTCATACGGGAATTTAGTTATTGATCCCAAGGTAATAATGAGAGAACTTTCTGGGGGAGCATTGGATTGGTCGATAACCACAGGTATGAAATATAATAAATCTACTACTGCAAATGGTTATATCCTGCATATAGAGTCTATGGCTCCTGAAATATCTGTGCAGGGAGGTCGATCATATACACGATTTGTTGGTTATCAAGGGCAGATATAAGGAGATAAAATGGGTGTATCTATTCTGGTACTTATATATAGAATCATAGTGGTATTCATAGGAGTATCCCTTCTGGCTTATAGGCAGATGGTCAGATATAACTCTGAAAATATTACCTTACAGGTTGTGGAGGCAAAAAAAGTATGGACATCTCCGACATCATGGGGAATTTACCGATTTTTTGTAACTTATGAATACAATGGTGTTGTTTACCGGCAAAAGAGTATCGAATTTGGAGTTTTTCTTTTTTCATTCAAGAATAAAACCATATATAATTGCACCGGTAAACGAAGCAAAAGCGGAAAGGTTAGTTGCGATCAGATATTCTGCATTGAAAAAATTGCGCTATTTTTTATATTGGCTGGTGTAGGTTCGTTTTTTAACCGCAGGTTTTGATGCAGTGTTATTGGTTATATGAGAGAGGAACACGAATATAAAAAGAGCGGCGGTACATGTGGCATTGACATTTCCCATTAGAAAAGCGTTTCTCCTGTGGGGATAAAACCTTGTGGAGAAACGCTTTTGTCGTTTAATCAGAATCCCGGAATCAGAGTCACCTGGAAGTTGTCATTGATGTACTTTCTGGTGGCTTCCGTCTGGAATATTTTTACAAACTTTTGATAGGTGGGGTTGTCTTTATCCTGTTCACGGGCAGCGATGACATTTACATACGGGCTGGTATTGTCTTCCTGGGCGAGAGCCGTCTTCGGATCCAGTCCCGCGGATACCGCGTAGCCGCCGTTGATGATGGAGGCGTCGCAGTCTTCAAGAGCTCTTGGGACCTGGGGCGCCTCCAGTTCGATGATTTTCAGATTTTTCGGGTTGGAAGCGATATCGGAGACGACCGCTTTGACAGGATTGACGCCTTCTTTTAATTTCAGCAGGCCGTTTTTCTCCAGAAGAAGGAGGGCGCGGCCTCCGTTGGATGGATCGTTCGGAATTGCAATGGATGCGCCGTCGGGCAGATCGGACAGAGTCTTGTGTTTATTTGAGAACAGACGAAGGGGCGCGAGGTAAGTGTTTCCGATGGGAACAAGTTTTGTGCCGTTCTTTTCATTGAATGCTTCAAGGAAGGGGACGTGCTGGTAAGAATTTACGTCGATGTCGCCCTGCGCCAGTGCCTGGTTGGGGGTGACATAGTCGGAGAAGGGGACGATGGTCACTTTGAGGCCTTCTTTTTCGGCTTCTTTGGCGACGAATTCCACGACCTGTTCCGAGTAGCCCGGTGTCGTGCCGACTTTGATTTCATTTTTTGTTTTCGCAGGGTCAGCAGACGCGGCGTCTTTTTTATCGCTGCCGCAGCCTGCGATGAAGCCTGCACATGCCAATGCGGCCAGGGAAATGATGACAGTTTTTTTCAGATTCATAATACATACCTCTCTTTTTTAAAAATAATTTTGTGATAAATTTGGAAACCGGAAATAAGAATGGCGGAAACGGGTAAAAAAAAAACTCCATCCCAGCAAAGGGACGAAGACCGTGTTACCACCCAATTTTACCTGCACGTCACCGCACAGGCCTCCATAAGTACGCCGGCTTGCGCCTTGATACCGCATCTCTGTAACGGGAGATCCCGGGCTGCTTTATTATTCGGCAAACCTGACTCGGAGGCCATGTTCAGCAAATTTTCCCGCACTCCTTTTCACCCGCCGGAGCTCTCTTTGGCAGTTCCATCCGCTTACTCTTCTCTTCACGGTCATTATGTAAGTTGGAACAAATATACCACGCGTTTTTTTGCGTGTCAAGGAAAATTTTAAAAGGAATGGGGGTTGGGGGATCTTTTTATCAGATTTCTTTGCATTTAAGAATGATTTTTATTTTCTGCCGCAAAATAATTGGCACTCTGATTTAATAATTGAATTAGGGGAAGCTATTTTATATAATAGGAAATAAGTAATAATTAGGGTGTAGGAAAAGAAACAGGTTTTGTATTTTATGAAAAATTTTCAGTTACAGGAAGTGGGGAAGGGAAATCATGACATCAGGGAAAGAAGATTATTTGAAAGCGATTTACATCATCAGCGAAGATCATGAACTGGTATCCAATAAGGAATTGTCCGACATGCTCCATGTGTCGCCGCCGTCAGTGAGCGAGATGATTATGAAGCTGCAGAAAGAAGGGTATGTGGACTACACCGCTTACAAAGGCAGCAAGATGACGAGGAAGGGAAGGCGGGAAGCAGGCAAGCTTTTCCGTTTTCATGCGCTGTGGGAAGTATTCCTTGTGGAAAAGCTCCATTTCTCCTGGAGCGAAGCTCATGAGCAGGCGGATGGTCTGGAACACCAGACGAGCGACATGCTTGCGGAACGGCTTGATGAGTTTCTCGGACATCCTGAACACTGTCCCCATGGCGACCCTATTCCGAAGGCGGACGGCAGCCGCAAAGGGCTTACTTTCCGTACGCTTTCTGATTTAAAGGAGGGGGATAGTACCACTATCCGCCGTATTGTGGAAGATTACAGCCTGATGGACTATCTTCAGGAGAAAGGCATCCATCCCGATATGCGGGTCACTGTAAAAGAAAAGGAACCTTATGAAGGACCGATTCTTCTTGCTACGGAGGCGGGTGATATTTCTCTCAGCTACAAAGCGGTGGAACAGATTTTTGTTGACGAATAAGATGAATAGAATAATACGGAGAGCCTCGTTTAGGGCTCTTTTTAATAGCGGCAGGCAGGTGCTTTATTTCCCTTTATGCATAAATGGCATATGAAACGGGGGAATACATGCAGAAAAAGTACGATGAAAAAGGCTATACAATTAAAGACAAATCGCTTATAATACATTTACACAATTTTGAATGATGTATACGGAAAAAGACAGAAATGTCTGCCGAAGGAGTAACACTATCAGGCGTCCCATGGGACACGAAACCGTGTACGGACAAACCTCTGGAGAGTGTCGTATATGACCGCCGAAGGTGCAGGGGCGCGGGGAAGAGTAGTCCTCCCGTTCTAATCTCTCAGGCAAAAGGACAGGGTCGGTGCAGCAATGGAAACATGCATGCCGGCTCTGTTTTTGTCTTCAGGGCCGGTTTTTATATTGTTCCGTCATATCCTGGTGTACGGAATTTTGAGGGTGGGAGTGAATGCGAATGCTTGACTTGTTAAACCAAATTGATGCGATTGTCTGGGGCCCGTGGCTCCTTGTTCTTCTGGTAGGGACCGGCGTATATCTGACCATCCGCCTCCGCCTTCTCCAGATGGTCAAGCTGCCAAGGGCCCTTCGGCTGATTTTCTTTGCCAGAAATAAAGGCGACGGCGACATTGACAGTTTCAAGGCACTCTGCACGGCGCTTGCCGCAACGGTAGGCACAGGAAATATCGTAGGCGTTGCCACTGCTATCAAATTGGGCGGCCCCGGCGCGCTTTTCTGGATGTGGGTAGCCGCTTTCTTCGGCATGGCTACCAAGTACGCCGAAGGCTGCCTTGCCGTTAAGTTCCGCTCTATCGATGAAAATGGAAATATTGCAGGCGGACCGATGTATTACATTGAGCAGGGGCTGGGAAAGAAATGGAAACCTCTGGCGCTGGCATTTGCTTTCTTCGGTACGCTCACCGCTATGCTCGGATCCGGTACGACTACGCAGGTCAATGCCATTACGTCTTCTTTACAGGCATCCATGGGTGTTCCTATCCTGCCCTCTGCAGCAGTGATTACCATCCTTGTTGCTATTATTACTTTCGGCGGATTGAAATCCATTTCAAAAACAGCGGAAAAAATAGTTCCTGCCATGGCTGTTCTTTATTTTATTATCACGGTGGCTCTTCTTGTTATATTTTCGGGAGAACTGCCCCATGCGCTGGCTCTCGTTTTTGACGGCGCTTTTGAAGGTACGGCGGCAGCCGGCGGATTTGCCGGTGCGGGCATTATGCTTGCCATGCGGAGTGGTATCGCCCGCGGCCTTTTTTCCAATGAATCCGGCTTGGGTTCCGCGCCGATCGTGGCGGCAGCGGCAAAAACAAAATGGCCGGCTGAACAGGGGCTTATTTCCATGACCGGCACTTTTATTGATACCATCATTATTTGTACACTGACGGGGCTTACCATCATCGTTTCGGGCGCATGGCTCGGAGATACCAACGGCGCAGCTCTTACACAGGCCGCTTTCAGCCATGGTTATGGTGCTGTCGCGCCGATCCTTCTGACGGTTTCTCTGACACTTTTCGCTTTCACCACCATTCTCGGCTGGAACTATTACGGTGAACGCTGCCTCGTATACCTTGTGGGTGTCAAAGGGATTACTCCTTACCGCTTGTGCTATGTCGCCATTATCGCAGGAAGCGCTTTCATGCAGCTTGAAGAAATCTGGGCGCTTGCAGATATTGTAAACGGTCTCATGGCCATTCCGAACCTGATCGCCCTTCTTGGACTTACCGGTGTAGTCGTCGCGGAAACAAAGCGGTATTTCCAGCACCTTGCCATTCGTGATGCGAAATTGGTGGCTTACAAAGCAAGGCATATAGGGAAGAAGTGATTGAAAGTCAGCAGTCAGACGATGCGGCATATACGATGATTTGTCTGCAGCCGGGACATAAAAAAAAGAAAATGAAAATGCGGTACCTGTCAAGCGTGATGGGTGCCGTTTTTGTATTAGCAGATAACAGATGACAGCTTACAGCTGACAGATAGCAACTAGCAGCTAGGAGCTAAGAGCTGGAAACTAAGAACTAGCAGCTAGAAGCTAGTAGCTAGCCATTAGCTGTAAGCTGTTAGCGGCAAGACGTCATCAGCGTAATAGATTCTTCACTCCGTGCTACTATTCCGTTTCCCTGCCTTCTCATATGGCATTCTTGCCCCCGTTCAGAATGACCGGGGACGGTAAGGCGTCATAATGAGGAAAGCGTCAGTCGTCATCCTGAACGAATGTGAAGAATCTGTTTTTGTGATGAGGGAAGCCGGTAGGGAGTCATCAGCGTAATAGATTCTTCACTCAGTGTTACTATTTTGTTTCCCGTCTTTCTCAAACAGCATTCTTGCGTCCATTCAGAATGACAATTGGAGGAAAAGGCGTCATAATGAGGAAAGCGTCAGTCGTCATCCTGAACGAACGTGAAGGATCTGTACACTCGTGGCAGGAAAATGGTAAGCTGTCATCCTAAACGAATGTGAAGAGTCTGCCGTTGTGGTGAGGAAAGCCGTAGGATGTCATCCTGAGCGGCAGCGAAGGATCTATTACCGTGGTGAGGAAGACGGTAAGACGTCATCCTAAGTGAATGTGAAGGATCTGCTGCCGAAATTTGTTAGAAAATAATTAATGTTTCTAATTTAACTTGCGTATTTTCACTTGACACCGTATAATTCATATCAACAAATTTATACAGGTGGATGATGTATGCGGGAGAAAGCCGTTTGGCTTACCGAAGGAGTAACACTCTCAGGTGCCCTCAGGGGCGGTACCGTATGCGGACATACTCTGGAGAGTGCCATTTTGGCCGCCGAAGGTGTAAGGATTGAGATCCAAATCTCTCAGGCAAAAGGACAGAGCAAAAAACGCATGATTTTTAGCGTTATTTGGCGATATGCCGGCTTCCGGAGTACAGTTTTACCTGGAAGCCGGCTTTTTTATTTTCCCAAGGAGGGCGTTTTCTAAATGGATTTTTTAACGGTATTGAATGAAATTGATAATTTTATATGGGGGCCGCCGCTGCTGGTGCTTCTTGTAGGGACAGGGATCCTGCTTACAATCCGGCTGCATCTTTTGCAGATATTCAAATTACCGAAGGCGCTGAGCCTGATTTTCAGAGCGCAAAATGCGGGCAGCGGGGATATCGACAGTTTTAAGGCTCTTTGTACGGCGCTCTCCGCGACGGTCGGTACGGGAAATATTGTAGGTGTCGCGACAGCGATCCATGCGGGCGGACCGGGGGCGCTTTTCTGGATGTGGATGGCGGCATTCTTCGGTATGGCGACAAAGTATGCGGAAGGTCTTCTTGCTGTCAAATATCGTGAGACTGATGAAAAAGGTGAAATTGCCGGCGGCCCGATGTACTACATTAAAAACGGCATGGGTAAGAAATACAAATGGCTGGGGGGGCTCTTTGCGTTTTTCGGTGTCCTCGTCGCGTACTTCGGTATCGGTACGTTTGCCCAGGTCAATTCCATTGTGGATATTACGAAGATGACCATCGGTCTTGATCCTGTCTGGACGGGGGCGATTCTCACCATTTTTGTGGCGGCGATTACTATCGGAGGTCTCCAGTCAATTGCGGCAGCGGCCAGCAGGATTGTTCCTGCCATGGCGTTTATTTATTTCCTGTCAACCATCGGCGTTCTGCTCGTTTTTGCCGATAAGGTGCCCGCAGCGGTTTCCATGATTTTTGAAAGTGCTTTTACCACCACGGCGGCAACAGGCGGTTTCCTTGGCGCGACTGTCATGATGGCAATGAGAAACGGCGTGGCCCGCGGGGTATTCTCCAATGAATCGGGCCTCGGTTCTGCCCCGATCGTGGCGGCTGCCGCTAAAACGAAATGGCCGGCTGAGCAGGGTCTTATTTCCATGACCGGCACTTTTATTGACACCATCATTATCTGTACACTGACCGGCCTGACGCTTGTAGTCACCGGTGTATGGTGCGGTATGGAAAACGGCGCGGCGCTTACAAATGCGGCGTTTACTTCCGCGTTTCCTGTTTTCGGCGGATACATGCTGCTAATCGGTCTTGTTCTCTTTGCTTTCACGACGATCTTGGGCTGGAACTACTATGGAGAACGCTGCATGATTTATCTCGTGGGGACGAAGGGCGTTCTCCCGTACCGTTTGGTTTTTATCCTTCTCATTGCCAGCGGCGCATTCCTCAAACTGGAAGCCATCTGGATTCTTGCGGATATCGTGAACGGCCTCATGGCCATTCCGAACCTGATTGCTCTTCTTTTCCTGTCGGGCATCTGTGTCCGTGAGACGAAGAAATATATGGATCATCTGAAGACAGGCAAACCGTATGAAGAGTATGAGGATTGATTCGAATGAGATGAAAAACGCATAAAGAAAATCCGTTTTGATAAAAAATCGGTATAGAAGCACCTGTTGCCATCTTGAAAAAACAGGTGTATAATTCGACACACATCAGAAAGTTAAAAATTTCTGATGGAGATTCCGCAGGCTGGGATACTGTTTCGGACAAATGAGTATATCCTGCCGGGGCATAACTGAATAAGTGGATGATGTACACTGAAAAATGACACGGAAGTGTCTGCCGAAGGAGTAACACTATCAGGCGTTCTTTGGAACACGAAACTATGTACGGACACGACTCTGGAGAGTCCCATTCAATTGGGCGCCGAAGGGGCAAAAATGGCTGACCGGGCCATTCCAATCTCTCAGGCAAAAGGACAGGGCTGGCATTGGGTAACACCCATTGTATACGTGGATGCGTACATGCATACAACCGCCGGCCCAAGTCATATAAGGCTTGAGTGCGGCGGTTTTGTTGTTGAAAGAATATTAGGAAAAGTAAAGGGGGAAACGAAATGGATATGACGGCAATGAATCAGATTGTGGGGGATATTGACAGCTTTGTCTGGGGTCCTGTGATGCTGTGTCTGCTCGTGGGTACAGGAATTTACCTTACGGCATACCTGAATTTCCGTACATGGCGCAATCTGCCTTATGCAATGAAAAGCGTGTTCTCCCGGGAAGCCCGTAAAACAAATCGGGGATCGGGAGATGTTTCTCCTTTTTCCGCGCTGATGACGGCGCTTGCCGCGACCATCGGCACGGGAAATATCGTAGGCGTGGCGACCGCCATGTTTGCCGGCGGTCCGGGCGCTCTGGTATGGATGTGGGTTTCCGCCTGCTTCGGCCTGACGACCAAGTTTTCTGAATGTATGCTTGGCTTTAAGTTCCGCGAAGTGAATGCGAAAGGGGAAATGAAGGGCGGCCCCATGTTCACCATGAAGAACGGGTTTAAAAATAAAAGAGCAGGACTCTGTATGGGTTTTCTTTTTGCCATGTTTACTGTCATCGCTTCCTTCGGTATCGGGAATATGACCCAGGCCAATTCCATCACCACGGCGGTGAATGCCACTTTCGGCTTTTCCAATGAAATCATCGGTGCTGCCCTTACGGTTCTCACGCTGGCGGTCATCGTCGGAGGGATCACTTCCATTTCCAGAGTATCATCCCTCATCGTTCCCGGAATGGCGGTATTCTACATCGCTGCGGGGCTTCTCTGTATCGCTTTGAATTTTGAAAACATACCGCACGGTTTGTACCTCATTTTTATGATGGCTTTTGATCCTGCTGCTGTAGAAGGCGGGGTGGTCGGTACGATAACTGTTTCCGTGATGAATGCGGTCCGTTTCGGCGTGGCCCGCGGCTGTTTTTCCAATGAGGCCGGCCTCGGCTCCGCTGCTATTTCCGCCGCTGCGTCCACCACTGATGATCCGGCGCGGCAGGGATATGTTTCCATGACAGGGACTTTCATCGACACCATCATCGTCTGCACCATCACCGGACTTACCATTGCGTCTTCCGGCGTTTTGGGGACCATTGGTCCAGACGGGAAACCTCTGACGGGTGTGGCGCTGACTATGGCAGCTTTTTCTACGCATCTCGGCACGGCGGGAAACTGGATTGTTTCCGTCGGTATCATGCTCTTCGCCTACTCCACCATTCTCGGCTGGGAATATAACGGCGAAAAGGCATGGGAATATCTCTGGGGCACCCATACATACAATATCATCTACCGCCTTGCGTTTTCCCTTGTCGTCTATGTGGGAGCGACACAGACACTCGACCTCGTATGGAACCTGTCGGATATCGCCAATGCGCTCATGGCTGTTCCGAACCTGGTCTCTATGCTGGTTCTTGCCCCGGTCATTAAAGAAGAAGTGCTCCGATTTGAAGCGGTTATCGCAAAAGAAAAGGCGGGGAAAAAAGCGGACCTGCTGGAAAAGAATGAGGAAACGCTCCATATCTGATCAGCGCGAAAAGATTTCGGGTATTAAAAAATTGCCCGGGATTTTTATCGGACTGTAACAGGGGAAAGAAATCTGTATTTCTGCCGCATGAAATAGGCAGGGCGAGATATGCGACTGAAAGGCATTTACAATGAAAAAGAAATCCTATATAATGAATTCGTACCTTACAGACGGGAAACGGAATACCCTGCCGATGTCAGGGAAAGCGACTGTTTCCTTTGTTTTTGAAAAACAGAAAGAGGGATTTTTATGAAAATGAAACATATAATAGCAGGTCTGGCACTGCTGGCCATGCCGTTTACAGCGCAGGCAGAAGTACGGGAAGCGGGGCTGGTGGATGGATTCGGCATGAGCCTTATTTATCCGGCGGTGCATACGAAAAATGTCGCGGCCGAAAATGCGATCAATAAGGATATTACAGGGTATGTCCGTCGTATGAAGGAATTGTATGAAAGCGGCGAAAAGCAGGAAGTGTACATGACCTATACGACAAAGTATGAAGATGAAGATCTGGTGTCTATCGTTCTGGAAACATCGTCTATAAATGAAGGAATGGCGGATAGAAATGCGCAGGCCTATGGCCTTGTGTATAATAAAAAGACAGGTGATCTGCTGGACAAATCTAAATTCGGCGTGAAGGTAGACAGCGCGGAAGTCGTGAACCTGCTGAAAGAGGGAAAGCTTGACCTGTATAACATCAATGGGAAAAAGTTATCTTATGACTCTTTCTTCAAGCCGACCGCATACGTGGAGGCGGAGTGCTTCCTCCTGGGGAAGAAAGAACTGGGGCTGCTCTATGCGGCAGGAGAGCTGGCTCCTTATTCGGAAGGCGCGACATACGTGGTGATTCATCTGAAATAAGGAAATAAAAATACGAAAATGAAAACGGTACCCCTCAAATGCGGCGGGTACCGTTTTTGTATCAGCCGGTTGGGCATTAGCTGTTAGCTGTTAGCGGCAAGATGTCATCAGAGTAATAGATTCTTCACTCCGTGCCACTATTCCGTTTCCTGTCATTCCCACAAGGCATTCTTGCCTCCGTTCAGAATGACAGCGGACGGCAAGGCGTCATAGTGAGGAAAGCATCAGTCGTCATCCTGAACGAACGTGAAGGATCTATTACCATGGTGAGGAAGACGGTAAGACGTCATCGGAGTAATAGATTCTTCATTTTAAAGTCACTATTCCGTTTCCTGTCATTCCCACAAGGCATTCTTGCCTCCGTTCAGAATGACAGCGGACGGCAAGGCGTCATAGTGAGGAAAGCATCAGTCGTCATCCTGAACGAACGTGAAGGATCTATTACCATGGTGAGGAAAGCGGCAAGACGTCATCGGAGTAATAGATTCTTCATTTAAAGTCACTATTCCGTTTCCTGTCTTTCTCACAAAGTATTTTTGCTTCTGTTTTGAATAGTGGGGTACGGAAAGGAAACACCGGATTCTGTTGTACCTGCAGGGGACGTGGTGTATAATGTAAAAAATCTATTGCAGCATAGGAGGAGTGAAGTTGAATTTATCCGTTCAGATTTTCGCGTCATTGGTGCTTTCCGTCGTTGTGGGGCTTGTTCTTGGGGACGGCGCGATCGGCCCGGTTAAGACATGGGTCGCGCCTGTCGGCACCATGTTCATTAATCTTATCAAAATGATGATCGTTCCTGTCGTTCTCTGTTCTCTCGTCGTGGGCATGACATCTATGGGGGATTTGAAGAAACTGGGGCGCATCGGGATGAAAACCGTGGGCTTCTATATGGTGACTACGGCGATTGCTATCGTTATCGGCTTTGCAGTGGCAAGCGTTGTCCAGCCCGGTATCGGTATGGCTCTTCCCGGCGAGGCCGCCCCAAAAGTAAAGGAAGCGCCCACGATCATGCAGGTATTTGTCAATATGATTCCGACAAATCCGATTGCTTCCATGGCGAAAGCGGATATCCTTCCTGTCATTATATTTTCTCTTTTTCTTGGGGCAGGAATTATTTCCGTCGGCGGAAGCCGTTCCAAGCTGCTGATCAATCTTTTTGATGCGGGGGCGGAGGTCTGCTATAAAATCATCGCCATGATTATGCGCCTGGCGCCTATCGGTGTTTTCTGCCTTCTTTTACCTGTCGTCGTGCAGAATGGTCCGAAGGTTCTTCTGCCGCTGCTCTCCGTGATTATTGCTATGGCTATCGGCTGCACGATCCACGCGGTCTGCGTGTATTCCTCTGTGGCGGCGGTCGTGGGGCATATGAGCCCTGTCCGGTTTTTCCGCGGCATGGCAGAAGCCATGGTTATTGCGTTCACTACCTGTTCTTCTGCGGGCACGCTTCCGGTGAATATGAAGAACACGGAAGAAAAGCTGGGAGTAAAACGGGACATCGTGTCTTTCGTCCTGCCTCTCGGTGCTACCATCAATATGGACGGCACCGCTCTCTACATGGGGGTATGTTCCCTTTTCATCGCCAATGTATTCGGTATTCATCTGACAATGGATCAGATGATGATGATCGTTCTTACCGGTACGCTTGCCTCTATTGGTACAGCAGGCGTCCCCGGCGCGGGTCTGATCATGCTTGCCATGGTGCTCCAGTCTGTCGGGCTTCCATTGGAAGGATTGGCTCTCGTGGCAGGCATCGACCGTGTTCTGGATATGTTCCGTACCACGCTGAATATCACTGGTGACGCTGCTGTCGCCGTTGCTATTGACGCCACGGAAAAATCCGTCCCCACCCAGCTGGAAATCACTGAATAGGAACGGATGCGAAAGCCTCAGGCTATTTATGAGGATCTCTATAAGTCAGACGTGAAGTTTAACTTATGGAGGTCTTTTTGTGTAGGCGGCTTTAAGACAGGCGGCTGCGGTATTGTGTCGGCGTGCAGTTGAATTTCTCGGAGAACATTTTCGTATAGTAGCTTTGGCTGGAGAAGCCGCAGGCGTTTGCGATTTCCAAAATGGAATTTTCCGTGGAGTCCAGGAGGTTGCGGCTGATCTCCAAACGGTACCGGTTGAGGAAATCTATGGGGGACTGCTGCATATATTTCTTGAAAAGCTGGCAGCATTTGCTTCTGGATACGCTCCCCGCCGCGGCAATACCGGCTAAAGAGATTTTTTCAGGATAGTGGTGGGAAATATAGGCGACCATCCGGCGCTGCGCGCTTATATCTGTACCGGGCATCTCTTCCTGCGTCTGCTTTTCGGGAGGGAAAAGGGCGTAAAGGCGGGCGAGGAGAATGTGTAAAAGGCCGATGCTTTCCAGCTCGAATCCGGGGAGGTGCTTTTCGTTGATCCGATTGATTTCCCGCAGCAGTTCTCCCAGCCGCGGCGCGTCAGGAGAGGCGGAGGGAACAAGGAAACAGCGGCGGGATGTATTTCCCAGAAGAGGAGACAGAAGCCTGTTTCTGACGGACTGATTTTCTGTCAGGAGGGAAGGGTGGATAAGCGCCCGTATGAAGCGGCAGTCTTCTCCGTTGTGCGGCGCGCTTCGGTGCATGGCGGAAGCGTGTATGGCAAGGAAATCTCCGCAGGAAGCGGTGAGGATCTTTTCCTCGATATGGAAATCCATTTTTCCGTCCAGTATGTAAATAAATTCCAGTTCATCATGCCAGTGGGAAATCATATGCAGGTGGGCCTGGGAAGATATGGTACTTGTGGTGATTTGGATCGGCGGCAAAGTTCCTTTTGCGGAAGGGATGACCGCAGTGGCGCTTTTTAATATGTCAGGACTGATCATAAGAAACCTCCGGTTGCGATTTTTACAAAGTGTAAAAACAGTTTCTAAAGGGAATGTACGATATTTATAAAAATGTGGAATATATTTATATTCAAAGGGTAAAAACTATACTATTATTATACCAGAAACATTGATAAATATGAATATAGAAACAGAATGTTTCAAAAAAGTAGTCATTGTAATATATAAGGAGGAACTACAAATGGAAAAGAAATTAAATGCATTATTATCAGATTTGGTGGTGGAGTACCATAAGCTGCAGAGTTTTCACTGGTACCTGAAAGGAAGTCATTTCTTTGATGACCATGCGAAACTGGAAAGTTTCTATGATGAAATTGCGGAAGCGGTCGATGCCGTAGCGGAAGCCATGCTCCAGCAGAAGCTCAGACCGGAATCGACACTGAAAGGGTTCCTTGCAAAGACAGGCATCCATGAGGCCGAAAACGAGGAAGTGACATCGGAAGAAGCATATACCCGGGTATTGGCAGACTTTGAATATCTTCTTAAAGAAGTCATTGTGGTCAAGGAAGCGGCAGAAGAAGAAAAGAATTATTTCATCTCTGCCCTGATGGACGACTACATCGCAAGCTTCAGCAAGAACAGATGGATGCTGAGGCAGGCCCTGAAATAATTCACAGCAGGGGAAAGGACGCTCTCTGAAAGGGAGTGTCTTTTTTTGCGCGGATCCGTCCTTGCCGTCTGTAAGAAAAAGTAATCGGCAGGAAACATATTTCTTAAAGGAATATTTCATATAAATGAAAAGAATTTTATTATTATATGGAATAAAAGTAGAATAAAAGAAATGGAAAGAGGTGGTGTGATGGAATATATCGGAGAAAGTTCGGCGATTTATTACTGGCGGGCTCTGGGACTTATCGTATCGGTGCTCATTCTCTACGTGGTTTTTGAAATGCAGAAGAAAAAGATGAGCCGTCTTTCTTCGGCAAATACACATTCCTCCATTGTGCTTCTGCACAAACGGCATGCAGGCAATCCGAACTATTCCAGCAGCACTGAAATCTGCCGCATTGACGGGCTCAGGGCGGAAGCTTTCCTTTACTGTGTCGGCGTGCAGGCGGTCTATCTGTCGCCGGGGGAGCATAATATCGAGGTAAATGCCCATTGGGCACGGCATATCCGCGGAAAACGTTTTAAGGAATATGAAGCGGGTCCGCATCATCTGTGCGTAGAAGTGGGACATGGCGAATTATGGTCGCTGGAATATTTTATTCCTGAAAAGAAATTTATTTTTTCCCGGTGCAATGAAAAGAAAATGTTCAAAAAGAGTGTGGTGTAATTATTCCCGTTTCCCCAAAAGTTTACTCAAAAACGGAATAAATCAGAGGAAAAACAAGCAACATATAACAGATAGGAATAACTTGCAAAAAATAGTAGATATTTAAAGATATCCGCTCTATAATCAAAACAGAAGGAAGAAAATAATCCTTCGTGACCGGTCAATTACAAAGGAACAGAAGTGTATCGAAAGATACAGAAAGGAGAAAGGCCATGAATACCATGTATGATGCAGTTATGAAAATGGAACAGCTCTTGGGCGTGTATGAAAGACTGATTGACGATCTTGCCGGCTACATGAAGGAAAACGGCATTGATTACACCAATGATGATTCCGTACATCCGGCCATCATGCTCTACTCCGAGGCGGGACGGATTTATTCCAGGCTCCTGCGGACGAGAAAGATAGAAGATCTTCTCCGCATGGAAGGGGAATATAACCTGATGAACGGCATGGTGAATGAAATGAAAGCGGGCGCCTGGGCAAATCTCTCGGGCGAGGATGTTTCCCGCAAGGTTATGTAACATGAAACCTCAGAGGCGTATGTCTGAAAAAGGGGCATACGCTTTTTGAGTGGCAGAGAAATAAAATTCTATCAGAAAAGCGCTTCCGTCTGCCGCCGCAGGGCGATGGGCGAAAGCGCTTTTTGCTGTGTGCAGTTTTGGGTGATAGAACATAACACGTTTTATCCTTGTAAGTCCCATTCTTGACCCCGCTCAGAATGATGGCTAACGATAAGCGTCATCCGGAAGCGGATGTGAAGGATCTGCTGTTGTGGTGAGGAAAGCGGTAAGATGTCATCAGCGTAATAGATTCTTCACTCCGTGCCACTGTCTCATTTACCAAGTTTCCCACACGGCATTTTTGTCTCCGCTCAGAATGACGGCGGACGGCAAGGCGTCATAATGAGAGAAATGTTAATCGTCATCCGGAAGTGAATGTGAAGGAGCTGCTGTTGTGGTGAGGAAATCGGTAAGTCGTCATCGGCGTAATAGATTCTTCACTCCGTGTCACTGTCTCGTTTACCAAATTTCCCACAAGGCATTCTTGCCTCTGTTCAGAATGACGGCAGACGGCAAGGCGTCATAATGAGAGAAATGTTAATCGTCATCCGGAAGTGAATGTGAAGGATCTGCTGCCGCGATGAGAAAGCTGGCAAGGCATCATCAGCGTAATAGATTTTTTACTCTGTCTTACCGTCCCGTTTCTCATTTTTGCCACTGCGTTTAATGATAGGGAACGGTAAAACGTCATCCTGAACGGATGTGAAGGATCTGCACCCGTGATGAGGAAAGCCCTTTTTCAAGAAGGCATTGTTGATTTCTGAAAACCGGAATCCGGCCTGCGCCGGCTGAAAACATCTTGGCAGCAAAAAAGAGTACCTGATGTCTGAAACCACAGGTACCCTTTTTTGATTAAATTCAATGGTTTATTTCCGTTTCTTTTCTCGGATGGGCGATGGTCCGGTAGCCTTCTACGGCAAGAATCAGGGCGAGGATGACGAGGAGCGAACCAATGATGACCTGTGCGTAGGGCCCCCAGTTGGCAGTGCCCGCCATGATGATACCGATCTGATTTTTCACGATAAGAGCAAGGGAACAGATGGTGACGAGGAGCATGAAACTCATGGGGAAGAGGAACATTTTATTGTTCTTTCCTGCGTTGCCGAGCCATGCGGCGACAGCAAGGAGGCCGATGGCGGCAAGAAGCTGGTTAGCCGCGCCGAAGAGTCCCCAGATCTTGGCAAATCCGCCCATGCCGAGGGATATGCCGAGGATAACGGTGAGGATCGTTGCAAAATACGGATTTACCATGAGTTTGCGGAATCCGTCTTTGACATCTTTCGGATTTTCACCCGGTTCGAGCCAGAATTCCTGGAACATGAAGCGTGCCAGTCTGGTGGCGGTATCAAGAGAAGTTAAACAGAAAGCGGAGTAGGTGAGGACAAGAAGGGTGTACATGATGTTTTCCAGCCCTTCAAATCCCGGAATGGCGGCGACCATGGCGGCGATCCCGCCGGCAAAGATATCTGTCGCGCCGTTGGTATGGCCTGTGACGCGGGCATAGCCGATTGCGCAGAGTGTAATGATGGCGAGTACGCATTCCAGGAGCATGCCGCCATAAGCGATAGGCTTGGCATCCGATTCTTTATCAAGCTGCTTGGATGTTGTCCCTGAAGAAACAAGGGAGTGGAAGCCGGAAATAGCGCCGCATGCAACGGTAGTGAACAGAATCGGGAACAGGAACTGCGTTCCGTTTGCGTTGTTGATGGTGAAGCCTGCAAAAGCGGGGAAGACCTTTTCATCAATGGTCGGATGAGCGCCGACGATGCCGATGATGGCGACGATGAGCATCGCGTAGAGAAGGAACGAACTGAGGTAGTCACGGGGCTGGAGAAGGATCCAGACCGGGGTGACCGAAGCGATGGTGATATAGATGCCGACAAGAACCATCCATGTATTCATGGAGAAATAGAACGGATGGAAATTCATGCCGATGGCCATGCACAGGACAATCGCTCCGACGCCGAGGATGGAAGAAATGACCATCGGTGTGTGGCGGCGGTATACGGCGAAACCGAAAACGATAGCGATGAGAATGAACATGATGGAAACCATGGCGACAGATGCTTTTGTCGCGCTGGCCGCCATGTCGAGAACACCGTCCTTATAAGTCGCGCCGAACGTGGACGCCACGATAGCGGCAAAAGCGGCCACTACAAGGATCAGTGTGAGGTATGAGAAGATGATGAAGAGCTGTTTTGCTCTTTTGGACATATTCAGGGAGATGATTTCACCGATGGATTTACCCTGATGGCGGATAGAAGCGAAAAGCGCGCCGAAGTCATGGACACCGCCGAAGAAAATACCGCCCACCAGTACCCAGAGGGTGACCGGCAGCCAGCCGAACATGGCCGCGCCGATCGGCCCCGTGATGGGTCCCGCGCCGGCGATGGATGAGAAATGATGCCCCATGAGGATGGGCGCTTTGGCAGGAACATAATCGACGCCGTCTTCCATGGTGTGGGCAGGTGTGGGACGGTTCCCTTCGTTTACCCCCCACTGTCTGGCAATCCAGCTGCCGTAAAAAACGTAGCCGCAGAACAGAACGGCGATACTGATCAGTAAAAGTACAAGTGTGTTCATGCTACTCCCCCTTTGTAATTAACTCCTGAAAAATATTTTTTAAATTCTTTTCCATGCATCGTCCGCTTTTATTGAAATAGAGCGAACGTTTTTCCATATCCAGGCAGCCTGTGTGAAATTCCAGCCAGCCGTGAAGTGAGAAACGAAATGTTTTATAGATACGGCAGCTTTCTACGGCTTTTCGCGCCGCATCGTCCACTTTGCTGCAGATAAAGACAGGTGAAACATAGGTGTACATATGCCCCGAACCGATATGAGCCATTTCCATGCCGGCATTATAAGCGTAATCGCGGCACCTTTCAAAAAGATCCGCAGTCAGATGATCGGCCGTGAAAAGAAATATGAACTCTTCCTGATTGGCGGACCAGATTTCATTAGATTTGAGGAATAAGTGCTGGCCTGTTTTTTCATAATACTCGCAGACGGCAGCAAGACCATTTTTTTCATCTCCCAGGAAAGGAGCCAGTTTTACCGCTTCTCTGAGATTCCGGCCTTCCTCCAATGGTGGGGAAATGCCTCCATCAAAACGCGTAATGTTATAAAAACGCCGGTAGCTTTTCAGCAGCCGTTCCACAGCATTTTCTTTTTTGTTTTCCATAGAACAGCCTCAAATGAATAATTTCTATGAAGTAAATATATACAATAATAATCAAAAAAGATATTAAATATATAGTAATACGTCTTGTAAAAGATTTCAACCATTATTAGCCATTAAAATGCTATAAAAAATATTTTAAAGAACTGAATGGGTGAATAATAGTACCTTTATACTATATAGAAAAAGAATAATGGCTGTCTTAAGAGAAAGGGCATTTTCTGCTGGAAGAAGGTATTTTTGAAAAAAGAGATGGAAGACCGTATAATGATTAAATTGAACGGAGGTTCGGACGGGGCTTGTAAAGAAATTTTTTAAATATTTGCCTGAAGACGTTTTTATGGAAGGGAATTATCGGAAGTGAATAGAGTATTTTTTGTGATTTATTTGGGTGTGATGACAGCCATGGCGCCGCTGTCTACGGATATGTATCTTCCTGCGCTTCCGGAATTTCAGCGGGATCTGGGGATTTCCACATCCATGACGCAGATGACGCTTACCATGACCATGATCGGTATGGCGCTCGGACAGATTTTTGGCGGACCCGTAAGTGACAGGATGGGGCGGCGGGCGCCTCTTTTCCTTGGGATGGCTGGGTTCACGCTGGCATCATTGGTGTGCAGTCTGGCGGATGATATTTATGTGTTTCTTATCTTCCGTTTTGCACAGGGTTTTTTCGGGGCATTTGGTATTGTTGTGTCGCGAGCGGTTGCACGGGATACGGCAAGCGGTTCTGAACTCATGAGGCTCCTTTCTGTCCTCATGGCGGTGAATGGTATAGCACCCGTGGCCGCTCCTGTCCTCGGCGGGCAGATTCTTCTTTTTTCTTCATGGCAGGGGATTTTTCAGATTCTTGTCCTTGTGGGGATTATTCAAATCATCTGTACTTTCAATTTTAAGGAGACACTGCCGCCTGAAAAAAGATCGCCTGATTTCCACTCCGGATTTTCCGCATTTTCTATGCTTTTGAGAGATAAGTATTTCTTCGGCCATTGTCTGGTGCAGTGTTTTGTTTTTGGCTCTTTCTTTTCTTACATTGCAGGATCATCCTTTCTGTTCCAAAATATTTACGGGGTATCGGCCCAGGTATACAGTTATATTTTCGGCGCTGTCGGATTGGGGCTTATGGTGATGGGGATGCTTCCTGCGCGGCTGGCAGGGACAATCCGTGAAGTCGTTATTCTTCGCTTTTCCCTCTTTGCATCTCTTGGAGGGGCGCTGTTCTTCTTGGCCGGAGTTTTTCTGGATAGTCCGCTTTGGTACGCAGTCGTCACCATCTTTGCCACGGTCACGCCGCTTTCTCTTATGAGCGCCGCGTCTGTATCTTTGGCGCTTTCCCGCTGCGGTAAAAATGCGGGAAGCGGATCAGCCCTTATTGGGTTTTTCTCCATGGTACTGGGAGGCGTGATGATGCCTGTTGTCGGTGTCGCCGGTGATCATACGGCGGTTCCTATGGTAGTCATCATGGTATCGGGCTATGTGTTTTCCATCCTTTGCTTTTACAAGATGATTGTTCCCAGGCATCTGAAAGAGTTGCGGGGGTAGAACGGGAAGCATGGAGAATGCCGGCCCCATGTTAAAATCATTTGTATGAAATACAGAAAAGACGAATCATGCATGAAAAGAGTCTTCCGGAAGGAAGATTTTTTTCATGGGAGAGATATTTTCGGGGCGCTGCCTGCGGAATACTATATTTGTCAATTCAGCTTTTTTGTAATACACTGGAATTCATAAAGAAAGAGAGGATATTCTAATGAAAATAAGCGTTGTGCCATCCTTATTTGACCGGATCCCCGGGCTTTGTATCGGAATTGTCGCTGTCCGCGCGGCAGATAACGCGGCAGCAAATATGGAAGCAGAAGCTTTTCGCCGCCGCTGCTGCACGGAAGCCAATTTGCTGCTGAAAATGGATCCCGCCCTGGCGGAAAAGGAACTGGAAGATTACAGGGAGATTCTTTCTGCTGCCGGTGTTAAAGAAGGCAGGACGGCTGTAGAAAAAGTATTTGCCGAGTACAGAAAACTTCTCGGTGTTTCTGCTGCGGAGGGCGTGCCCGAAGATCCGGAGATCCTTTTGCAGCCGAAGAAAGCGACCCTTGATGAGCTGGCGGGCTCCGACGCGCTGCCGCCGGTCAATCCGATTATGGATATCATTCGGGGCGGCATGCTGAAATTTCATGTAGAAATCCATGCTTATGATATGGGAAACAGGAAGACTCCTTTGGAAATACGGGAAGCGGACCGTACATTTTCCGTCAATTTGGGAGATAAAGTCTGCACGGCCGGCTGGCTCTGCCGTGATGAAGAAGCAGGGGCGGTGACGGAAGATACGGAAAATATTCTTGTCCTCATCACAGGAATGAAAGGAAACCGCAGAAAAGTGGCGGCTGCAAGAAATGAACTGGCGCGGCGCATGAAATCCGCTTTTGACAGGGCGGTGGAAGTGGGCTGGCTGGAAGGAAAGGAGACGGAATTTACTACGGAAATTTAAATTCGAGATATTCCGTGAAGAATTATGAAATACGCTGCTATCGATTTTGAAACGGCTTACTGGGGGCCGGGGAGCGCCTGCTCGCTCGGTATTTCCGTGAGCGACGGCAATGAAATTACGGAAGAATGGTATCGTCTGATCAGACCGTACCGCATGAATTTCGATCCCATCTGTATGCGGGTGAATGGAATTTATCCTGATGACGTGGAAAAGGAACCGGCTTTTCCGGCGTTTTGGAAAGAGGTGGCAGAGCGGCTGGAAGGAAGTATCGTTTTCGCCCACAATGCCCGCTTCGATATGGGCGTTCTTGCGTCAGTGCTGGATGTATATGATTTGCCGGATATTCATTTCCTGTATGGAGATACGGTGGCGGTTTCCAGAATGCTTTGGAAAGAACTGCCGAATCATAAATTGGATACCGTAGCCGGCAGTCTTGGCTATGATTTCAATCACCATCAGGCGCTGGATGATGCACGCGCCTGCGAAATGATCGTGCGGAAAGCAGTAGAAAAGACGGAGGCAGCGACAATAAAAGAAATGATGGCAC
>ENA-ORPD01000794-ORPD01000794.1-human-gut-metagenome-genome-assembly--contig:-NODE-794-length-28993-cov-12.717776_pt1 | contig 28993 bp, 36 predicted proteins | sample MGYA00242143_ERZ509076 | MGnify/ENA primary metagenome ERZ509076 (study PRJEB26280, sample SAMEA2338706) | human gut metagenome | biome: human gut; feature: human-associated habitat; material: faeces... | reverse complement strand
TGCACAGTCTTAACCGTTAAGACGGTTGTAAAGATAGTGAAAATTCTAATTATACAGAGATGCGGGCAATAAAACTCACGGTCGATTTCCGCGACTGGCGCAAATTGGATGAATTCCTTGATGGAATCAAAGACGACGACACATTCGTTCACAGCATTGATAACACATCGGCGCTGATTGTTACAGAAGGGAGCTGCGGAATGTCTTTCGTTCAGGCTCACATAGCCGATACATTTGAAGATGCAGATATTGAAGACCTCAAATAATATGAAACAGATTAATCTTCCCAAAGCAAAGAAAGCGAAACTCCGTCGGGATTTCGGAGTCAGTAAAGTTACGGTCTGGTCAGCACTGAACTATGTAACCGATAGCGACCTTGCAAAAAAAATCCGAAATGCCGCGTTGGCTTATGGCGGCAAGGTTGAGTGTAGCATCTCTGTCCCGGAAGGCTTTATGCCCAACTGTGAAACGGCTTACGAGCGAGGAGACGATGGGCATGTGCGGCGTATTCTCCAGACCTTCTCTAATGGCGTTCGAGTAGAGTTCAACAACGATGAATGTACGGCGATGATTCTTCGGAATGAGACGCCGGTCAAATCCTATGAACAAGTCGCAATTCAAGACTGGGGGAATATCGTGTTTGAGGCACAGGGTCTCGCGGAGTCATTAAATGGATAAGGTCATGAACAACACGAGACGGAAACAGCTTCAGGAAATACAGACCGAGCTTCGAAACATCTACGAACGTCTGGATATTCTTCGAGACGAAGAACAGGCCGCGTATGACAATACGCCGGAATCGCTACAAGAATCGGAACGAGGCGAGAAAGCGCAGGAAGCCATCGACACAATGGAAAGCGTACGGGATCAGATTCTGGAATCTGCCGACGAAATCGATGAAATCATATAATAAGAAATGACACAAAAAGAATTTGAAGATCGCACAAAGCGGACGATAACAGCAGAGGATTTCTATTTGGTGCAGAACCTCTATATGGCTGCCGGAGAAGTAGACAAGGATGAGTTCTGCAAGGAGATGCGGGCCATGTGTGCCTATGACGCGGCTAATGACCAAATAGAATTGCGCCGCACTCTGAAAGAAGTCGGGCAGCATGTTGGTGCGAAGGATGCCGAACTCAACCTTCTGAAGAGAAGGATGAAAAGCAAGTATGAAGAGCTTGCAGGGTTTCTTCTCGGCAAGGCGTGCGCTTATGAGGATACAGACTTCTACAAAGAAGCGGTGAGACTCATCGGGCAACGGGAGGTGACGCTTATGAAGTTGAATATGGATTTACCCCTTTGGGACGAAGATAAGCGGTTTATCGTATCGATGCTTGAGGAATAAGGCTATTCCCGCGAACATGCAGGTGTTGTCCGGAGCGATGCCGGCGCGGGGGCAAGAAACGAAAAATCATGGAGTATTTCGGAAACATAATAGCGGTAACGATGCACGACCTTACGCGGTCGGACGACGGAGAGGCTGTGATGACGAAAGCCGCCTACGATTGGAATGTCACCAAAAAGAATTTCAATATTCTTCGTTCGGGTAAAGGCCCCGGGTGCTATGCTCTCATTGAGTATCGCTCGCTGCCCGAACGGTTCCGAATCCGGTTTGAGGAGAAATATGGTGATCCCGAGAAGACGATGAGACAGGAAGAGTTGCCGCTTGCGGCTGACACAGAAGCACAGAAATACTACCACGGGCATCTGTTACCCAACGGAGAGCACCTGCCCGAAGGGAAGCAGAAGGAGTACACGCTGAATGCGCGGGTGCTGAACGCCCTGCGGGAAATGCTCGAGACTCAAAAGACGATGCGTCGGGCCTACGGCAACCACACTCCGGTGATCTGGTCGAATATCTTCAAAGCCGCCGAGGAACTGCGCGGAACCTACGGGCACACCCTGCCCAAGAGCGAAGCTCGTTTGCGGGATAAACTCCGCGAGTACACGAAGGAGGGCTATGGTTGCCTCGTGTCGGGCAAGTTCTGTAACGCGAACACGGTGAAGATCACGAAGGCCGCTGGCCGTCAGATCGTCGCCCTGCGTCGCTGCCGGGTCCCGGTCTACACGACCAAGCAGCTCTTCGAAGAGTTCAACCGCATCGCCGAGCGCCGCGGATGGAAGCCGCTGGCCTCGCAGTCATCGCTGGTTCAATACCTCGAGCGGCCGGAGGTCAAGCCGCTGTGGTACGACGCCGTGTACGGCGAGCTGGCGGCCAAGCAGCTGCTCGCCCGGCGCAACAAGACCGAGATGCCGACCATGCGCGACTCACTGTGGTATGGTGACGGTACGAAACTCAACCTGTTCTACAAGGCTGTCGAGAACGGCCGGATGGTGGTTCGCTCGGTGCAGGTCTACGAGGTGATCGATGCTTACAGCGAGATGTTGCTGGGGTATGCCGTCAGCGATACCGAGAACTTCGACGCCCAATGCCGTGCGTTCCGCATGGCCATCGAGACGGCCGGATGCAAGCCTTACGAGATCGTCACCGACAATCAAGGCGGCCAGCGCAGCAAGATCGCGCAGCGGTTCTTTGCGAACATCTGCCGGGTGAACCGTCCGACGGCACCGTACAACGGTCCGTCGAAATCAATCGAGTCGGCATTCGGTCGCTTCCAGTCGCAGGTCCTGCATGAGGACTGGCGTTTCACGGGCGGCAATATGTCGTCGAAGGAGGCATGGAAGATCAACCGGGAGTTCCTCGAAGCGAACAAAGAGTCGCTGTTCACCTACGAGGAGATGCTGGCGGCCTATGCCGAGGCCCGGAACAAGTGGAACGCGATGTCGCACCCGGCCTGCGCTGAAAAGACGCGCGAGGAGATGTATCGCACAAGCGTCAATCCGGAGGCAGATCCGGTATCGGAGCTGGATATGATCGACCTGTTCTGGCTGACGACCGAGAGTTCGAGCATCTTCACGGCTGACGGCATCACGATTCAATACCGGAACCGGAAGTATACCTACGAAGTGCTGACCGGCGACGGGCAGCCCGACTATGTATGGCGCAGGGAAAATACCGGCCGGGGATTCTTCGTGCGTTTCGACCCCCAGCGGATGGACCGGGTGCTGCTTTACACCGAAACCCCGATGGGTCTGCGCTACGAGACCGTGGCCTATCCGTACCTCACCATCCGTCGCAACATTCAGGAACAACGGCCGGGCGACATGGACTTCATCCGCCTCAATGACGAGGCGAACAAACGCGAACGGGTGCGACGCCAGATCGAGGCGCACGCGCTGGAGTTGGAGCACGGCGTCGCCCCCGAACAGCACGGGCTGCGCACGCCGGCCATCAAGGGCATCAGCGAGAAGGAATACGAGCGGCTGGCCGACGCGGTCATGGCCCTCCCAGCCGAGCCGGACTCGGAACCGGTGACCGTCGGCGAATACACCAAGGCCGTCAGCAACATGGACTTCGATCCGATGTCGGTATTCAACAGGATGTAATCTTTAACCATAAGGCAATATGAAACAGTTATCACTCGAGGAAAAGAAAGAGATTCAAGGCCGGTTGCAGGCGTATGTGTCCAAGTACCCCAGCCAGAACAAGGCCGTGAATTCGCTCGGCATCAGTGCGGGCACGATCAGTACGATCCTGAACGGCAAGTTCGAGAACATCAGCGACGAGATGTTCTTGCGTATCCGCTCACTGGTATCCCCTGCGAATCCGGACGAATGGATCGTCTGCGAAACGGCGGCCTACCGGGAACTGTCGCTCCTGCTGGCCGATGCACAGGAGAACCAGAACGTATCGTGGGTGGTCGGCAACGCCGGTATTGGTAAGACGACTACGGCTCACGAGTATGCCGCGAATCATGAAAACGCCTTCGTGATCTCCTGTTCGGAAGATATGCGTCGCGGGGACTTTATCCGGGAACTGGCGCGGGTGATCGGCCTGAAGCTCACGCAGTCGAGCCTGCGGGAGAAACTCCAAGCCGTGACGGACGAACTGCGAGTGCTGGACCGGCCTCTTCTGATCTTCGACGAAGGTGATAAGCTGATGGATACGGTGTTCTACTATTTCATCTCGATCTACAACGCTTTAGAGGGCCGCTGCGGCATCATCTTCCTCTCGACGGAGTATATCAAGCGCCGCATGAATATCGGGCTGGATTACGACAAGAAGGGCTACGATGAAATCTTTTCGCGCATCGGCCGCCGGTTCATCGACCTCACGCCGGCCACACGTCACGAGGTGACGGCCGTATGTCTTGCGAACGGTCTGAATGCCGAATGTGCGATCTCCGATGTGCTGGCCGATGCCCGTACGGTCGTTTCGAAATCCGCGAATCCGTGGGATAAGAAACAGGTGCAGGATTACTACGACATGCGCCGTGTCCGCAAATCGGTACACAAGAGCAAGAAACTCGCACAGGTACGGAAATAATCAATTGAACATCATTCAAACGCTATTCAAATGGGACGCACGTTATCCGCGAAACAGGTTCTGACGCTCAAGCGCAAGACGATCCGTCTGGGCGGCATCTGGGATGACTGCGTCGGTGAGATCGACCGTACCGGCGTGGTGTTCTTCTGGGGCAACAGCGGCAACGGCAAGACCTCGGCGGTCGCCTCCTTCTGCAAGGAATTGACCCAGTTCGGCCGGGTACTCTACCTCCCGCTGGAGGAGGGGCTGGGCGGCACGACGCAGGACGCCATCCGTCGCTATCGGCTCGACGAGTGCGGCCGCAAGTTCCAGTACAATGCGACGATGACCTTCGCCGAGATGGACGAAGCGCTGTCGAAACCCCGCTCGTGGGATTTTGTGGTGATCGACTCCTTTCAGTACACCCAGATGAGCTACAAGGAGTACATCGCTTTCAAGGAGCGTCACCGCAACAAACTGCTGATCTTCGTCAGCCATGCCGACGGCAAGCGCCCGGACGGACGCACCGCGATGAAGGTGATGTACGATGCCTCGCTGAAAATCTGGGTCGAGGGACATAAGGCGTTCAGCAAGGGACGCTATATCGGCCCCGTAGGCAAATGCGTGCTTTGGGAGGAGGGCGCGAAACGCTACTGGGAAGGCAAAACATTAAATCGGAAATAGTTATGGATTTGAATTCGCAAAACAAGGTAATGAAGGCCGGCTTCATGCTTATCCGCAAGGATGATCATCCGCAGCCGAGGATCAAGTACAAGCAGTTCGGGCTTCCCGAATGGCGGACGTTCGAAAAGTTCGACACCAAGGCGGCACGGGATCGCCGATACAAGGAATTATTGCACAACAGCACCATAATCGAAGATTGACCTATGAATATCCAAAAAATCTACATCAGCGGGAAGATCACCGGTCTTCCGATCAGCGAGGTGATCGCCAAGTTCAGGGCCGCGGAAGCGAAAATCCGCCGCTTCGGATTCTGTCCGGTCAGCCCGCTGGAGAACGGGCTGCCGTTCGAGGCCGCATGGCCCGACCAGATGGGAAAGGATGTCGCCCTGCTACTCCGCAGCGATGCCATCTATATGCTTCCGGATTGGCAGCAGAGCGAGGGTGCGACGATTGAGTACCTCATTGCCCGCCAGCGGCGTATGCGCATCTTTCTGGCGGAAACTTTCGACGCTCATGCGGCGGTTGAAATCAATCCCGAACAGCACCATGAAACGGAAGCGTAACTATTCACGGCTCTACGCTATCGCCAAAGCGAAAGGTATCGACCTTGAGGAGCATAAGGAAGTGCTGGTGTCGCAGTTCACCAAAGGGCGTACCTCGTCACTGCGCGAGATGACGCCGGCCGAATACGAGGAGATGTGCGAGTGTCTCCAGACAGGCAAACAGCGGGGCGAGAGTTCGGCCGAATACAAGGAGCGGCTGCGCAGGGCGCGATCGGCGGTCCTGAACCGGATACAGCGACTCGGTGTCGATACGGCCGACCGGTCGTTTGCTCCGGTGAACGAGTTCTGCCTGAATTCGCGTATCATCGGCAAGCCGTTCGGACTGCTAACTGTCGAGGAACTGCAGGCGCTCATTCCGAAACTGGAGGCGATCCTGCGTAAGCCCCAAACGGTGAAGCCGCAACGGATCATTCAGATTCCGATTTTCATACGACACGACCAATTACCGAGCTGATATGGAGAAACCTACAATAACCGTCGATTTGTCTGGGGCGCAGGGAAATATTTTCACCCTGATGTCGGAGGCGCGAGCAGCGATCCTATCCGATGTTCGGAGGCTCGGCTTCCAAACACGGAAATCGCGTGAAGAGCAAGACCGGGACAAGGCTCATGCGGAGTTTGTTGCAGGGCAGATGATGCGAGAAGTGATGCAAACCCATACATATGACGGGGCGCTCGCTATCATCCGCCGATATGTGAACATCAAACAGAAAGGGGGTGAGCTATGAAGTAAACCGATACGGGTGGCGACAGGCGAACAACGAAATGGGAAAAATTGGCTGTTGTTTATAGATAAGCAAAGGGGTTCGAGTCCCCGGCCACCCGCAACCCCTTTTTAGCGAATGAATCGAGTGCAAGTAGGGCGACGATGGCGCAGGGTTTTATCCGCCGAAACAGGTCGGCGGTGGCAAAGCGGAACAGGACGCTTGACTCCATCGGACAGATGACGCGAAAGGCTCTGACAGCCGGGAAAGACCGGCAAACGGGTCGGCAGGGCTTCCGGTTCCACCGGAGGCGTAGCGCAATGGCCAAAGCAATGCGGCTGTTATCCCGGTTCGAGTCCGGGCGACCTGCAGTTTTAATCCCCAAACGTGTATAGTATGCAAAAAATCATGTTCAACGACCGCTACGGCTTGACGCAGGCGGTGATCGAGGGTCGAAAGACCATGACGAGGCGGATAGAGTTGATTGGATCGGAGCAGGACATAATAGCACCGGGCATATTCGAGGTGACAAGCAGGTGTATTAAGGTTCGTCAAAACGGTCAACTTATAATGTCGGTCCCGTTGCGCTACAAGGTCGGCGAGGTCGTAGCCGTGGCGCAGAGCTATAAAAATGCCGGACTTGATCCTACGCAATATATAGCCAATGGTGATGGCTACCAGCTGATCGGCAAACACAGAGGTTGGCGTAATAAGATGTATGTCAAAGCCGAGTTGATGCCTTATCGCATCCGCATCACCGGAACCCGCTGCGAGCGGTTGCAGGATATTCCGGACGCGGATTGCCTTAAGGAGGGTATTCGGTATATGCCCCAAATAGGCAAGTTCTATTTCGAAGATGTGCGCCGAGAAGAGGGGTTCTATTTTGACGATCACCGCGAAGCCTTCGCCGCGCTGGTCGGCAAGGTGTCCGGTCGCGGAATATGGGAACGCAATCCGTGGATGTGTGTTTATGAATTCACCTTAATCAAATAATTATTCAATGGAAAAGATGTACACCAAGAAGGAGGTGGCCCGCCTGTTGGCCGACGAACGTACACGTTGCGTCTACCTCTGTAATCAGCGAGAAGAGAAACTGCGTCGACAGTTATCGGGCGCCCGGATCGGCACCCGAGAGAGCCTTGCCCGTGCTGGACGTATCGTGAGTGAGCTGTTTTTCGATTTGCTCGGCGCGAATAAAATGGACAAGGAACGGGATTTCGGCGAACAGATGGTCGACTTGATCGAACGGGATTATTTCTCGATGCTTCCGCCGATGGATAAGAAGCCCCTCGATGCAAAGGTCTATCCGAGTGATGAGCAGACGATCTCTGTTGTCGAAGATGAAACCTACGGCGGTGCTCATTGCTACATCATCCGGGAGTGCCTCGGCTTTGCCGACGGTAAGACGCAGTATACTGATACGGAACAGGTCGTCCAGTTCGTGCAGAAGAACGACGACGGTTCCATCGTCCCGGGCCTGCAATCCGAGCAGTTGGTTCTGGCCTTGCTTGACCGCCATGAGAAACTGAACGCGCGGTTCCCGTCGGAGCAGAACGCCAAGATGCTCGCCGGGCTGCGGATGTTTCTCGAGGCGTGCGAGGAGCGGGTAAGGAGCCGCATGGAACGCGGGGTGATGGGGGAACTCAAAAAGTAGGCAGCAATGGAAGAAAAACGTAAATGGGGCGAACCGATATTGTCAATCGACGGGAAGCCTCTCGGCCCCATCCGAACGATCGACTACATTATCTGCGACGACCTTGTTGTTCCGGAAGAAGCGCTTGAGCCTGCTCACGCGCATTGGAATAAACAAAATCCCAGATTGACGGAAGCGCTCGAAGCGATGGTGAAAGCCGTAAGGGAAACCGAGCAAAGTTTCAGGTTTACATGGGGTGTGGTTGGCAACCTTGCAGCCATGATTCGACGTTTTCAACTTCGGCTTCCGCCTATCCGATTTCGGTCGGTCGTACCGAAGAGACATTCGGAATCGCGCCGTAAACAGTGGCCGACGCGATTACAGCGACGAAGAAAAAGACAAACCAAAAACAAGGTAAAACGATGAAAGTGAAAATCAAAGGGTACAAGGAATTGCAGGAGGCGATCTACGCTTTCGATGACGGTCGGCTCGTCGGGGTGATACTCGCCGAGGACGCAGACGACGGGACATACAATGTCTATCCGATGGAACTGGTAACGAATATTTACGACAACTGATTATGGACATCACGAAGATGACAGCAGCGGAACGCGCCGAGTTGAAGGCGCAGCTTGAGGCCGAGGAGCGTGCCGAGAAACAGAAACGTGAAGATGACATTGCCGCATATAAGAATGCCGTCGACGAGTTTTGCCGAGACAAATTCACCCGTCTGCAGGTCTTGAGCCGTGAAATGCGCAGGTTGAAGGAAGAGGTGTTCGGCGATGCGGATACGCTAATCAGCCTGAAGGACGAGTTGTTCAACACGAAATCCGACCGGCACAGCGACCAGTTCACGACCTCCGACGGTCGCATCACGATCGCTCTGGGGAACCGCACGAACGACGGCTGGGACGACACGGTGAACGTCGGGGTCGATAAGGTCAAGACGTTTATCCGGTCGCTGGCCAAGGACGAAGACTCGGCCGCGCTGACGGAGATGGTCATGAACCTTCTGGCGAAGGACCGCAAGGGGAACCTGAAGGCAGGCCGCGTACTGCAGTTGCGGGAGATCGCCAGCAAGTCGGGCTATCCGGAACTTATCGAGGCTGCCGATATCATCCAAGCCGCCTATCGCCCCGTTGCCACCTGTCAGTTCATCTCGGTGTCGTATAAAGACGAGAAAGGTGTGAAACAGACGTTGCCGCTCTCGCTGGCGGCAATGGAATAGAATCGTTGCTCCGTAAAGAAAATCCCGCTTATCAAAAAGCGGGATTTTCTTATCTGATTTTCTTCAGGGAGAGGTCTCGGTCGAAGATATGAATGGAAAGTACATCACCCTCTATGCGCCCTGTAAATGTGTTCGCACCGGTTTCAATCGTTACGATCGGGGCCTTGAACCTGTAACGGTACTCCTGATTGACAGCGTCGAATTCGCCGATTTTCCACTGGTAGGTGCATTTTTGCCCGAGGGCGAAATAGAAGGTGTCGGTGCGGTTCCCGTCGGCCTGACTCCATACCGTGCCGACCAATTCATCCGACGCCGGGGTTTCGTCCTTATCCGAACAGGAAGGAAGGATCATGGCGGCGAGGCAGATGGACAAAATCAGGAATAGTTGTTTCATGGCAAGAGGATTTTTAAAACAAAGATAGTATTTTTCTGAAAAACAACTTAATTTCGTTAAGCAAATAGGGAGAGACGCCGGTTTTCTCCCTATTTTTGTGCATTCAAGCATGCAATCTGTAATACCCCCCCCGTGAATGCCCAGAGGACGAAGCAAAGGACTTATCGAAAAGCGCAACGAAGCGCTCTGCCGTCGGTGGTACTACTGGACGGAGCTGCAGCGCCTGCGTTTTGACGATGCGTTGAAGATTCTCTCCGAACAGGAGTTCTTTCTGTCTGAAGACCGTATCATGGCGATCATCCGCCAATATTGCCGGGAGCATCCGGACGAGGGCGTTAAACCCGTCCCGCGGGTTCGGAAGCCTCGCCTCACCTCGGCACAACTGGGCCTGTTCATCGGGGAATGATCACAACTTCACGCGTTCTGTGTACTGGAACGTCAGTTTATACACCTTCACACCGCCCTCGAGTGTATATTCGTTGCTGCGTCTTCGGTCCAGCGGTGATATTTCCGGTCGGAACCGTACACCCTGTACTGCCTTGAACAACTGATCGCGCATCGTTTCACGATCGGCGATACGTTCTTCTGTCGTCGATCCGTAATGGGTGTCGTCATAGCAGTTGATGGCGAGCCGTAATGTTACGGACGTCACACCCTTCTGCAGAATCGGCAGCAGACATTCGGTCGTCCATTCCGTCTCACTCATTTCGATCAACACACAGGGGAAAACAACCGGATACTGGTCGTCCTGCGATTCCAGCTGTCCGTAATCTTCATCCACGGCGACTTCGGGCATCGCCTCCTTGATTCGCTTCATGAGCGCAAGCTTCATACTTTCCATGATCTACAATTTGAGTTTCGCTTCGAGCCGCCGTTCGAAATCGGCGTGTATTTTTTCATTCAGCTCCCGGCTGTCGCCTATGAACTGCCGTTGCGGAATCCGAATGCGGAGACGTTTCTTCTTGGTCAGGGCGAGTGCCTTCCACATCTGCGCTTCGGGGGTTGCCGCTTCGACCGTCGGAGCCTTTCCGGCCGATTTGCGGCCTTTCGTGCCTTGCTTCGGCTTCCCGGTCGCTTCGTAGTATTTCGCCCACGCAAACCGCCTCATTTTAGGCGTTACGGCGGGCGATACGGTGTCTCCCCAATTGTGCGTCGGTGCATAGGGTACGTCGTTCAGTATCTTCACCCGGTATTCTCCCGGTTCGTAACGTATGCCGCCGAACAGGTGTTGCCGCAAAGAGAGCAGAGGGCCGTGCTGACTTGCTGCCGACTTGCCGCCGGACAGCTGACGGCGGGTCTTCTGCCACGGATGCAGGCCGCCGTTTACGAATCCGCCTTTGCGGAAGTTATCCTGAAAATGCCGTTTGGCGATATTGCCGGCGCTGATCGGCATTTCCCGTCGCAGGAGGGTGTCCACCTCTTTGCGTTTGGCCCGAAGGAGCCTTGAGAACTCTTTGATATCCATTCGAACGTCATTCAAAAAAGGGTTCGACGAAAAAATTTGTTTTTCGGAATAAACATTGCTATATTTGCAAGCGAGGAGGATTATTCCTCGTCGTATAACGTCTGAACGTCAGTCCGGCTCCATATCGGGAGTAGTTGCGCGGTTCAGACGTTATTTTTTGTATATGGTATAAGGACGCTCCAGCACGGCGGCGTTTTCGCTTTTCGTCCGGGCTTCGCATTTCACTACGAAGGTTTGCCCGTCGACATCCAGTTCGTAAACCGTGTATTCGACCAGACCGCGCATCTGCTTCTTCTCCGTGAAATGTTTCGGCTGCTCGGTACGCACGAACCGCAGCCGATCCAGATAACGATCCATCTTCAAAGCTACCGTGACGCTTTCGGCATCGGCCGCATGATAAACCAATTGCCGGATGTCGGACTTCGAACACATTACCGTTCCGTATTTCAACTCCGGACTCGCGTGTACGACCGGCGCCGACAGAGGCAACTTGCTGATGCGGGCCGTGGCGTCGATCTTCTTTTCCGCCAGCTCCGCCCGTTTTGTCGTGAGCGTCTTTTCGGCTTTCTGAACCGCCTGCAGGATATTCTTGCACCGGTAGCAGTCTTTTGCCTTGTCGGTAAAGAGCGACAGCTGTATGCCCTTGAAGGGACACCCTTTGCAGTCGGAGGGGAAATACGGGTGGTCGTCGGAGAATATCCGAGCTGTTCGTGCCGGATTCCCCGTCAGCCCGGGCGAGGGCTTGATGCGCTCGCCGTCCAAGCCACTGTTGTCCGTCGGGGGTTCCGCCGTCGCAGCCCATCCGCATTGACATCCCCACTCGTCGCCGGGTTTGTGATCTTCCCAGAAGGGGGCGTCGACGGGCCAGATGCGGTGGTAGAAGGGCATGTGCGACTCGCGGGGATTCACGGCTGTCGAGGGCAGCCACTCGATATTCGGGAGCACATCGGCCTCGGAGATGAACTGCCGCATTTCCGCGGCCCTGTGCGCACGCTTGATGGCGGTATCGTACTCGGTGCGAAGCCATGAATCGACGTGATGGCTGGCGATCGGTTCGACGTCCTGCAGAAAGCGCTCGAAGGGTTTCAGCTCTCCGTTCTCGTCAATGAGTTGCGCGGCCATATCGCGGCCCATGCGGTGCGTCTTGAAGGCGGCGAATACGCTGTTGTTCGTGCGTAGCTGTCGCATGAAATCTCCGTCGGTCTCGCTCCCGGCGAATCCGATGTCGGTTGCAGCGTCGAATACGCGGCTTACTTCCTCGAAGAGTTCGCCGTCGATTTCCATGCGGGGATCGTATCGCCGGTGATAGATGTTGCGCAGTGCAGCGGCGAGCACCTTGCTGTCGAACGAAAATCCGCTTCCGGCTTCCCTGTTCCGTGCGGCATCGAGATAGAGCGCATCGACTACCAGTCTAAATCCGCCCCCGTGTCTGCGGGGGCGAGGCCGAAAAAATCGCACAGCCGGTCGAATATGCCATTCTTCTCTTTGCCTTTCCCCCGTGAACCTTTGGTCTTCGGATCGTTGCCTCCATCCCCGTCTTCCGCTTCGTCCTCTTTCGGTGCTGCGGCTGCAAGTCTCGCTGCGGCTGCCTGCTGTTCGGCCTTGAGCTGATCGTAGTTCTTCGGTTTCTTGACCCCGTAGGTCTCATAGAGGTAGTCGTCATCGAACGGCAGCCCCATTTCGTTCTTCAGCCGACAGTCGATGTTGATCTGCGCCGTGAGGTCCTTGTCCTTGACCGATACGAATGCGAACTTGCCGCCGGCGGTGTCTATGCCCATCGATGCGAATACGTCCGTCACCTCGTAATTGAGAATATCGAGGATGCGGCGCTTGATGAAGCAGGTGATGTCGACTTCGCCTTCCTTCTGGACGGTTCCGAGTGCCTGCGTTCCCTTGTCTCCGACCTCGGTGGTCAGAGTATTGCCGTTTACAGCTTTCGAAATTTCGCTGTTGCAGGTGATATGCAGCCGGTCGTAGAGGGCGCTTCCTCCGGATACGTTTCCGGCCTCCAGCAGATTGATATTCGTGCCGTCCGGATGTACGATAACGCCGGCACCTCCCATGTTGTAGATGTCCTCGACCAGCTTCTCGCGCGCTTTCTCGTCCCATGCGTTGTATGTCCCCTCGCGGATCGGGCGTCCGAATATCTCGCCCAGTTCCGCCCAGTCTGCGACGTTGTTGCGCTTGAGGATCACCCAGAAGGCCACGACCGCGAGGTTCCCGATCTGCCGGGGGTCCCCGATGTAGAGCAGGTCGGCGAACTCGTCCCAACTTTCGCCCGCAAGATCGGTCTGGTTGCGCAGGATCGTGCGGTTTATGGGGTCGACATGCTTGCGGGGCACGAGTTTGTAGTCGATCCATCCGGTCTTGTCCTTGAAGAACTGGAACAGCGAACCGCCGACGCCCTTCCAGTCGTCGTCGATCAGGTCCGAGAGGAAGCGGTTGAACCACGGCGAGTCGATATGCTCCTGCATCTTTTTGTCGGCTTTTCCGTTGCGCATGAACTGAATCTGCGTTGAAAGTATCGCGGCCTTCTGCTTGCGCAGCACGGAGAAGAGATGCGAGTCGAGCAGCACATCTTCGTACAGGTCTATGAGTTTCCAGCGGCGCGGGTAGTCGATCAGTTCGGCACCGCGTATGCTGTCCATGTATGCGGATACGTCCAGCCCGCCCCGGCGTGTAGGCTGCAGGACGATGGTCTGCGTCGGCGTGCGGCCGATATTGCCGCCGTCGGTAACGGTTTTATTTCCTTTTTTTTGTGCCATATCAGAATCTGTTTATCCGTTTGGGATTGCTGCGTATCTGGAACTGCGCGGCGGCGTCTTTCTCCGCCTGTCCGACCTCGGGAAGTCCGTCTACCGAAATGTCCCCCTTGCGTACTCCTTTAAGCCATTCGACGGCCCGTTCGTAGCGGTCGGTGCGGATTTGCGACATGTTGCGCGGGTTGTGGACGCAGAAGATGTGGTAGATGGCAATGTCGAGCGCCATCATCAACACGAGCTGGTTGCGCTTTCCGCCCTCGGCCGTGAAAATCTTATCGCAGTCGTAGCGTGCCGAGAGGTAGCCGCGCATCTCGGCGATCGCCCGATCCTCGCATATCTCGATGATCTGACGGTCGGAGCGGATCAGGGCGTCGAGAATCTCCTGATGAATGGAGGCGTCGTAGTCCTCCTGTGTAATGAATTGAGCCATATCACTGTCTGAATTTGTTCCTGCGAGCCATCACCTTCCGTGAAGTTGTCTGCACGGGGTGCAGCAGCGCGATCTTGTCGTCGATGAATCTGTTTCCGCCCTCGATGCTGTCGATGCCGTCGGCGTGGTATTTCAGCGCCATGGTGAAGAATTTGAATTCCTCTTCGAGGGCTTTCATGTTGGGGTCGTTCTTCTCGGCTTCATTGAGCACCAGCAGTCCCTCGCGGTTCATCGGCTCGAGATTGGCTTCGATACGCACGGCCTTGTCGGTCTTTTTCTTTTCGTCGGGCGTCACCGAGATGTTTATGCCCAGTTCCTTACACTTGCGGGCCATGGCCGGACGGAACACCTGCTGGAAAAAGGGGTCCTGCAGCGAGTTGTTCTCCTGTACCAGATACACCGTCCGGCACCCGCGGGCCACTGCATGGAGATAAAGCGTGAAATAGTGCGACACGAACTCCTCGGTCGTCATTTTGCCCAAAAAGCCCTTCACGACATAGAGCGTGCGGTCGAGTTTTCCCAACAGCCACATGGACTTGAGCGATCCCTTTCGGTTCTTCGCCGTGCCTTTGGCCTCCGATTGCGTCGGGTCAGCGTAGATGCACATGAAGGGGAAGCGCTTGAGGGGCGGTACCTTCCCGTACTTGCGTGTGGCGAATATCTTTCCTTCGACGACCGGATTGTTGAAATACTCGGCCTGCTGTGCCTTGGTCGATATCTTCGACAGGGCGCGGTCGATCAACTCCTCGGTGTTCTTCTCCGGCCATGTGCTGCGTCCCTGCTCATCGCGGATGTTCACGATATCCCAATGGTCGGCCATTGCGCCTGCGCGGACAATGCAGCAGTCCTCGGCGATGATATTACCGCAGAAGACGACCAGCAGCGGCTCGGAGGTCGAACGGGTCGGATAGAGGGCATGTTCCCACCAGTCCCACTTCTTATCCAGTACGTCGGGATTCATGCACTCCTCGTCGGTATCGAAGTCGTCGAGCAGCAGGATGTCCGGCCGCACGGCTTCGTTGCGAGCGCCACGGGGTGCGTCGCCGGCTCCTACCCCGAGAACCATGGCGCCTTGCCGGGTCTTGAACTCCAGCTCGGCCCATTCGCCGACGGACATCTGCTCGCCGTAATATTGGATGATACGGCGGTTGGATTCGAGGTTGGCCCGGTAGGGGGCGAGCAGACGTGCCGCAGCCTTCTGTGTTGCCGACGCCAGAATGACTGTGCTCTTCTTGCCGGTCAGGATCAGGCGGAGCACGGCCATCATCACCTTCGTGCTTTTTGCCAGCTCTCGGCTCCATGACAGCACCTCGAACCATTCGGGGTTGTAGAGAATGCGCTTGGTAGCCCTCTTCTGGAAAGGCGCCGAGGGATATTTCGCATATTTGGGGAAGAAGAACCGCTCCCATTCCTCCTCATGCCCGGGTGCTTCGAGCCACAGACGGTGTTTTTCGATCTCGGCCGGAGACATCGACTCGTCGATGGGCGTATCGTTGTAGATGGACTCCTTGAGGGCTTCCCAATCCTTCAGGGCGTCGCGGTCGATCTGCTTCATCACATCAGCGATTTAATGAATTTGTCGAACAGGCGGGTGAAAGTCTTGGTCAGTTCCAGATCGACCGGCCGCAGCCATGCGATGAACCGCTGGGCCACTCCCACGATCTCATGAATGCCGGTCTCCGTTTCCAGCTTATTGATGGCCGTCGTCAACTTGGCAATGGTATCCGCCTCTTTGGGCGTGGCGAACCGCCGACCCGCTTCCCGGTCGAGAATACCGTTGTTGATCTCGGCGATTTGCCGTTGCAGGTTCTTGATCTGCTCCTCGCGGGTCATGGTCAACGACACCTTGTGCTCGTCCCATTTATCGGTCTTCGCCCAGCGGATGACGGTCTGCCGGGAAACGCCGCACGCCTCGGCGATTTCGGCTTGCGTCCGACTTTCGTTCAGGTACATCGTGAGCGCCCAGCGGCGCATCTGTTCAGAGGTCATTTTTGCCATTGTCGTCGTTGTTGCTTTTCTGCAAAATTGACTTATAAAAGGCGTGTGGGCAAATCGTAAATACATGATAACGAGTTTAAACGATATCATGTCGTTTTAAAGTTGCATGATGTTTTTCCGATTTGCAGGGCGGGAAAATAGGGCTCAATTTTGTGCAAAACGAAGCACGAAATGGAACGCATCTTCAACATTATTCCCGGTCCGCAGGCGGACTCCTGCTGCATCCTGATGTACGGGGAAATCGGCAGTTACGGCGAGGTTACGGCAACGGATATCGTTACGCAGCTCATGGACGCCGAACGTACCTATCGCCGGATCGACGTAAGGATCAACTCCGTCGGCGGCGAGGTCTTCACGGGTATCGCCATCTTCAACGCTCTGCGCCAGTCGAAGGCCGAGATTACCATCTATATAGACTGTATCGCGGCATCTACGGCATCGTTCATTGCCGGTTGTGGCCGCCCTGTCAAGATGGGCCGCTATGCGCAGTTGATGCTGCACCGTCCTTCGAGCTATGCCTACGGGGATGCCGAGAAAATGAAGTCGAGCGCCGCCCAACTGGAGCAGATCGAAGACATCCTGTGTCAGATTTATGCCGACCGCACGGGCCGGACGGTGGAGGATATCCGCGCTACCTATATGGACGGTGCCGACCATTGGCTGACGGCCGATGAAGCGCTGGCCTTGGGTTTCGTGGATGAAATCTACGACGATCCTCGAGGCGTGGCAGCTTCGGATTCGCTTTCCCCCGAGCAGCGTTGCAGCCGCTATACTGCCTGCTATCTGGATTCACTTGTTTCACATAAAACCGAAAAACAGATGATCGAAAAATTCAAGGCGATGCCGATCTTCTCCGACTGTGCGGATGAGCCGGCGATCATGGCCCGTATCTCGGAGATCGGAGCCAAAGCTGCGGCGCATGACGCCGTGGTTCAGGAACGCGACGCCCTCAAGGCGAAGGTCGCGGAGTACGAACAGAAGGAGCGCGAGGCGCTGGATGCCGCTATCACGAACGAGGTGCAGTCGGCCATCGACGACGGCCGCATCGGCGAGACGGAGCGAGAGCATTACATCTCGCTGCTGCACTCGGACAAAGCAGCCGATGCACGGGCTATCCTCTCGGGTCTCAAACCGAAGCGCCGCGTGATGGACTTCATCGGCGGGAAGCCGGGTGCGGGTGCCGATGTCTGGGCCGAGCGTTTCAGCGAGATTCGAGACAACCTTAAAGAGTAACCACAACAAAACATCAAACAAGTATGGCAATCAACATTCAAACGGCTTATGCGGGCGAGGTCCTCGAACGACTGCTCGTGAAAGCCACCACCGGCAACGAGCTGGTGCGCCGGGGCCTTATTCACGTCGAGCCGCATGTGCAGAAGGCTTTCTACATTCCGCGGCTTAAAACGGGCAAGTTCCTCCAGAAGCGCAAGGAGCAGCCCGAAGACGGGGATTCGAAAGGTGAATTCAACATCGACGAGCGCAAGCTGGAGCCGGTGGACTTCATGGCCTTCACGACCTTCAACCCGCGTTCGTTCGAGAAGTTCTGGCGCAAGTGGCAGCCTACGGGCAACCTCGTATTCGAGGAACTCCCCGCTGAAGCGCAGACGGCGTTCCTTGCAGAGCTGGCCAAGGTCGTCGATTTCGAGTTGGGCTGGCACTTCGTCAACGGCACCGCCGGAGACGGAGAAACGGATTTCTTCAACGGTATTCTGACGCGCATTCTGGCCGACCCCGACATCATCACGGCCGACGTTTCCGCAGAGACTTCGATGATCAAGCGTTTCCGCGCAGTCCACAAGGCCATTCCCAAGGCGCTGCGCAACCACCCGGGGCTGAAGTTCCTGTGCTCCGTGGAGGATGCGGACGCCTACGACGACGAGCTGACCGACCTGCACCACAAGGGAGCCGATCCCACGACGACCAACGTAGCCCGCTTCAAGCGGTATGCGCTTGAGCCTCTGGCCGCATGGCCGCAGGGTGTCGTCGTCGCCACCATCGCCACGATGGACCTCGACTCGAACCTCTGGGCGGGCGTGAACCTCTCGGATGATTTCGAGACGGTGAAGATCGACCGCCTGACCAATGCCGGGGAACGTTACTTCTTCAAGATGCTCATGAAGGCCGACACGCAGGTAGCCTTCGGCGAGCAGGTCGTTCTGGCCGACTGGCGTGAGGATGCCGCGGCACAGAAGGCCGCAGCACAGAAGGCGTGCGGCGTGACGGCTCCTGCGGACCCTGATCCCGACGAGGTGACTGAAGGCTGACCGACGCGGCCGGATCGAACGAAAAACAGCGTATAAAATTTAAAAACACAAGCACATGAAACTTAAAGTAGTGAAGCCCTTTCTGGACAAAAATGACCACAAGACCAAATACGCTCCGGGGGCTGTCCTGACCATGGATGACGCCGAGCGTATCGAAGACTTGCTCGACCGGGGCCTCTGCGTCGTCGTATCGATCAAGAGCGACGAGAAACCGGAAGAGCCGGTGGCCTACAAGGGAAAGGAGTATCCGCTTGCGGATATCAAGACGGCTCTCGCAGCCCTCGATATCCCCGTCGCCGCAAATGCCAAAGCGCGAGGTGTCGCCCGGGTACTCGAGCAGCTGACCGAAGAGCAGACCGCGGCTCTGGAGAAGGCTCTGACCAAAGAGGAGGAGTAGGCAATGACCCCTTCGGCATTCAAAAAAGCCTATTATCCGACGATCGAACGCGTCTGCGCCGAGACGGGGCTGAATCCCCTGTTTGTTGCGGCGCAGGCGGCGCTCGAGTCGGGCTGGGGCGACAGGGCCATCGGCAACAACATCTTCGGGATCACCGCCGGTGATAAATGGACGGGCAAGCGGCAGATGGTTCGCACGACGGAGTACTTCACGGATGACCGTCATGGCGGCGCCTTTGCGAAGGTTCATTCCATCACGGCGCTCAAGGACGGCCGCTATCGTTACGATGTGGATCGAGCCTTTCGGGATTACGACTCGACAGAGGAGTGCGTCCGGGATCATTTCCGGGTGCTGTCGTCGAAGCGCTATCAGAAGGCGATGCAGTACCGCGACGATGTGAGGCGCTTCGCCCATGAGATTGCACTGGCCGGCTACTGTACAGCCAATCCTGCAAAATATGCGGAGACGATCGCCGCGATCGCCGCGATGATCGCCCGCGCGTAAACGACATTCAAACACAAGGGAACAATGGAAAGCATCTGGCTGCAATTATTGACTTTCGCCCTGCCGAGCGGCTTTGTCGGCTCGGTCGTGACGTGGTTCGTGACCCGTCGGCAGCGTCGGAACGATTTTCTTGCGGAGATGCAGAAATCCATCGACCTGTTGAGTGAAAAGTACAATACGGTCTTGCAGGACAACATCACGCTGCGGCAGGAGAAGGCCGAATGGAAGGTGACTCAAATGGAGCTGCTGCTGAAGGTGGACAAACTGACCCGTGAGGTCGAGAGTCTGCGCAGACACATAAACAAACGACAAAAAGAAAATGACACGAACAATTCGGGGAAATCCCCTCGTAGTGCTGCTCGTCGTCTTGCTGACGATGACAGCGTGTGCGGCCAGCAGGTCGCAGACGTCGCAGATATCCGAGCAGGAGTCGACGACGGACCGAACACAGGAAATCGCAAACGAGCGCTTCGACAGCCTCGCCGCGCAGTTCCGCCTGCGGAACGAGAATCAGACGGAAACGAACCGGACGCTGCTGATGGTGGCGGAGGGTGTGCCGGGACAGACGGCGCAGCTGACGATCCCGATCGGGAACCTCCGTAACCTGCCGGAAGGTGCGAAATACTCGGCACAGAACGGCAGAGCCTCGGTCGAGGCCGAGCGGAAAGGCGATCAGGTCGTCGTCACCGGCAAGGCCGACAGTATCGCCCGCAGATGTCTGTATTTCGAGAATCAGGTTTTCCGACAACGTCAAACGATCGATTCTCTGGGTCAGCTCCTCGTTGCGGAACGTGCAGCCAACATGCTGCTCCAGTATCAGGCTTCGGCCAGATCGGGAACTACCCAGAGGATCGAGACGAGCAGGAAGCCGTCCTCTGCGTGGCATTGGTGGCTGCTTACGGGCTTCCTTGCGGGTGGAGCCGCAGCCGCATGGCTTACGAAGACGAACCCGCTGAAAGTAATTTTTTCATTCATTAAAAAGATTGTATAATGGCAACAGAACACGATGGCTTTATTTATGGCCTTGATGCGCTCGAATTCGCCGGCAAGGAGTTGGGGCTTATCAGCAACGACTCGATCGACTGGGGCGGTGATGAACCCTCCACCGTCAAGATTTGGGCGGCCCAGAAGCGCACGGCTCCGGCCAAGGAGCTTCTGGAAAATCCCGGTACCGACGAGTTGTCGTTCGACCTTATCAAACTGAAGCCCGCGAACATCGCACAGGTGATGGGCGGAACGGTTTCGGAGGACGGTAAGAAGTGGAACGCTCCGTCGAAGCGTGTCGTGCTGGAAGGCCCAGCCATGCTGCGCACGGCGGACGGCTCGAAGGTCGATATCGGCACCGTCAGCCTGATCGGTTTTCCCCGGGGCAAATTCGGGTATTCCGATGTCTTCAAGATTCACTGCAAGATGACGGTCACGCTTCCGGAGGGCGATGCGTCGCCGTACGGTATCGATACCGATCCCGACGCTACGGTAGTGGGATAATCGACCGATGATGGAAACGAATCCACAGGTTGAAATTGAGGCAGCGGAGGCTCTGCTCGATATCGGAGTCTCGCTGCCCTTTTTCAAGATACCGTTCATCCGCAAGACTGTCCGTCTGAAGATGGGGCGTCCTTGCTTGGGCGGCCAGATCCGACTGGCCCGTTTGTACCTGCAGACGGGGATCACCTTCGAGCAGATGCAGCAGTTCACTCACCACGAGGAGCTGGCTTACATGGCCATGCACGGGGTGAAGGTGTCGAAAATGGTTGCTTTGACCATCTGCCGGGGCGCTCTCTCGGGGTTTCTCTTCTCCGGCATCCTTGCGTGGTTGCTGCGCTGGTTTGTCGACGATGTCTATCTGCGTGCCGCCAATCTGCAGTTTCTGAAACTGCTGGGCACGAAATCTTTTACGACTATTATCAGCTCGATTTCCATGACGAACCCGATGAAACCGAGGTTGAGCCAAAACGCAAAGGGGAGTTAAAGACCAAATACGAAGGTTCTCATAGCCCCTTCGGTATCGTGTGGCAGATTGCTGCTGCGACTGGCTGGAGCGTTCGTCACATCCTCTGGGGTGTGAATTATCAGACGTTGCGCATCATGCTGGCCGATGCTCCGCGATACGTCAAGGAAAAGCAGCACAAGAAAGGAGATACGCTTTCGGGGTATTTCCAGTCGAAAATCAATAAGCGGAACAAAAAACGATGACGAAACCCGTTGAAATAGAATTTCTGATGCGCGACAAACTTACCGGCGGACTCGATGCCGCCGGCAAGTCTGCCGAGTCGCTGGGCGATCGCGTCGAACAGGTTTCGCAAAGCATCACGGAGCGCATTGCGGCCCAACGCGAACAGGTGCGCTATGTCGAACAATGCCTTAAAGACCTGAAGCACCAGTACGACAAACTGGCGCCGGGCAAGGCCCAAACCGAAATGCGTGCCGAGATCGATGCCTGTACGCGCGCGCTCGAGGAGGATAAGTCCGTGCTGACGACCCTGCGCAGCGAACACGAGAAAAACTCCGCTACGGCACGGGGACTGACGATGGAGCTGCGGCAGCTGTTGGGAACGATGGCGAAGATGCGGCTCGAAGGTCGTCAGAACTCACAGGAGTATCAGACGATGGCCCAGCGTGCGGCGCTGTTGCAGGATACGCTGGGCGACCTGCGTACGCAGACGAAAATTCTTGCGCACGACAATGCGGGACTGCAGGGGCTGATGAGCGGTGTGAACGGCGTTGCCGGAGCTTTTACGATGGCCACCGGCATCATGGGCGCTTTCGCCTCGGAGAACGAGGATTTGATCAAAGTCCAAACCCGGGTGCAGAGTGTACTCGCCATCACGATGGGATTGCAGCAGGTGATGAATGCGCTGAACAAAGATTCGGCGTTCCGGCTGGTGACGGTCGTGAAGATGAAGAACCTGCTGACGGCGGCCAATCACCGGCTGGCTGCGGCTCTGGGCATCTCGAACGCTGCGGCTTCGGCGCTCATGGCGACGCTGACGTTGGGGCTTTCGGCTGTTATTACGGGGCTGATCGTCTTGTGGGATCGTTACTCCGATTCGCAGGAAGACGCGGCCTTGAAAGCCAAGGAGCGTGTGGAAATCGAGAAAGACGGCCGTGCCCAGATGATCAAAACACGCTTCGAGATTGACTCGACGCTCAAAAAGCTGAAGGAGTTCAATGGCACCAAGGAGCAGGAGAAGGCAAAGGTCGAGGAACTCAACCGCAAATACGGTGAAAGTTTCGGCTATTACAATTCCATTGCGGAATGGTATGACGTACTGCTCCAGAAGGGCGAGGCGTATGTCCGGATGCTCTTTCTGCAGGCCAAGGTCCAGAACCTGATCAATAAGGCGGCCGAAGCTGATGAGCAGGTCAACATCCTTAAGGCCACTCCTGCGAATGACGTCGAAGGAGCGCATGGCGGCGTCTATCGGTTCTTTGCAAAAATCGGAGCCATGGAAGCCGGTATCGATCCAGCCGATATTGATCGGGAAATCGACGCGTCGAACGAGCAGATCAAGGCCCGACTGGTCGGGTCTGCCGAAGATGTTCGTGACGCTTATCTCGAGGAGGCGAAGACATTGACGGATGAATTCGCCGATATAGGTAAGGAATTCGGCCTCGGGGGCTTCATAGCTCCGAAGAATGACACCGCCGACAAGGAAAAGCTCACGAACAACCTCGTGAATTATGAGGCCAAGGCACGCCAGCGGATTGAAGATACCCGTATTTCGTTGCTGCGGGAGGGCTATGCCAAGGAGCGTGAAGAGGCGAAGAACGCCTTCGAGCAGGAGAAACAGCGCATCGACGAGGAGGAACGTCAGCGTCTCGAGTTGTACGAACGGCTGCGTCGAAGCGGTGCCGATGTCACGCCGGAGCAGCGATCCGCGATCGTCGCACAAGCCGCGGCGCAGCGTGTGCAGGCGGCGCAGGCGTATGACAACGCAATGGACGCCATATCTGAAAAAGAGACGAAAGACAACGAGACACAGCGTAAGCGGCAGCAGGATCAACTGCAAGCCCTGCTGGATAAATATCGTGACTTCGAAGCACAGCGTGCGGCTGTAAAGCATCAGGGTGATGCCGACATCGCAGCCTTGGAGGCTCAACGTACGGAAGCCAATGCTGCAGAGATAGATCGGGCCATTGCCGTTGCCCGAGATCAGATCGTACGGGGCATCCAGTCGATCAACGACGCGGAGGCGGCCGGCATCTCGCAGGATAACGGGTTTCTGAAAAGCCTCTTCGGGGATTATTCGTCGATGTCGTTCGGCAGTCTGCAGAATCTCTTGTCGCAGGCCCGTCAACTGCGCAGCTACCTTTCCGGCAAGGGCGGAGCGGACGGCATCACGTTCATTTCCGCCGAGCAACTGGCGAATATCGAGAGAAGCCCGGCCGAACTGGACAAACTGCGTAAGGCCCTCGATAAACTTCTCGGCTCCGGCAGGGATGGCGGCGGCAGTAAATGGGGCAATATTTTCAAGACCTTCGAGAAAGGGCTTGCCGAACTGAAGGGCGCCAAGGGGCTCGATGCGATTTCCGGAGCCATCGGTACGATCGGCGGAGCCGCGTCGGATGCAGCCGGGGAATTGGCCGCCATGTTCGACGAGATGGGAGATACCCAGACCGCCGACGCCATCGGCGGCGTGCAGCAGGTGATGAGCGCCGTCTCGAACATCGGTCAGGGGTTCGCTAAAGGGGGCATAATCGGGGGTATCGGAGCGGCCGTCGGCGAAGCTGCGAATTTCATCGGACAAGCCTTCGCCGCCGAGGCGCGTCACCGTGAGGCGCTGCGGGAGATCGAACGGGCGAAGCTCGACTTCCAGCGTCAGTACAACCTCGCGTTGCTGGAACAGAACCTGCTGCTGGAAGATGCGACGAACATCTTCGGTGAGCGTCAGATCGCCAAGGCGACAAACGCCATGCAGAACTACACGGACGCCCTTTCGCTGTTCAACACCGAAATGAAGGGCAAAACCCCGACGATGAACTGGTTCGAGCGACTTACGCACGACTCCTATGGGACGTATGCCAAGCGGCTGGCGCAATATCAGGAGGGCATTTACGGCCTTGCGTCGGCGAAGATCGTCACGGGACACAAGAAAACGGGCCTGTTCGGCTGGGGCAAGGGCAAGGATTTATACAGCAGCATCCTTTCTGTTTATCCGGAACTGATCGACAAAAACGGCGAGCTGGATACGGTGATGCTGCAGACGATTCTGGACACGCGGAAGATGTCCGACGAGACACGCAAGTATTTGGAGAACCTCATCGACCTGAAAGATGCGATGAAGGAGGCGGAAGAGGCTCTCGAAGACTACTTGCAGCAAACGTTCGGATCGCTTGGCGACGGAATGCTGGAGTCGGTCAAAGCCGCGGTATCCGGTACGGGCGATATGTTCGAGACGATGGCCCAGAATGTCGCTGCAACGTTCGAGAAACTGGGTGAGCAGCTGGCCTATTCGCTGTTTTTCGCCGACAAGTTCGACGAACTGGAGAAGAAACTGAAAGATATCTACGGCAGCGGCAGGAGCGAGGAGGAGATCGCCGCGGATGCGATGAGTCTCATCGACTCCTTCTATGACGGCATCGGGTCGAATATGACCGCGGCCGAAGCGTGGATGGAGGCTTTCCAGCAGAAGGCCGAGGAGATGGGCTATGATCTCTGGAAGGGTGACGGTACGACACAGAGCGGCAAAGCCGGGGCGTTTACGCCGTCTTTGACGCAGGATCAAGGCACGAAGCTCGAGGGGTTGATGACGTCGTTGCAGATGCACGGCGCGAGTGCCGACGAAAAACTGGACAACGTCACGGCTTCTTTGGGCGGCTGCTTGGATACCCTCGGACGCATTGCCAAGAATACGGATTCCCTGCCGCTGGTACTGGCACTCCTGCAGGGCTTGAAGCGGGACGGAATAAAGATAAAATGACCATGAACGTACTGAAAGGACTGCTGACGATCAATGACTCCGATCCTTATGTGGACTACGGAGCCTTTCTGGTGGAGGACAAACCGGGTGACATGAAGAACTACTCGTCGCTGCTGAAGCCCTCGGCCGCGAAGCCGCAGAAGGAGGTTTCCTTCCGGGAACGGGACGGCGTGAAGGTTCCGAACAAGCTCGTGCAGCGTTGGGAAGCCCGGGACGTGACGCTTCAGTTCTGCATCCTCGCGGCGGATCGTGCGGAGTTCCTCGAGCGCTATTCGGGTTTTGTCGACATGCTGCGTACGGGCATCGACGGCTGGCTGGATTTCTACCTCCCGGAATTGGATAAACATTTCCGGATGTATTACAGAGAGGCGTCCGACTATAAGCAGCTGACGGATTTCGAAGGTGAGGTCGCCGGGAAATTTACGGTGAAATTCCGTGAGCCGCAGCCTTCGTTTTAGGCTGCTCGAACGCTGTTCAAACACCATTCAAACAAGATATGAACATGAAGATCGGGAAGGATAAAATCCAGCATTTCGCAGTTTGTTTTGCCGTTGTGTTCGCACTGGGCGCTGCCGGCGTATGGCTCGCTGCGGGTCTCGCCATCGGCAAGGAGTATGGGGACAGAAATGCCGCCGGCAACCATTGGTGCTGGTGGGATTTGCTCTTCGACGCCCTCGGCATCGCGGCCGGTTACGGAATCTGTTATCTGATGATGATGATATGGAATTGACGATCCACAGCCAGAACAATGCCCTCAAGCTGACGGTTTCGCCGTCGGAGAATTCGACGCGTCAGAAGCGGCTGATGGCGGATCATACATTGAGTCTGTCGTTCACGGCCTTCGCGTGCGTGCCGCTCGAGGTGTACGACTATGTGGATTTCGCGGGGATGCGGTTCTGGGCTGTGGAGGAGTACGTTCCCAAGCAGACCTCGACGGTCGAATGGCAATACGACGTTCAGTTTTACGGCATCGAGAGTCTGATCCGTCAGGCGCTCATGCTGAAAATTGTCGATGGGGAAAACGCCCCTGTTTTTTCGCTGACGGCTCCGGCGCGGGAGCACATGGCGCTTGCCGTCGCAAACATCAACCGGCAGATGGGCATCACCGATTGGAAGGTCGGCGAGGTCATCGCCACGGAGAACCTCACGATCGACTATCAGGGAACCTACTGCGACGAAGCGTTCTCGAAGATCGCCGAAGCCGCCAAGACGGAGGTGTGGTTCGACGGTTATACGGTGAATCTGTGCCGTTGCGAATACGGCGAGGCGGTGACGTTGGGCTATAATAACGGTCTGATGTCGCTCGAACGCGAAATGGCTGACAATGTCAAATTCTTCACACGTCTGTTCCCCATCGGTTCGACACGCAACATTGATCCGGAGGTTTACGGTTACAACCGGCTGCAATTGCCGAGCCGTAAATCCTATGTCGAGCGGAATACGCAGCTGGGCATCGTCGAGCATTATGAGGCGGAAGCCTTCACGGGCATCTATCCGCGGCGTATCGGCCGGATTTCGAGTGTGCGCAGCGAGCAGAAGACGGGTGAGGACGGCAAGCCGTTCCTGATCTTCTATGTCAAGGATTCGACGCTTGATTTCGATCCGAACAGTTACGAGATCGCAGGTCTTGTGAAGCAGATGACGTTCCAGAGCGGCGAACTGAACGGCAGGGATTTCGAGGTGAACTACGATACGCGGAAAAAGGAGTTCGAGATCATCACCCAATGGCCCTACGACGATGATACGCAACTTCCCGGCGGGCTGCTGGTCCCGAAACCCGGGGACGAGTACATTCTGTGGAATATCCGTATGCCGCGCGAATATTACCCGCTTGCAGAGAAGGAGTACGCCGATGCTGTGGATGCGTATTTCGACGAGCATGACAAGGATCGCTGCGTGTATAAGGCGGCCACGGACTACGTCGACCTCGAGGAGCGGGCGCTGACGCTCGACGTCGGGCAGCGTGTGCGTCTGGAGAGCGACGAGTTCTTCCCGGAGCTGGGCTACCGCAACAGCCGCATCACCGCCATCACGCAGAACGTGGTGCGGCCGACGGAGATGGATATCGAGATGAGCGACGTGTTGGGCAAGAGCGCCCTGACGAAGATCGAAGAGGAACTGGGAGCGGTCAAACACTACGCACAGGCTGCCTCTGCCGCTTTGCCGGATATCGTTCGCTCGTGGGAGAGCACTCCGGCCAGCGATTTCAACCTCTTTTCAGCGAAACGCAGCCGCAAGGAGTTCCTGAACAAGCGGGAGAACGATGCGGCGCAGGGACTGATCGCCTTCCGGAAGGGGCTGCAGGTCGGCAGCTTCAAACGGGGCGTGACGGGCGGCGAGATTGATGCACTGGGTAATGCCGAGTTGCTGACAGCCGTCGTTCGCAATTTGCTGCGGTCGCCGAAATTCGTGAGCGGCATGACCGGTGAGGGATGGCAGCTGCAGCTGAACGAGGCGGGGTTGTCCGACCTTACGATCGATAGGCTTACGGTCCGCCAGACGATGAATGTGCTCGAACTGCTCGTGGATAAAGTCCGCGCCGTCGGCGGGCAGATGCTCGTGTCTGCCGCCAGCGGCAAGGTGGCGAGTCTTGACATGGATGCTACGGGCACGAATTATCTGCTGACCTTCGAGATGGGCTGCCCGTTCGTTGCCGGAGACCTGATCCGATGTGCCGTCGATAACGGAGGAGCACCGAAAAGTTATTGGGTAGAGGTTGCCTCTGTGGATGGCGGTGTCGCCGCCGTTGCAGCTTCGGAGTTCGAAGGTTCGCTGCCGGCTGTTGGTGACGAATGCGTGCTGATGGGCAGCATGACCGATCCGCTGCGTCAGGGTGTGATCTCGATCTCGGCATCGGAGGACGGCCAGCCGCGTGTCGATGTGCTGAACGGGGTGAACGGCAAGACCCTCGCCGGCTGCCTGCGCACTCGTCTGGGCAACCTCGACGGGATCAGTGACGACTGGTTCCCGGCGGACGGCCAACCGCAAGGATACGGTCTTTATGCCGATAACGCTTACCTGCGGGGGCGTTTTCTGCTGACGACCGGCGAGGATGTGGCTACGAAGTTCGAAGTCATGGAGAATACGATCCGCACGAGTATCGAGTCGATGCGTAACGACTTCACCACGGGCGAGAGCTTCCTGAACAACCCGAATTTCAGCAACGGGATGCGCTATTGGGATACGGATAACGATATCGCGTTCTTCACCCTCGGCGGGAACTACCTGTGGGTGAACGGCGCTCCGTATTCGAACAAGGGGACATATGCTGCTGTCGAGTCTCATGACGGGCGGACAGTGATGTGCATTAACCACAAGTTCATCCTGCAGCGCAATGCGGATTTCAAGACGCGCCCGGCTTACGAGCGGGGGCTGGACGGACTGCTGAAGGCCAAACCGGTCTTTCTCACGTTCTTTTACAAATGCCTTGAGGCGGGAGAGCTGGAGATCGTCTTCGAAGGCGTCGATCAGACGGGATTCCAGAATTTCAAGGAGTTCCACGTTACACAGGAGATCGAGGCCGGTGAGGGGTATCGCACATTCGAGGGCAGCGGACTGTGGAACGGCACGGGAGACTTCCGTCTGTCGTTCAGCGGCAAGATGTATCTCTACATGCTGATGCTGTCGCTCGATCATATCGAGGATTTCGTCTATGCGCACAAGACGAAATCCTCGAT
>ENA-ORPD01000778-ORPD01000778.1-human-gut-metagenome-genome-assembly--contig:-NODE-778-length-29381-cov-6.018073_pt1 | contig 29381 bp, 33 predicted proteins | sample MGYA00242143_ERZ509076 | MGnify/ENA primary metagenome ERZ509076 (study PRJEB26280, sample SAMEA2338706) | human gut metagenome | biome: human gut; feature: human-associated habitat; material: faeces... | reverse complement strand
GTCAACCCGAAAGGTGAAGTCGACGGTAAAATTCAGCTTTACGACGGAAGAACGGGCGAACCGTTTGAAAACAGGGTTACGGTCGGCTCGATGTACATGATTAAGCTCCACCACCTTGTCGACGATAAGATTCACGCGCGTTCGACGGGTCCCTACTCCCTCGTAACGCAACAACCCTTAGGCGGTAAAGCGCAGTTCGGCGGACAACGCTTCGGCGAAATGGAAGTTTGGGCGCTCGAAGCTTACGGCGCGGCGCACATTCTTCAGGAAATGCTTACCGTTAAGTCGGACGACGTCGTGGGCAGGCTTAAAACCTACGACAGCATTGTAAACGGCGACGATATAAGCGAGCCGGGCATACCCGAATCTTTCAAGGTCTTGCTTAAAGAGTTGCAGGCGTGCGCGCTCGATATGAAAGTGCTTACCGAAAACAACGAAGAAATTTCGCTTAAAGACCTTACCGAAGAAGCCGAAGAAGCCCCCGTTCACGATAAGCGTAACGAGGCTCACGAAGAAGTCGAACTCGACTTCGGCAACGAAGACGTCGATATCGACGGCGACGGTGAGGGCAGCATATTCGACGACGATATGGACGATTACGGCGACGAAGATTTCTCCAGTAACGAAATGTTCGACGACTTTGGCGATTTAGACGACTTAGGCGATCTTGACGACGACGATAAAATGTAAGCGAGGGTAATTAAATGTTTGAACTTAACAATTTCGACTCTATACAAATAGGCGTTGCTTCTCCCGAAAAAATCAGACAATGGTCTTACGGCGAAGTAACCAAACCCGAAACTATAAATTACAGAACGCTCAAGCCTGAGCGTGACGGCCTTTTCTGCGCCCGTATCTTTGGGCCGGTAAAAGACTACGAGTGCCTGTGCGGTAAGTACAAGCGCCTGAAACACCGTGGTGTGATCTGTGAGAAGTGCGGCGTTGAAGTGACCCAGACTAAAGTACGCCGTGAGCGTATGGGCCACATCGAGCTGGCGACGCCCGTCGAGGGAATCATAACCGGAAAATTCGACATCCGGCAGGGAAATTTCGGCGTGAAGATCGCCGCGACCGCCGCCGACCGCTTCCATTTCTCCGAAAATATATGCTCTTAGCGCTTTTTTCAACAGCGGCGGCACCCGATTCGGATGCGTCAGAGGCGTATGAAAATATTCGACAACCTCCAACACGACCGTCGTCGAATCCTCGAACGTCTTCGTGATGAAAGTTTTGCCTTCTGCCTGCAACGCTGCGATGTGTGCGTCCCGGCGGCTTTTCGGCAAAAGATAGCCACGGGCGATAAATCCGACCTCCTTGTCTGTACAGACAACGAAATCGTCGGTAAACCGAGCCGCCGGAGAACGGCGGCTGCGGTCGATGATGAATGCTGGATAATTTTTCGGCATAATATTACAAATCTGACAACAACCTTTGATATTCTTCTTCTTCGTCGAAGGGGAGCGGATTTATTTCACGACAATGATGCAGCCAGAAAAAACGTGTGTCGGCCTCGCTCATTCTTCTATACTCTATTTTTTGAGGTTCCGAATATTTATTATTGAACAAATCGACAAAATAGTTCGTGCATGCTTTCTCCCCTTCGCGTCTGCGAAGTACTTGTCCCTGCTGTACTTCACGCGACGTCATCGTGCGGCAGATTGTCTTACCGTCGTACGTGTGAAAGAACACGCGACCACTTTCCTGATTATCGTTGATTAAGCGAATGTCTGATGCTTTCATATCGTTGTCTGTTGTTTGATTGTCAAATTCTTTGTCGTTTTTAGATTCTTCGGCGGTTACCTCCTCCGCCTCGGCCGGTTCTGCGGCCTGCTCAGCCTCATTCTGTTCGGATGCCTCAATCTCTGCGTCGAGGGCGGCCAGTTCCGCCTGCTCCCATTCGCGGTATTCGGCTATCTGCTCGTCCGTAACCTTCATCATGGCGAAAGCGACGCACCAGCGCTGTTTTTCGGAAAGGCGGATATTGTGATGCAGAGCCTTGTCGCAAATGTCAGTTACGAATCCCTGGCCGTATTTTGCAACGATTTCAAAAATACCAGGGGCATCGTCAAAATATTCCCAAACAGTACGACGACTCGGATACTCTATCCGATGAGTACCGTCAATCAGATTGAAAATTGCGCGAACGTTGTTTTTTGCGCGAAGGTCAGAAAGATTGTCGTAGAAGTTTTTGAAAGTTTTCATATTGTTCTCGCTTTGAGCCCGGCGGCTTGGTTTTGGTTTTTAATTACACTACAAAGGTAGTAATTAATTTTGAAAATGCAAATCTTTTTTTCAAAAAAAAAGATGCCTGCTGCTGCATTTTTTCGCTCATAATTATTGTTTTTATTTGTATTTTTGTAGTAAATAATAAGTTAAAACAATGGCAAAGTATTCTCCGGAGAAAATAGAAGAATGTGCCGCATGGGTACGCCAAAACGGGCTGTCTGAATACGGCGGAGGAACGCTCGCCGATATGTGCAGGTCGTGCGACATTAGTGCGACTACGTATTTTGACTGGATGGAAAAATCTGAATTTTCTGAAGCTATAAAAAAAGCGAAAAAGGAATACCGCGACGGATTGGAAAGACGAGTAGTGCGCTCTCTTGCCACAGCCGCTGAGGGTTTTGAATGGACGCAAATTGTTACACAAAAGACGGGAAACGGAGTGGTGAAACAAATAACCGAGAAGACGATGCGCGAAGCCCCCAATGTAGCCGCATGTATTTTCCTTCTGACAAATCTCGCCCCGGAAAAATGGAAGAACAAGCAATCGAGCGAATTGGCCGGCCGCATAGACATTAATCAGATAACAGGTATGAAAGTGATATGATGACAGTTTTTTGGATAATATTACCGTTCGCCGTAATCGGTCTGGGGGCCGTGTGCGGTATTATCGCTCCGATAATATATCGCCGTATCGTCGGTGGATGGGAGGCTCACTTATTCAAGCGCTGGAGACGTCTTGAAGCGAGATACAGACGGAAATATGGAACTGACGTTTGACACGCGCGGAAATGACAAGCAGAAAGAATGCGCTCGGCTATGGTGCGACAACTCCGTAACGGAAATACTTTACGGAGGCGCTAAAATGGGCGGAAAATCATATCTCGGATGTTCTTTGATATTTGGAGATGCGCTCACGTATCCTGAAACGTACTATTTTATTGCGCGGCAAAATCTCACCGACCTCGTGCGTTTTACAGTTCCGTCTATTCATGAAGTTCTGAATGCATGGGGGGTCGATTCTTCGCAGTATGTGACGTACAACGGGGCATATCACTATTTCGAGCTGTATAATGGTTCTCGCGTGTATTTGATTGAAGCAAGTTATAGGCCTTCCGACCCGCTGTACATGCGGTTCGGCTCGATGCAGATGACGCGCGGATGGATTGAAGAGGCTGGAGAATTTTGCAGGGCGGCCAAGTCCAACCTTATGGCTACTTTGGGACGCAAAAATAACGAACGTTACGACCTGTCAATAAAATTGTTACAAACATGCAATCCGTCGAATAACTATTTGTACAACGATTATTACAAGCCCTACCGCGACGGGACATTACCGTCGCACATCCGTTTCATCCAAGCGTTTATTTCAGACAATAAGACGGCTACGCAGGAATACATCGAAAATCTGCGACAAGCTCTTACCCCCGCAGAACGAGAGCGTCTGCTGTACGGACGTTGGGAGTTTGATACAGACGCGAGATTACTGGTAGATTATGACGCCGTATGCGACGCATTTACAAACGATTTCGTGAACGAGGGTGACCCATATATATCGGCAGACTTGGCCGGAGGCGGACGCGATACGTGCGTAATAGCTCTGTGGCATGGCGACGTCTGCCGCTTTCCGTTCGTGAAAAATAAGACGGGCGGAAAAGATATTGAAACAGCTATACAGAGAATTGCGACAGAAAATAACGTGCCCAGGTCGCACATAGTGGCTGACGCGGACGGTCTGGGATTTTTTCTTGAGAGCTATATGCGCGGCATAAAGGAGTTTCGCGGTGGTTCAAAAGCAATACATGACACATACGCTTCGCTCAAGGCCGAATGTGCATATAGATTGGCCGAAAAAATAAATAAACGTCAGATACGCATAGATTGCCCGCCCGAGTATGCCGAACGCATACGCACGGAGCTTATGCAGCTGAAAGCGGCTGACGTGAACACCGACAATAAGCGCGCTCTCATAAAAAAAGAGGAAATGAAACAGGCATTGGGGCATTCGCCGGATTTTTTAGACACATTAATTATGCGGCAGTTTTTCGACATACACGACAAAGCGGAGGGGGCTCGTTTCTCGCCGCTGCAAATACCTAAAAAAAGATGATTGGAAGCATAATATCATTTATCGGCGATTTTGCCAAAACGTGCAACGTCGGAGGCGGAGATGTGTATTTCGAGTGCGACAGTGCCGATTTGATTGCGGTTAAAATCGATACCGTACCGCGAACGAATGACGATGGGCACGCAAATTTCTTTATATATGTCGAACCGCCTGTCTACTCTAACTATATATTGCCGCGAGGCCGTATTCCTCATCAGCAAACTACAGTGCGTGTATATTTCTGCGGTTTTGTTGAGATGCACAGCACGTATGAAAAAGGAAGTACGGAATTTTCCGATAACGATATGACTACCCGTACGCGTCTTGCTGTGCAGGACACGATAGAGCGGCGGCTCGTCCGGCCATTTCTGCAGGCGCTGAAAAAATCGGACATGGCCGCACGATTTCCCGATTCGTTCGCAAATCTGCGTATTAACTACAGGGCGGAACCGCGGTTCGACGCGAACGAAATAAGCATTTATGTAGAATTTCAGTGGGAGGAGGGGCTGTGTGCCGAAGATTATGCGTAAAGTAGATATCCGAGGGGGACAGTTTACATACGGACAACGTATAGAACTCGGACGCATTTTGCAGAACGCGAAACTGTCTGAGTTCGCCAAAATGGAAGCGTGCATGCAATGCCTTGTGCCAAAATGGTCGTTCTTGAATATCCGTGAAAGCATTGCTTGGTGGCCGGAAGTTATAGACGGTTTGGCATACTGGATTAATCGTGAAAATAAAGAGCTTTATAAAGCCCCTACCACGGAAGAGAAAGCTGCAGGTATACTCGACATGCAGCGGAAAATCAGTTACATGGGAGTAATCACATCTCTCGCAAAAGAGTTCGCGACGGACCCAGACACGATACTGTCATGGAAATACGCGAAAGTATTCAATATACTTTATACCGATATGCAGCGGGCGATATTTCACGAGCGGCTGCATAAGAATCGCGAAGAAAAAGCTGCCCGTGCACGAAAAGCGAAAAGACGATGACAACAAGATTCGACAGCGAGCTTCTTCAGCACTTGGAAATGCTGAGGGATGACATAATAGAGGCTTCTCGCCGTGCCGGACAGCAGGCAAGTGGACGGACGTATTCAGAAACGACGGCAACGGTAGAGCGCACTGGGGATATTATCGAGGGAGCGATAAAGGCTCCCGGATATTTCCATACTCTCATCACGGGGCGGGGGCCCGGACGCGTCCCGGCCAACTTTACCGACATTATCGAAGAATGGGCAGCCGCCAAAGGTCTTTATTTTATAGATGCGCGAGATGCCAGACGTTTTGCCAATGCGGTAGCATGGAAAATACGCCGCGAAGGGTCGGAATTATACAGAAATCATCTATACGTGGATTTGGTCGACACGCCCGTAAAAAATTTTGAGGCGTGGCTTGAAACGGCATTAGAGCAAGCGATGCAAATACTTATCAATGAAGCACTGTCCGTCCCTGCATCATCACAACACGGATATATATTATAGATTATGGCATACTGTCTGAAAAAACCGAAACCAATATGTTCAGCGTACGAGGAGACGGAACTCGTATTGCAAACTGACAAAGGACTGTATAAGTGGGCGCAAGCACATCAAAATGATACAGAAGGAGTTAATATTCTACCGTTAAAAACATCCAATGCAGATGTTGAAATGCCTGTGGGTAGCTCGGCTATACCGGCCGGCCAACGTCAATTACCGACATTATTTTCAAGAATAGAAACGTCCGGACTTACCAGAATATCAACAGGTGGAGTGAGCGCCATAATACCGTTTACAATAGGGAAATATTACAGTCTTGGTATCAATAAATTAAGTATTAAAACGAGCACCACAAATAACAATTTTGCGGGGGGACGCGTGGAATTGATAATAGACCAAACATTCGGTGATGCATTATGGACTTTAAACACAACGCCATCTCGCAACTTTGTCGATTATATAGAGCGAGCATATATCAATGCTAATCAATTATCTACCGTGGGATATCCGGACATGCAAGCTGCTTTATGTACACAATTTATTGTTCAAAATCCATTTAAAGATGTAACCGAAGCATGGACAGGCCCTGGACTAACTGCATGGTTTAATTTCAGACATTGTATTGGTGTTCCTCAATCTTTTGACTGCACAAACAGACCTTTAGGGTACGTTGAAGTATCACAAATTATGCGCAATAGTAATTCGTTGGGAATAGAATTAGTGTTTAATATAGACAATATTGCAAATGATGATTTAGTACATCCTTTAGTAATTTATGAAGACAAACTGTCGCAAGCAGTTGACGTAATAGGTTTTAAAAATGGCAAATTAGTACGACTCCAAGATTCATCTACTACTATTGACGTTGTTTTAAAAACACTAAATCATATTGTTATTTGGACAGACACAACCGCCGTTACATCAGGAGGCACTGGAATTATGCGTATCGATTTTAACGGAACCACTATTTATAATGGGGATGTTAGTTATAATGTTTATAGTAATATTAAAAATATATGGTTAGGTGGCTCCGCTGACGGTAGTTTATACATGGGCGGTCATATTTATTATGTGCGTACTTTGAATACGATTTGGAACATAACCTATGTGCAGAGAAACATGTATTACGATGGTAAAATGCTCGATACGATAATTCCTTATGCACTAACATCCCGATTTGAGGTAAGAAGTATTTATAGATACGGTTATACGGGAGATTTTCAGCCATGGTTCTATTCCGGTGAAACGACAATGCGCTCATCTGTGTCAGACGGTTCGAGTCAAGCAATTCTTATTCCATACGACAATTCTTTTTTAGTAGATTACAAAACGCCGGAAAGTCCCGGCGCCTCACCAAACGGATTCCTGTTAATGTCGGTCACGGCTGGCAAAATAATGATAAATACCGGAAATGATTATTTGCCGTATCTTCCATCGCCTGCTGATTTGCTCAATTCATTATCGCCTACAGACACGACCTTGCCGATGATTACGGTGAATGTTGAACGGCCCAATGCAAATACTCAGAATGTGCTTTTATCTTCAGAACCGGACAAGGACGGCAAGATAAAATATGATTTAGGATGGATATTTAAATCATCGTTTTTCAACATACGTTCCGGATATTCTGACAACAATTTATACGGGAATTACACTGTTAACAACATTCCTGGGGAAGATACAGCACAAGAAAATGCAAGAAGATTATTCATGCGCCACATATCTCAGTATGGACATATTAGCGATATGCAAACAGAAAATGCAGCAATGCTTATGTCTCCTGCATGTTGGGTATGGTATGAAGGATATCCGCTCGACATGGTTATAAATACAAATACGTTTTCTATAGGTCCATATCTATATGGGAAAACGTTTAATAGTGCATATAAAGCTCAGCAGATTCCTGTAGGGGTAAGTATGGTAGATTTAACAGATACTGAAAGTTGGGAACTTAGAAACTCGTATATTTCATTCCAATATTTTACACCAAAATATCATTGCCGATTAGGATGTATTCCAGATAACCCTTTTTATATAAGATGGATAAATGAAAAAGGAGGATACGATTTCTGGATGTTCAAGTCATATCCATCGGACGAACAGGAGATTGAAGATATCATAAATATACTACCCTATCCTTCCGACCAATACCGCATATGGCATCGCGCAAGTGCCATAGGTCGCAAGCGTATAACGGTAGGCGACGGATTGTTAACACGCGAAGAATTTGAGTGCTTGAAATTCATACCCCGCTCCCCTCTCGTTGAATGGTACGACGAAAGCATCGGCAAATGGCAGACGGTCGTATTCGAAGATTCGATTTCCGTAACATGGAATAGCCGCTCAGGACTTGGGGATATAGAATACACATTTACGCTACCGCCAATCAAATTACAGCAGCTATGAAATGGGAAGTAAAAATACGACATACAGAGGGGGGAGAATGGATATCGCTCGATTTGGGCGATGAAAATCCGTACATCACACTGCAGGCGTTCGACGTATCCGAACCGAGTGCTCGAAACGTCACGTTTTCCCAGGCACTAACATTGCCTGTTACGGAAACGAACATTCGGGCTATGCAGTATTTCAACGGCATTAACGGACGATACGGGGATATATCGACGCACGCGTGGCCCTGCCTGCTCCTTTGCGACGGGCAGAAATTCACCGAGGAGGATATGCTGCTGTACGTCGATTCCATGTCCGGCGGGGAGATAAACTGCCAAATCATAGGTGCAAACAAAGACTTGTTCGTATCTATGGATGATACGCCTATGTCGGCAATAAAATTAAACAGAGCTGTAGATATCACACAAATCCGAATGTTTAGCCAGGCGACTGGAGAATATGGCACGGTAAACGGTCTGTACCTGCTATCACAAAACGATATCGAACCTGAAGCTGTCAGCAATGCCGACACGCTCAGCCAGGCAGTAGATGTATGGAATGTCTTTCCGGCTCTCAGTGTTCCATCCGTACTCAGCGCTATTATGAAGTATCATGGATGGAATACTGAGTACGACAATTCCTCTGGGTTGGATAAACACATCATTCCATGTGTTAGTTTAAAACAGTCTGGAAATTTTACATACGAAATGACAGGAGGAGTGCAGGCTAGTATAGTGATTCAGCGCCGAAATTTTGTTAAAGTACCAATATCTTTAGAACCTGATTCTTCAGGCAGGAGTGGGTATAGCGGCACTTCGGATGAAATACGATTACATTACAAACCAACATATTTCGCTCTTGATACGCAGAAATGCGACGTTGTAGTATCTGTAAAACCTGGCGCTCCTATCAATTATCCATACACGCCAGACAGTACGATAACAGCCTTGCAGGTTGTTGCAGATATTACGGACAACTCTGGTAATGTTATTGTATCAAAGCCATTAAAAGGCTATCAGTATGATGATATTAATAATAATTATTGGCTTCCAGATATAGCCGCCGGCCAAACACACTTACTATATACAGAAAATCCATTTACAATCAATGCGGGGGAGCAGTTACGTTTTAGTTTCACATTCCAATCCTATGAGCGTTTTGACAGTACCAATACGTCTCTAATACCAATGCCTATAGATATAGACCTATCTGTTAAGTTTACATCAAATCCCGACAGCGAAACTGATTACGGCAGCATCACAATAGGCGCAAGCGCAAATCTGTTCGATTGCATGAACTTCGACACGCAGGGCGATTTTGTGCGTGCTGTAATACAGACTTTTGCCCTTTTCCCCGTATTCGATTATCGCACCAAGACCGTAACCTTTGAAACTTTCCAAACCGTCATTGACAACAAGAATGCAGGTAATGTAATGGACTGGTCGGACAAACTATTACAGGACGATGAACTCGAATTTAGCTATCAGCCCGACAATTTCGCCAAAATCAACGAAATCAATTTTAAGGAAGAAAATGATTACCAAACCGGCTGGACATTCAGAATGTATTCTGCATCCTTAGAACAGGGGCCGGAGGAGTATATGGAAATACCGTTTGCCAGCGCGAAAAATCTAACATTTGATACTTACGGCCAAGTCGTCAATCTTCCACTATATGAGGTTTCACAGCAGGATAGCGGCATATCCAGAACATGGAAAGGAAGCGATACACCCTATCTATTACAAGCATTATTGCCGTTTAGCAAAACAATTCAGCAAGGTACTGTATCTGCTGCCAGGGATGTATATACAGGCAATTTTTACACAAAAAACATCAAACAGAACTTTGATGCTTTAACAAATGCAATTGCTTATCCAACTGTTTTACGGGCTTCTTTCGATTTGTCGCTGCTCGATATATACATGATAGATTTTATGAAGCCTGTTTGGTTAGAACAGTTTAGCGCATACTTCTATCTGCTGAAAGTCGAGAATTACTCCGGAGAGATTGTTACCTGTGAAATGATTAAAATACAATAACATGGCTACCGAAACAAGAGAAACCGTATATAACATTAAACTGAATGCGACCGAGGCAATCGCTACGGCGGCAGAGCTGCAGCAGAAAATAGAAGGAGTTAAAGAAGCCATGAAGCAGGAGGCGGCGCAAAATGGGAAAGGCACTATCGCGTATCAGCAAAAGGCCGCCCAATTGAAAGTACTTACTGCCCAATACAACTCATACAGTAAATTTGCTGTCAACTCTATGAAATTAGAGGGGCAACAGGCAGATGCGCTTAAAGCCATGCGTTTGCAAGTGTCATTACTTACACAGGAATACGACGGTTTGGGCAAGGCGGAAAGAGAAGCGGCGGAGGGAACCGAACTGCGTGACCGCATCGCAGGACTGACTGCGGAACTCAGCAAGCAGGAACAGGCGCTGGGCAATTTTCGCCGCAACGTCGGTAACTACGGCAGTGCATATAATGGATTGAATATTCAGGCACAACAACTAGTACGCGAATTACCATCCCTCACTGTTAGCGCTAATCAGTTTTTCCTCGCCATCTCGAACAACCTACCGATGTTTTTTGACGAGATACAGAAAGTGCGTATGGAGGCTGCAGCCCTGCGAAAGGAAGGTAAGGCCGCACCGTCTGTGATAAAAACGGTGTTGTCATCATTTCTGTCCATGCAGACATTGTTAGCAGTGGGCGTTACTCTCCTTGCGCAATACGGAGGCGAGCTGGTAAAGTGGATAGGCGAACTGCTCGAAGGGAAACATGCGGCGGACAGCACGGCGGCCTCCATGAAAGCATTAAATGAAGCAATGGATTTCAGCGGGCTCGGCAAACAGATTGCGAATATCAATTTACTCGCCGATGCATGGGCGAGATTGGGCGATGATGCAGAAGCAAAAGCGGGATTCATACAAAAATACAAGGACGAGATAGCAGATACGGGACTTGCCATAAACGACGTAAACGATGCAGAGACCGCATTCGGTTCTCCTGCATCTACGCAAAAAGTCATAGATGCAATGGTCGCACGTGCGCAGGCTGCTGCATCACTGAAATTGTATGAAGAGCAGATAACAGAGGCTATAGAATATCAGGCAAGGGCATGGCAACTGGCACAAGAAAATAGCGAACGGGAGGAGAAACGAATACAGAATTGGGCTAACGCCAATACTTTGCTCGGTCAATCATTTGTATTCTTAGGGAATAATATAGGCCGTAATTTCGATTTGACAGCTGACCGCGCAGAAAGGCTGAACTACAAAGCTGACAAGGCTTTCTCAAGGGCCGAAAATTATCTGACGTTCATAAACGAACTTACAGCCACGGCCGCCGAAAAATCCTCGGAACTCGCTGTGGGCTTTGCAGAAGATGCAGAAGACGCGGGCAAGACCGTAGACCAGCAGGCTTCCAAATTCGCAGGAAATATCGTAAAAATCCAACAGGAAATGGTTAAAACTCTCAATGAAGGGAGCAGACAGGGCGAGATACGGCAGCTAATGCGCGAATATGCGGAAACTCTCAAGACGTTAGAGGATACGGTTGCCGAATATGAAAAAATAGATTTTGGCAACCTGTCCCAGGAGGAGGCTGCAGCCGCAAAAACAGCCTACGAGGAGGTGTTGGCAAATTTATTGGTATATCGCGACAAGTTAGCCGAAAACCTTGCAAAAGATATTTCCGAAGTCAATAAGAAATATGACAGGCAAGAATTCGAAGCACTGAGTATTCTTTACCGCCGGCGCATTCTGGAAGCCGGGAACAATACCGCGGAACGTCTGAAAATCGAATTGGAGGCTTTTGAGGCAGAGAAGGAGATGCTGGAGAAGAACGGGGAGGAGACGATAGAAGTAGACGAGAAAATCGCCAAAAAGCAAAATGAAATCCTTAAGGAACGGCTGAAAACTTTGCAGGCAATAGTATCGCAGGAGGCAGAAGAGATGAAGGAGGGTAGCATCGAGCGTCTGCAACTGGAACTACAGGGCATGCAGGAAGAATTACGCCTCCGTCAACAGCTCGGAGAAGATACCGTTTCGTTGCAGCGGGAAATAGCTAATCAAGTATTGGCTATCGAGCGTGCTGCATGGCTGGAGGGATATGAAATCGACAACAGCAATTACGTAACCCGATATCGGACGACGAAAGAACGGTTGCTCCAGGAATTGGAACTCTATAAAAACAATGCGGAGAAAGTGGAGGAAATACGGGCGGCAATGGCTCAGAACGAGGAAGAATTTCAAACTAAACTTCGGGACGATATATTCTCCATTGCCGACCAAATAAATGAAGTTTTCAATGGTATTACCGACCTAATTTCTTCGCAGGTAGAACAGCAAGTGGCATCTATCAACGACACGTATGATAAGGCAGAACAGAATTTGGCCGACATGTACGCACGCGGGGCCTATACGGAAGCCGAATATAACGCGGAAAGTATGCGGCTGCAAAAAGAGCGGGAGGATGCAATAGCCGAAGCCCGTATCAGAGAGGCGAAAGCCGAACGGGCTGCATCCGTATTTTCAATTACGGTAAGCACTGCACAGGCAATCGTGCAGGCGTGGACACAGGCGCAGGCAAATCCCATAGTGGCCGGGATACTTACCGGGCTCATATCGGCGGCAAGCGCACTGCAAATGGCTGCCGTATTGTCTGCCCCGCTTCCTACCGCCTCCCGGGGCCGTTACATTCATGGACGCACCCATGCACAGGGCGGAGAAGTTATCGAAGCTGAGGCCGGCGAGGTAATTATCAACAGGCGTTCGACGGCCAGATTCCTCCCCCTACTGTCTGCCATCAATGAAGCGGGCGGAGGTATTCCATTTGCCTCCGCCGGATACGATGGCGGATATGTTATGAGACACGCAGGAATGGATATCAATCCTAACATCGAACAAGCTATTGCTAAAGCTCTTAATTCTGTGAAAATAGTAGCAACTATCCAGGACATTAAAAGACAGGAAGCAAACTATATGAAAATACAATCAAACAAATTATTATAGTTTTTTTCTTATATAAAACTAAAAATACGTATCTTTGTATATATGATACATATAGAAGTCATAGGATGTATTGCTCCCGAAAATAGCTGGTTTGGCGACAACACATTTTCCGCCGAGAAACTGGCGGAGATATTGGCCGGAAATCCCGACCCTGATATTCTGTTGGATATAGACAGCGACGGCGGGAGCACGGAGGAAGGATTCAAAATATACGATATGTTGCGAATGAGCGGGCGAAACATTTACGCAAATATTCGTGGGGCCTGTCATTCTATGGCAACTGTAATTTTACTTGCGGCTCCGAAAGGCAACAGGTCAGCTAACCGCAATGTCCGTGCGCTGATTCATCAAGTTCATACGGAAATGTACGGATGCATATCGACTGAAGAAGCTCGGAATATGTCCGATATACTGGAGATGGAGCAAGAAGCAATACTTGATATTTACACAGAACGCACCGGAGCAGATAGGAAATTTTTACGCAATGTTATCCAGCAGGAAAAAGTACATGATGCGAACTCCCTTCTCGAAATGGGATTTATAGACAGAATAAACCAATACACAACCAATCAACTATATAATTGCATTATGGCAGAAACAAAATCTTCGGCCTATGTTTCGTTCATGGAACGAATGGCTAATTACTTCAAAAAACACGAAATTTTCAACTACGATTACAAAGACGTGGAGGGGAATATCGTGTTTTCAACATCCTCGTCCGACGACAGCCTCAGCGTTGGCGACCGTGTAAAAGTGGCAAAAGGCGACACCGAAGGCGAGTTCGTACTTGCTGATGGCCGCAAAGTCAACATCGAAGACAATGTAGTAACGGCGATAGAATCGCCTAATCAGCCTGGCGTGGGAGACATGGAGGAGCGCGTGCGGGAGCTGGAAGACATGCTGGAAGAAGCACGCAGGGTAATCGATGAGCAGGAAGCGGAGTTACGCCGTCTTCGAGGTAGCCGCGAAGTACCGCCTTCAAGACAGAACTATGTCCCAACATCTAAATCACCGGCCAGCCTCTCGAAGGAGGACATCATCAAGGAGGCGCGCGAGAAGCAGCGAAAGGCCGCTGAGGCTGAAAAACTCATTAAATAACCAACATTCACTAACATTACACCCTATAAAAATGGCAGCAGGAGGTTTTATTGACATGACTAAATTTACCTTCGAAGGTAAATTGGTCGATTCGCTTAGCGAAATGCTGTTCGAGGACACGTTGCGTGCCCCCGATTTCACGTCCATTCATACGATATTCCCGGGTATCGTTACCAATACTGAGGTTGGGTTCATCGGTGAAGGCGGCCTGGTGGGCGTTCCGGACACCGGATGCAATTCTTCTAATCAGAAATGGAGCATCAATACTCGAAAATTGGAGTGGAATCCAAAGACATGGGAAATATTCCTCAAGCAGTGCTATACTGATTTGCAGAACGCAGCCACGATATACTCTCTGCATACCGGCGTACGCATTCCCGATTTTACTGACACCGATTACGCAAACATCGTGCTCACAGTTCTACGGAAGAGTGTACGCGACTTCTTCTATCGGACCGTTTGGTTCGGCGATACGTCGGCACAGAGCGCGCCTACCGGCACGGTCACCGCGGAGCTGGATACGAAATACTTCACCCTGCTCGATGGATTCTGGAAACAAGCTATCACACAAGCGGGCGAGAATGCGGAACAGCGCGTAACTATTACGGAAAATACAGGCGCATCGTATACAGCACAGAAGGTATCGCCGGAGAATATCGTGGACTATTTCGCGGGGCTGGTTTACGGCGCTCCGATAGAACTGCGAGGCATGGAAAATCAGTTCATACTTGTGACGCAGAGCATCTACGACGCTTATACGCAGTATCTCGCATCCTCGCAATATCTCGAAAGCGCGCGCGTCATGCTGCTTGACGGACGCTCCGCACTCTCCTATGACGGCATTCCCGTAATTGCCATGCCTATATGGGACAAGATGATTAAATCATACTTCGACAACGGGACGAAATACGACAATCCGAACCGCGCCATATACACTGCTCGGCCCGTGCTCGGCGTAGGCGTGGACGCCCTCGACAGTTTTGACCAGATTGAAATGTGGTACGACCGCAAGGACAAGGTAGTATTTACTCGTCTTATGGGACGTCTGGATGCAAAACTTACCAATCCCGAAATGTTCACCATAGCCATTTAGGAGGATAAGTTATGGCAGTAGATTGCAGCAAAATATCTGTAGGCTTCACGAGTGAAGACTGCTTATCTCAGGCTACTCCCGGTACCGCGGCACGTGTCATACTGATAAGCCATTCTGATATCAACAAGGCAACTTCGGAAGTGAGGAATAATGTTATTTCCGACCTGATTCTCAAAACAGGCGCAAAAGCATATGAGGTGGATTCTTTACCGGACGCAACCATCGGCACTGATGAAATCAACGCTGGGACTTACGTAAATAGTCATACGCACAGTGTACAAGTGCGTATATTCCAGAAATCGGAGGCAGCAAAGAAATTCATCAACGGTCTTACAAATGCCTTAGTAGTGGCTATTGTGGAGAACAAAGACAGAGGCGCATCCGGAGACACTAAATATGAAGTGTACGGTTGGAATTCAGGTCTCAGCGTTTCGGCGCTGACAGTTTCGACAGAAATTACGGACGGCATAGCCTATGACGTAACTTTGTCCACAGGGGAAGATGGACGCGAAGACAGCCTGCCTAAATCATTTTTCAAGACGGACGAGGCGACGACAGACGCAGCTATTACGTCACTGCTCTCCCCCCTCTCTTCCTGATGCACGCACAGGCGGGGTATCAACCCCGCCTCAATGCGTCAAATATATCGTTATGGAAAAATCAGACATAGAAAAACTGAAAGCCTACCAAGCAGCATATAATAATCTGTCTCAACAATACAGAAATCATTATATACAGACATTGGAAAGCAACCGCGCGGCGATGGAAGAAATTCGTTATCTCGCAAAAGTTTTTCTTGGCCGTAACCTTGCTACATGCATACACACGTATATCGAATCTCATATAAAACTCATGAAGTTACAAGGAATAGAACCAAAAACTACAGAATACGAAGTTTACCCAGGAACCTACAAAACAGACCCTGTAAACATGGAAATTGATTGGGTACTAACACCTGCAACACTTCGGGCGAAAGGCGAGGAGATGGCATTACGCCATTTGTCCAATAATCCCGCCGTTCGCAAGTTCTTTAGCAAACTACCAGAGGATGTAGACGTTCGCATAGCATCTTACCGCAATAATGGTGGCATATCGTCGGAGGAATCCGGAACATCTGCCGACAAACCTAAGAAACCACGCAAACCGCGGGCAAAAAAAATTGTAGAAGATGATAGCCTCGCAGATAAAGACGCGGCAGCAGTTTAAGTCATATGACTGGCGGCAATGGCATATCCTTACCTACGGCGAGGATAACGATTTTCCGCAGGTAGTGAACGAACTCGTCACAGCTTCTAAAACGGGATATGCATGCCTCGACATCTACTCCGATTTCGTGAACGGCGAGGGATTCGGGGACAGTGCCGTTGCGGACATGATGGTAAACGCTACGGAAACAGGTACGCGCTTTCTCCGCAAAATCGTAGAGGACTACACCAAATACTGTGGCTTCGCAATTCATGTGAACTATACGCAGGATTTTCACATCAAAGATATGCACGTGGTACCGTTCGAATTCTGTCGTCTGGGAACTTCCGATAACGGCGACGAGATTACTCATATTGCGGTACATGCAGACTGGGGACGGCGTAGTACCCGTTTTCGCATGCGTTGGTATCCTGACGAGATAATTCGTTATCACCTTTTTGACCCGTGTCCCGAAACAGTGCAGTCCGAAGTGGACGAAGCCGGCGGCTGGGAGAGTTACCGCGGACAGGTGTTCTATCTATGCGGCTCGTCCGTAGGCGATTTGGCATATCCAATACCCAAGTACGTAGCAGAACTGACCGATATGCGTACCGAGGAAGGTCTTGCCAACATCGCGGGACGCAACGTGTGCAGCAACTTCATGCTGGCCGGCCTGCTCGTTGACATCATGGAAAGCGACCAGAACGAGGAGCAGTTAGCACGCAAGCAGCAGGAGCTGATGCAATTCCAGGGCGATGAGAATGCCATGCAATTGTGGTACACCACAGCGAAGAACAAAGATGAAATACCGCAGTTTGTATCGCTGTCCGGCGATAACTATGATAGCAAGTTTAAGACCACGCAGCAGGTCATCCCCGACAATATCGGCGAGGCATTCAAACAACCGCCGATTCTGCGAGCAAAGGACGTAGCTGGCAACCTTGGAGCCGACCTGTTCGTAAACGCTTACAAATATTATAACTCCGTCACTTACCGCGACCGCTCGATAATCACCGAGACGCTCGAATACCTGTTCAGCTTCTGGTGGAATGAAATCCCGATGCATTTTGATATCGTGCCGCTTGCGTACAATACCGGCGGCTCATATATAGAGACACACGGCGAGGCGGCTACAGCGCATGTAGTGGAAGTCATTACCAATGCCACGCTTACTATACAACAGAAGCGCAGCTCACTAACGATGCTCTTCGGTTTCACAGAAGAAGACGCATTAAAACTCGTGCCTAATGCTACTGACAATACAGGATATTAACCGTGTCCGGCCCATTGCGGCTAACATTAACGCCAAGGAACGTCTCGAGCCATACCTTGCGGAGGCTGAACGGCTACGCCTGATGGACGTTCTCGGCGCGCCGCTGTACCGGTGGCTCGATGAGACGGACTTCAAAACCGGCGACGCATTCACCTACACGCGGCCAGACGGAACGGAGACAACCATAACGGCGGACGACCACGATGCACTGATGAACGGCGGCTACTATGCGGGATGCTGTGGTGAGAAATATAGTAACGGTATAGTCGCGGCTACGGCTTATATAGCATACAGCCGGTTCATTGTGAACAATCCTATCAATATCACGGCCTTCGGTGTCCGCTACAAAGACGGTGAGTTTTCGTCGAGAACCGAAGACAACGCGATAGTGCGCGCTTCTAACGATGCCCGCCGTATCGGTGAAGCATATTTCGAGGAAGTAACGGCACACTGCCGCTCGTTGGGACTGCTGGAATGCCGCCCGTACACTGAAGCTCCACGCCATATAGTACGCGTAGGACAAAGAAAACTGTAAGACACAGGCTATAATGGATATCCTGAACTGGATACTCTCGGCTGTCACGTGCATATTTGGAGGCACGTCAATGTACACGCTGGTGTTATATCGGCGGCAAACGAAACGATTCAAGGATGCGGAGGCCTTTGAAAAGGAAGTCAAAGCACTGGAGGCAGCGCTCAACGTTATGCGTGAGCAAATAGAGTTCTGTCAAACCCAAATAGAGACTCTCCAAAAATCCGTTTTACATAAAGACGGGCGTATTTCACGCCTAAACGGCGTAATCGTAGCAGCGCACAAGTGTTCGCATATCACCAACGTGACAGAATGCCCCGTATTAGTAAAAAAATCAGAATACGACGCATTGTATTATACTATAAACAAAAAAGCAGAGGAATGATGGAAGCTACCAACTTCTTGTATGGCTGGTAGCTCTCATTCCTTTATACAAAATATGTCACGCAATGGGTAAGTATTTTACAATTCAAGAATTATGTCATTCCCGGACAGCTATCAAACAGGGTATAGACAATACTCCTCCTCCCAGTGCGAAAGTGAATTTGATAGCTCTTATCACGAATTGTCTCGACCCCATACGCGCATTATGGGGCGGTCCTGTAATTGTGAATAGCGGTTTTCGCACGCCGATGCTGAACAAAGCAGTAGGCGGGACGGTCAATTCTCAACATATGCAGGGAGAAGCAGCAGACATTACGGTAGGTTCACCAGACAAGAATCGTAGGTTGTTCAGCATGATTCAAGCAGCAGGGATTCAGTTCGACCAATTGATAGACGAAAGCAATTACGCATGGATACATGTTTCATGGAAAGCGACAGGGAACCGGCAGCAGGTATTGCATTTATAACCGACCGTTGCCCGGAGTGCGGCGCGTGGCTTATTCATCAATCCGGATGCGCAATATGTCCGGATTGCGGATGGAGTGCGTGTAGTCTTTAGGTAATAAAAAAGAGGCGGTGTCGGACTCCGCCTCTTAATGAGACATAGCAATGTCTCTTTGCCAGATGGCATTTACAAAGATAGAAATTTTTATAAAATATACATGATGGAAACAGACAAACTACTGCATGTATTGTGCGGATATATTATTGCAGTTACTATCGGTATGTGGCTTCCGTGGCTCGGAGCTGTTGCCGGTATTGTAGCTGCGTTCGGTAAGGAGTTCTTGTGGGACAGGCTGCTGAAGCGCGGCACCTTCGAATGGGCGGATATAAATGCCACGCTCGTCGGCGTACTCATAGGTTTTTGCCTTGCCTTTCTTAGAAGTAATATATGAAAGTATGGGGATACATAACCGCCGTACTGTTGTTCATCGGAGCATTCTTTGCGGGACGTGCTTCGAAACGGTGTGATATAACATCGAGCGAAGTGCAGCGCGACACCGTTACCGTAGTCGATACTCTCATTCGGAAAATTCCCATGCCGAATCCTGTCACGGTCGTGCGTATCGATACATGCTACCTACCATCACCTACCGATACTGTCCGCATTCCGGTCGCCATGCCAATAGAACGGAAAACATACACTACGTCCGATTATCGGGCCGTTGTCGAGGGATACCGGCCAAGTTTAGTAGAAATGCAAGTTTACCAAAAACAGCAGACTATAACGCAGACCCTTCCCGTATCCAGCAAATCTAAACGCTGGGGAGTAGGCGTACAAATTGGATACGGTTATTTGCCAACATTAAATAGAGGTACTTTTTACATCGGAATTGGCACGCACTATAGTATATGGCAATGGTAAAACTATCGGTCTCTTCAGTTTCAGTTCCATCGCCGCGCACCCTATGCGTTAATGAGCAGGGGCATGAGTATCATCAGCGTATCGCTCGCCTGCACATCGTCGTAAATAGGCTTGAAAACACCCGAACGGGTCGAATCGGCCAGCTCGATAACAACGCTGGGAGTCTCGAGGTTAGAAAGTATCTCCACCAGAAAAGTCGATTTGAACCCTATCGTCACGGGCGTCCCCTCGTAGCTGCACGACAGACTCTCGTTGGCTGAATAGGAGAAATCGAGGTCCTGGGCCGTGAGGTTTATCCGGTTATCCCCGATATCGAACTTTATCAGGTTGGTCGCCTGGTTGGAGCAGACCGCCACGCGTTTGATGGCATTCAGCAACTCCACCCTGTCCACGATGAGCCTGTTCGGATTGTTGGCCGGTATCACGTCGTTGTAATTCGGGTAATTGCCCTCGATGAGGCGGCACATAAGGGTACTGTTTTTCAGCGTGAACTTCACGTTTTTGGAATCGAACGCCACCTTTACCGCGTCGTCCTCCTTGAGCAGAATGGTACGCAACAGGTTGGCCGGTTTCTTGGGCAGGATGAACGAAGCCTTCGGGCCGCCCTCGGTATCGACCGTATATTTCACCAGTTTGTGCGCATCGGTGGCGACGAAGATGTATTGCGACGGAGTGAGGTCGATGAAGATGCCGTTCATCACGGGCCGAAGTTCGGCCGTGGCGAAGATGGTCCTGTTGATACCGCCCAGAAGCACGTCCACATCGAAAGTGAGCTCCTGCGCATCGTCGGCGAGAGGCTGGGCTGCCGGATAGCTCATGCCGGAGGTACCCGGCAACGCAATGGAGCCGGTCTTCCAGCTAATCTTTATCTCCCACTTCTCCTCGTCGGCCTCGAAGGTCAGCGGCTGTTCGGAGAACTCCTTGAGCGAGTCGATGAGGAGTTTCACCGGTGCGGCTATCACGCCCTCCGATTCGACGCTCTCGGGGATTATCGTGGAGGTAATGGTCGTTTCGAGGTCGGACGCGGTCACTTTCAGGCTGCCGTCCTTTACCTCGAACAGAAAATAATCGAGTATGGGAAGCGTATTCTTGCTGCTGATAACCTTCGATGCCGTCGAAAGGAACGACAGCAATGCGGAACTTGATATGACGAATTTCATGCTCTGTATATTTTATTGAACTGTTGTTTTCCCGATTAATTTTCAAAAATAGGCATTTTCATCCCTAAAATAGAATTGAGGGTTACGAACAACGGGCATACCTTCCCCTTTCTTGCCAGAATTAGTCTTCAAAAAACGGCCCCTCCTTCGAGCCGATGGAGGGATTCGAACCCCCGACCAGCTGATTACAAATCAGCTGCTCTGGCCAACTGAGCTACATCGGCATGGCTTTCGGGGTAATAAAAATAGCGATAAAATCTTAATGTGCAAAAAATAAGCGCAAAACGACCTCTATTTTTAGGTCGCTTTTGCATATAGCCGTGAACATATCCATTTTTGGCTGTTTCTGCGGCTTCTGGAAGAACCGGCGACGGGAGGTGTACGCCCCATAGTCGGCAGAGTTGAGTATGCGATGAACAAACCGGTAACCATACCCGCAGACGTTCGCCACCCATTGTTGGTACAATCGCCCTGCGTCCTTGCTTATCGGTTTGCCGTTTTCGTCGAGGTCGCCCCAGCTCATAAACTCCTCGACGTTCTCAATCTGAATGTAGTCGGGATTGATAGCCTCAAAATCATACTTCAATTTTTTCCATTAAAATGAACCTTGCAAGTGTATTTCTGTCAACCTTGCAAATCTTGGCTATTTTGCGTTTTGACACTCCTGTCTTCAGCAGTTCTGTAATAAGCACTTGTTTCCCGTGCAATTTATACTTGTCAGGACTGCTTCTCCGTCCTTTAGGTCGCCCTAAGACAACGCCTTCCGCCTTCTTGCGGGCTAAAGCTTCCTTTGTTCTCTGGCTGATAAGATTCCTTTCGATCTCTGCGGACAGACCAAATGCAAAAGCTAAAACCTTGCTCTGAATATCCTCTCCAAGCCTATAGTTATCCTTAATCGTCCATACCTTGCACTCCTTTGTCATGCAGATGTTAAGGATTTCCATAATCATAAAGAGGTTGCGTCCAAGACGAGATAACTCTGTACAGATTATCAAATCATCTTTGACAATTCGGTTTAGAAGCTTGCCGAGTGCCCGTTTAGAATAGTTCTTTGTACCAGAGATAGTTTCTTCTATCCAGCCATCTATCGTCAATCCTTCTTTTTTGCAGAAACGCTCTATCTCAAAACGTTGGTTTTCCACCGTCTGCTTGTCGGTGGAAACGCGAATATATCCGTAAATCATAACAAATTATAATTAAACTGTTTATAAACTAATTCTAAAACCACTAAAAAATACCCAGTTAAGCTACAACTTAACCGGGATAATTTAATAGAAGTAAAAGAACATTAAATAGAGGTACTTTTTACATCGGAATTCTCCACCCATACATTGAGATATGTCCGTATGGCAACATCTCCGTTATTTTTGTGAATTAAATCGCCAACCACCCATTCTCCGTTGTTGAGGCGCTTGCCTCTGAATTTGATTTCACGTTCCATAATCTATTTTATTTAACTCAAACTCATAAACTATTACCCAAGGATTATTCTTCCACGTCCCTTTGCCGGAAACCTTGTCGATGAGGGAGGCAAAGGCGGCGCGGGGACTGTCAAAATCAAAATAAAAACCTTCTTCTCTATCCGGTCTTTCGCAATAATACACTCCGAGTTCTTCGATGTACTGCACGCCCTCTCTGAGACACTCGCTATCCGAAATATCCTCGATATAGCGGAACAGGTGTTCGGCCAGCGTCCGGCTGTCGGCATCACGGGGCTGCCCACCTTTGGCCTTGCTGAAATTCGTACATTCGAGGCTCGCCCATAATACAACGAATGCGTCGGGATAGAGTTTCCGCATTTTGGCAATATGGGCTATCAACGGGGAGAGTTCCAGCGTCCGAATATCCTCCGTGAAGTGCATAGCGTCGGGGTGGTTGGCGGCGTGTGAGGCTATGGCGTTGGCGTCATGGTTTACGCATCCGATGACCTTTGCACATTGCCGGCCTTCGTACCGAGCGTTCTCAACGCCAGTAGAGGTTCCGCCCGCCCCGCAGAATAAGTCGATATAGAGCAGTTTCATGGGCGTCATTTTTTAGGGTTAAAACCGAGTCCGGTCATTTCGTCGAAAACAGCCGCCACAACGTCGGTTAATAGATACCACGCTCCCATCTGCCATTCCTTGATTTTGTTGGAGTTCTCAATCCGGTATATGCCAAATATCGATATAGTGTACCCCTTGCAATTTTCAAATTCTTAGCTATCTGCGGAACGCTTATCCCTTTTGCCATTTGACCCTCTATGTATTTGTGCTTTGCCACACATTTTGCGTTCAACTGCTTATTGCGTTGACCTTGACCTCTACCGACTTGATGTCCTTCCTTTTTTAACCGAGCAAGGGCTTCTTTTGTCCGCTGAGAAATCAAGTTACGTTCTATTTCTGCGGATAGTCCGAAAGCAAAAGCAAGTACTTTGCTTTGAATGTCATCGCCAAGACGGTAATTATCTTTAATCGTCCAAACGCGACTCTCTTTTGTCATACAGATATTGAGTATTTCCATAATCATAAAGAGGTTGCGTCCAAGACGAGATAACTCTGTACAGATTATCAAATCATCTTTGACAATTCGGTTTAGAAGCTTGCCGAGTGCCCGTTTAGAATAGTTCTTTGTACCAGAGATAGTTTCTTCTATCCAGCCATCTATCGTCAATCCTTCTTTTTTGCAGAAACGCTCTATCTCAAAACGTTGGTTTTCCACCGTCTGCTTGTCGGTGGAAACGCGAATATATCCGTAAATCATAACAAATTATAATTAAACTGTTTATAAACTAATTCTAAAACCACTAAAAAATACCCAGTTAAGCTACAACTTAACCGGGATAATTTAATAGAAGTAAAAGAACATTAAATAGAGGTACTTTTTACATCGGAATTCTCCACCCATACATTGAGATATGTCCGTATGGCAACATCTCCGTTATTTTTGTGAATTAAATCGCCAACCACCCATTCTCCGTTGTTGAGGCGCTTGCCTCTGAATTTGATTTCACGTTCCATAATCTATTTTATTTAACTCAAACTCATAAACTATTACCCAAGGATTATTCTTCCACGTCCCTTTGCCGGAAACCTTGTCGATGAGGGAGGCAAAGGCGGCGCGGGGACTGTCAAAATCAAAATAAAAACCTTCTTCTCTATCCGGTCTTTCGCAATAATACACTCCGAGTTCTTCGATGTACTGCACGCCCTCTCTGAGACACTCGCTATCCGAAATATCCTCATTTTTTCATAAAACACATCCATATCGTTTTGCCGTGTTTGGATGTAGTATGTCCGAATAAAGGTTTGTAAGGGATAATATCCAGAATTTGCTGTACTTTAATCTGCTCTTCGTTCCATTTGAATATGAGAATCCCATCCAACATTAACACCCGCATACATTCATCGAAAGCCGCTCGAATGTCATCCTCCCACGTGGGTAGGAGGCGACCGTATTTCTGAGCAAGCCATGAAGTGTTACCTAAATTCTGAAGGTGTGGCGGGTCAAGTACGACCAACCGGAACGATTCATCATCGAAAGGCATGTCGCGAAAATCTCCTACGATGTCCGGATTTACTGTAATATGACGTCCGTCGCAAGCGATATATTCATCCCGACGGATATCCATAAACACCGCATCAGAACACTCCTTATCAAACCACATCATCCGAGACCCGCAGCATGCATCGAGTATCTTTTTTTCTGATTTCATTGTTGTTATTATTGTTGTCATTATTGTAGTACGAGTTAGCATCGAATCCGCACCAAGTGCATATTCCGGACAAAACGTTCATGCAATAATTCTCGCGGCCGCATTTCGGACATCTACAAAGTGCTATACGTCCCGTTGTATCGCGCCACCACAACCCGCGCGGAAGATTGTATTTATCCTTAGATTCATTTTTCATAGTTCGCTCTTCTCTATCGTTGACATACTCCCACGACTGAAGTCGTGGGCTTTCCCGCTTATCTTTAGGTAAATATTGTCCCTGATTATCAAGGCATCCGTAGGTTCTATACGGTCCAGTACTTTGCGTTCCCATACTTCCCGGACGCGGGAAAGAATGGCGGACTTGAGGGCTTCACGGTCGCGCTTCATACCCTATGTTGAACAACCATTTGATTTCCTCCCATTCTTCCCGGCTCATCAGTTCTCCGGCGGCCTCCTGTCGGCGGCGCTGCTCCCGGCGCTGTGCTTCCCGTTCCTGTGCTCGGCGCCGCTCTATGGCCGACAGTTGTTCTGTGCGGTATTCCAGAAAATCGTGTAACGCCTCCGTGACTACCATAGGGTCGAACTGTCCGTAGAACCTGCCGTATTTGCCGCACTTGAAGTGCTGGAAAAACAACATAAGCTCTGACACTTTAAGAAATCCGTAATTGCCCGAGATGACCTGTGCCAGAGGCCCGATGACCGTAGCGGCGTGTTCTTTGCGCACACCGGAGAACTGCACAAGGTCGGTCAGCTGAATATCCAGCCAGCTCGCCGCCGCATCTTCGCCGTAGGCCCGGAGCACGTCATGCAGTGTCGGGGTATCGGCAATGAAGCATCGCTCCGGGTTGCGGGCGCAATAGTCCTGTACGTCCGGGTTGAATTTAGAAAGGAATCTCATCGCATCCCGGTCCCAGACCGCCATTTGCGCGGCGTAGGCGTTCCGCGACACGTTCCCTGCATTCGAGGCCCAGGCGCTCGTTAATGCTCTCTCCACTAAGGGCCGCAGTCCTTCGGCTGTTTTCGTCATGATGTTGTAATATTTTCCGTAACCAATTGTTAAAATGCCTCTTGACGTCGTGGGCAGGTTTGTAGACCACGCCCTGCATCTTCAGCTCCTCGATGAACGCATCGAGATACTCGCGCAGTTTGGACATCGACAGTCCGCGGTTCATGCAGATAGCCTCCAGCCATACGGTCTCTCCGGCCAGCCATGCCCCCATGTCCGATACGGCCACGCATTCGCTGTCGCTGCGCGGAGCGTAAAGCGGCATTTCTTCTTTTTTGGCGCAACTTTTTTCTTCTTTCGCTTTCTTCGGTAAGTCGGAGGTCGAAAAATCCGGAATATCCTCGCGCGCACGCGCAGAAGGTGGTGATGAAGAATTTTCTTCTTTTACTTCTTTTTCTTTGATTCTTTCTTTTTCTTCTTTTTCTTCTTTTTGTTTCGGGCACCCGTCGGGTACACGTTGGGCGCCCGTTGTGTACACGTCGTGTACCCGCTGTGTACACGTCGGGTCCCCGTCGGGTGCCATGAGTTGCGCCAATTCATCGCTCGGTATCAACTCGTTAACAACACGACGGTCTGTCCGCTGGTGCTTGCGGAAAGTACGGATAACGTAATAGCGTTCGCCTTGCCACATTATCGGAATCAACATCCGGCATTCGACAAGGGCATCGAGCCACCGATTCAGTTCGCCGCTTCGCAGATTGTCATCGTAAGGGAAGATTTGCGCTCTTAGATACGCCGGATTGCCGCGCACCACACCGTTGTCATCGGCATGCGTCCATGTCCCGATGAACAGCAGGCGTGCCTGCATGGACAGTTTTCCCACTTTCTCGTCTGTCCAGAAATCCGGTTTTATCGTCCGCGTCCTTGCCATGATTCATGTTTTTTGCAGGCATCGTGAAGCCGTGTCGTAACAGCTATGGGTAGTGCCGGCATGCAACAGCCCGTTCCTCCATGAACGAGGGGATGCTCCGGGGCTCCCGCTAAGGTGTCGTCTACTGCATCATCGCCTGCCCGCTTAACATTTATTTCAATCCGTACACCAGCATGGCAGCATCCCGACCGTGCTCCGTCGTGCGGGCCGTCCAGCCCGTCAGGTTCCGGAACTGCAAGGCCGACAGTTTCGTCCGGTTGTTGCGCGGAGCAACCAATTCATACGGAATATCCTGCTCCCCGCACCAATCCTCCCATATCGAGGCGTCCCGGCAGACGCTCCCAGCCCCTTTCAGCCGTTCCCGACCGGTATTCCCGAACCATTTGCGAAGCCGGGCGTCTTCGATGTAGAGAAAGACACTGCCCCAATGTCGGTAAGCCATAACCGCTTCCATCGCCTTCGTAATGCTCATCGTGTCCACGAGCAGCAGCTTTTGCGAATGCAGCTCCCATACGGCTATTCCCGTATGTGTGCCGGTGTCTATACCAATCAGATAGGTCTGTTTACAAATATTTTCCATATTGCTCGATGCGTACTTCTATGTCCTGCAAAAACTCCTGCTCGTCCGGGGCCGGAAGATAGATGCCGCACTCCCGGCTCGCCCAATCTCGGAACCGTTCGATGGCGGTCGTCAACTCTCCCGTATCGCAGTCACGCGTACTGCGGACTGTCTCGACATCGCCCAGGAACGGGTCGCTTTTTATGCGGCAAAATATCTCGCTGTTGCAGAGCTTTTTGAAATACTCCTGTTTCACGTATTCCACCGTCTCGCCGTACTCGATGGCAAACCACCCCAAAATCAGATGCAGATAGCGGTTTTGACGGAGCGTGCGCTGGGGCTTTCGCTCGGCAAGCTCCACAATGCCGCCCCGTTTATAGAGGGCATTGCACCGGCACTTGAAACGCTCGCGGTCGAGTTCTGTAGCGAGATTGTAGAGCATACTCAAAAGGGCAGTCCGTCCGGTTCATCCTCGTAATTCCCGCGCGGCGTATAGTCGGGTTGTACGGGTGCCTGTAGTGCCGAACCACCCGGCCTGTCGTAAGTACCCGCATTGGCTCCTTGCATCCGATTCTGCCGTGCCTCTATGCCGTAACAGCGAACGGACGTCATGCGGCGCACCTCCCCGTCACGGTTCGTCCATTCACGGCCCTGCAGCGCAAAGGATACTGTCACTGCAGTCCCTACACTGAATTTGTCAAGGTCGGCGCATCGGTCGCCCGTCATTTCCAGCGCAAGAATGTTTTCATACTGACTGCGCTCTCCGGTGTACAGGTCATAGGTTGTAGCATCCAGAAGAAATTCCCGCTTGCGGAACACATTGCCTCCGCTACGCGACGGCAGCTCCTCTGTCTGCCCGATGTACACGAGCTTGCCCGTGATTTCATTTTTTGCCATAATATTACCGTATTTGAATGTTGCTGTTTTCCTGTAAGACCGCCCCGGGAACCTCCTCCCCGGCCGTTATGGCCGTTTTAAGCATCTGCTTGTCGTAGCCTATCGTAACCGTCTGAAATCGCTCCGGAATGCTTCCTTCGTCCTCGATGACGACCTGCGTCGATTTGCGGAAAGAGAGCCGATACTTGCCAGCGTCCAGCCGGTCTATGCCAAACAGCCGCAGCGCATCGGATAGCCGCCCGGACAGAATATCGATTTTCCGCTGTTCGCTTTTCTGCAATTTATCGAGTCGCGCCTTTTCGTCATGGATAGCTTTCAGTCGTGCTTTTGCGTCGAGTATCGACGCTGAATAATCCTCCGCCTTCTGCCGCAGATTCTCCTCGTTGATGGACAGCGCCTCCCCCAGCTCCGGAGTGAGGACGCCTTCCGATGCCTCTATCGCATCGTTCAGCCACTGTTGCGTGGCAGTAATCTGATAAAGTGAACCCATGCTGTTATGCTGTTTGTTTCTGTTTATATTCCCTGTACAATTCTCCGACGCGGTTAATCTCGCCGGAAGTAATCCCGGCATACTGTGTTTCCAGCAGCCGGGCGATACTGAATGTATTCCCCGCGTCCCTGCTTTCTGCCTCCTTTTTATCCAGCCACTTGCAGACGATATTGACACTAACAGGGTCTTCAAGCACCTGCGGATTGAATGTCTTTTTGGACGGGTGTGTCTCCCCGGCCGGCATACTGCCATTCTTTTCCCGAAGAGCGTCTACATCATCCTCGTCGGTCGGAATATGGAAAAATTTCATCAGGAAATATCGTTCCCCATAGGTCATGGCCGAACCTGCTCCTTTATCCCAATCGTTCTGCCCGTTCGCTGCCCACTCGCACATCTCCTGCTGCCCGCTCTCCGCATCTATCCAGGTGAAGCGCATTTTTAGCGATGTATGCACCTCCGATTTGTCGCGTTGTTCGCGCCCTACCTTGTAATCCTGCCTCGTGTTGACAATATCGACTATTTCAGATTTGAGAAGAAGTCCCAGCTCGTCCATCT
>ENA-ORPD01000752-ORPD01000752.1-human-gut-metagenome-genome-assembly--contig:-NODE-752-length-30114-cov-3.504608_pt1 | contig 30114 bp, 17 predicted proteins | sample MGYA00242143_ERZ509076 | MGnify/ENA primary metagenome ERZ509076 (study PRJEB26280, sample SAMEA2338706) | human gut metagenome | biome: human gut; feature: human-associated habitat; material: faeces... | reverse complement strand
AGTAGTTAAACTATCTTTGGCTGTATAACCAATTCCTAAAAAATTATCTTTATAAGAATAACTACCTAAAATTTCTAAATCCAATACTGCTTTATCAGTAGTATCCCCATTGATATTTATTTTTGTATGGCTTCTTGAAAGCAATAAATCACGATAGAATTTTGCTACACCACTATAAGAAATTTCATATTCAGAACTATCTAAATAATTATAATTGAATCGGTAATCACCAGATGCAGCTTGTTGTGTATATTGAATACTAGAGGTTCTATTGTATTGAGTTGTACCAATAACAATTCTTTGTTGTTCTCTAAATACAATTGAATAATTCGCATAATTAAAACTATTCCCTGCACGATTAGATGTATCGGCTGATAATCTTACTTGTGCAGCACCTTCTGTTACTTCAACAATAACTGCTGTTGGTTTTTTAGTTTCTGTTTCTCCTGTTAAAACATAAGCATACATTGGAAACATTAAATCATTTGTTGAAGTTGTCAATGTATAACTTGTAAATGATAAATCTGTCGAATAAATTCGTTTAGAATAAGCCGTATAATTAGATTTACCATTGTCAAAATTCATTACAGCTCCACTACCATCAGGTATGACCATATAACCTTGTTCTTCATTATATTTTACTGAGGTAAAATAAGGTAAAACCGTAATACCAGTAACCATATATGAATCACCATTTTGATTTTTATTTGTTTTTACCGAATTACCAGGAATCAATACTTCTAAACCATTTTCATTCAATGCATATTCAATAACAATCTCAATTTTAGGTTTAATATTAACATTATTTGAATTTTCCGTATCTAATAATAAATCATCTGTTGTATATTTACACCATTCGTAAAAGAATCGATATAAATTACTTATAGAAACATCTGACATATTTTCATATTTATCAATTGTATAATAGGTTCCATCTTGACTTATTTTAAAAATGTTATCAATTACTTGATTATAAAAGTTTTTAGTTCTACTAGATAAACCCAAAGCATCATGTTGAGCAGCAAATCCCATTCCCTCAATATCATAGCCACGACTATCTTTTTCAAATTCACCATTATGTTCAGCTTTGTATTCCGCAACTGCCGCATTACAACGATCAAATAATTCTTGCAAACGATCTTTTGTTATCTTTTGTGGAAACCAATCATAATCTATTCCCTTCTTCTCAAGGGCATAATAAACTTGAACTTTTTGTGGATTTCCTGCTTCATCGGTAATAACATTAACATAAAAACTTGGATTTTTTTGTTTATTTGTAGATACCTCAGTACCATATGTATATGAATCATACGTAATAGGTGTTTTAGAAGAAGTTTTACTACCATCAACAAAAGTAACTGATAACAAGGATTGTTGAAGTTTGTTTACACCTGTAGCCGTATCAATTTTTGATGGATTTGAATTCCAAGTATGAATAATTTCACCATTTTCATCTTTTTCACATAGTTTAAACTCTGTATTAATCATATTCAAATATAAAACAAAACTGTTATTATTTTAAACTTTTTTATTAGTAAATTCATCCTCAGTATAATTATTCCACTTATACCCTAGATATTTTTCAGAAAGTTCTTCATAAGTTTGTTCAAATAAATCTTTATCATGATAACTAGAATATTCTGGTAAGGCTTTGATTCTTTCATATATACCTTGTAATTCTTCTTCATATCTAGCCGTTTTTAATTGCACTACATAATCATCATTTTCATTATATGGTGGGATATATTTTTGCGTATTTCTTATGTTGCTACTATCTCTTTCAGTAATAATATCATTATAAGATACAAAACCTTTTTCTTCTAAATTATCCCAATAATCATCAGGATATTCATTATTAAATGTCATTCCAGCTGCTTTATATTTACCTAGAAAGTAAACTGATACAAAAATTACTACGACAAAAGCAATGATAATAAGCAAAAATCGTTTAAAATATGTCCAAATTGTAGTCTTTTTCTTCATATTTTTTCACCTCCTAGAAATAACGTGTTGTAATTTCTTTGTATAAAGAATATACAAATCCATACATCTGTTGAACTAAATCAAACACTAAAAGTGCTATGAATGCAATGATAAGAGTGGCAACAATTGTTAAGATAATAGACCATATTGTTTTACCCACACCATATTCATGAATTACAACAAGTCCCATAAATGCCATAATTCCAGTTAATACCCAACCGATAATATTAATTAATGTTATAAATTGAGCCTCATCAAGAGTCATTACATTACTTAAAAGAATATTTAAAAAACCAAAAACAGTAACAGGGAATAATGAATAACAAATCATCATAAAGATTTCTTTCATTTTTCCTTTTCCATCAAGCAACGTTGTAACACTCCAGTTTGCAACTGCAAGTACAATTGGAGGAAGTACACCATATATCAAAATCTGAATACTGTTAAATTTTTGTGGATTATTTGTATTGGTAATGATGCCTTCATATTGATATGCAAGTATTTCCATTAATACATACATCAATAAAATCACAATGGAAACCCACATTTTACCTTTTTTCTCTATTTTAAAATCGGTAAATCCTTGAATAGGATGTGTAAGAATATATAAAGGATAACCAACCGTTTCTTTAAAGAAGTATTTGATAGAATTCCAAACTTTCGACCAACTAAATTTCTTGACGTCTTGCGTCTCCTCATTCAAATCATCCTCTTCATCCTCATTGATTTTCTCTTCCTCTTGATTCTCACGATGTAAAGCAGTTATTCTTCCACTTAAAATGGCAGCTTTTTCTTCATTCATAGCGGTTGCTGCTGCTAAAGCTAAATTCTTTTTCTTTAAATATTTACGATAAGAAAGTACAATCCATAAAACTACTACTAAAATTACGGCTGTCATTATCCAACTAAAATTCTTTGACAAAATAGCATCACGATATTCAGAATAAGCTTTAGAGTAATAGGTTGCACTATGAGCAAGTTCAAAATAATCCATTGCTTCTTTATACTCACCCCGTCTTAATAAAGCTTTACCAATACCAAGATAGGCAAGTTCATAATTCGTATTCATTTTAACAACTTGTTGCCAATAAGTCTCTGCACCATATTGTTCTATAATCGGATTGCCTTCACTATCTAATACAATCTCTCCATTTGCATCTAATAAATATTCATCTTGCACAATACCATTTTGATACAATTCAGTAGCTTTATTTACCGCCTCACCAAATTCAGTTGTTTGGAATAAAATGATACTTTTAGATACAGTATCAAGAACCAACAATACTTCTTCTTGAATTGGATTTCCATTTTCATCCACCTCACCACTATCTCGATAAAAATAACGAATAGCAACAGGATCTATAATACTACTAGATAATGTTGTACTACCACTTGATGAATTACCTCCTGGTTGTTCTCCAGTTATATACAATAAATTACCTTCATTATCATAAGTAAATAATCGTCCTCGTAATTCATCTACTATCGTAAAATTACCATTTTTACTTACTGTAATACCAACTAAATTTGACATACCAATAATTACGCCTTCTTCAGTAGAAGTTGTTAAATATACAGCATCACCATCTGGAGTAACATACCCATTTCGTTTCATAATATCCTTACCTGATGTATTAATCATCTTAACCATATTCGCATTAGTAGTAGCATCGGCATCAGGATGTGATGTCGCATAAAGAAAACCATTTTCATCCATTGCAATATTCGTAAATTCAGGTGGTAAATCTAAATTAAGTGATGCAATTTGTGTCTCAGAAAATATTTTAGTCCAAAATTTTTTCAAAGGATTCGCAACAACTTCATTTTTACCTAAAAATCTATTAAATGAGCCAGATGTATGAAATTCCATAATACCTTCATACACATTTTGTGCGATACAATATAATCTGCCAGTTTGATCAACAGCAACCTTTTGAGGATTAAATAGTGTTACACCAGTTACATCTACAATAGAAATATTACTTGAAATTTGGTAAAAAATATTATCATCAGGAGTTAAATATACACCATCAACAACCCATTCCTCACCTTGTTTATTCACTCTAATAATTCTAGCATTTCCACTATCAGCAATATACATTCCATCTTTAGTTACAGTAATACCAGAAGCATTATTGAGACGAATAGCAAGTTTAGATGGATCTTTAGAATATGGTACATACGGAGATTTACCAATTGTTGATGGTACCAATATTTGCACCTCAACTGCTATATCTTTATTTGATTTTAGACTATCATCTAAAACAATTTTGTATTCAATATGTGAAAAAACATCCTCATTATTTTCATCCTTTTTATAAATTTCAACAGCTTCCCATCTCCATAATGATTTATCAATTTTTTCACCATTTATAGAAAGTTCTAAAAGTGTATTATCATAAGTATAGTATCCAGGTTCATCTTTTGAAATATATGTATATGGTGCATAAACAAATTCTGTTACCACAATTTCTTTACTTCCTGCACTTAATGTAAGAGTATACTTTTCACTATCATTTTGATAAAAATTTATAAACTCTCTGGCCACTAAATTTTCATTTACAATTTGATAACTTTCATAATAAAAATTATAATAATCTTGCAATTTTTTCTTTACTTCATCTGTTATTCTAAATTCGTTTAGTTCTTCTACTAACTGAAAATCTTGATTTAAAATATAGACAGAACTAATTCCGTTGCCTTCCATCGCAGGATAAGCAAAACCATTTACAACTTGACTTTTTAAAACTTCTACTTTCGTATTTTTTTTAGAATCAAGTACATAAATTTTATCTTGATAAGTTGCCATATCAGTTAAATTATCATATGTAATTTTATTTGTTAGTTCAGAACCATCTAAATTTCTAATACTATCACTATAATATGTATCACTATATGCCAATCCTTCAGCTGAAGGAATGACATTTTTCCAAAAATCATAACTATAACTTGCTGCTTTAGCAGTTAAAAGATTAGGAGAAAAAACCATCAATGTCAATAATAAAACAATAATAATTTTTCCCATTAAATTTGTAGTTTTTTTCATCAACACTACCTCCTACTTCATACCCGAATGAGCCATAGTTTCAATAATTTGACTTTGTGAAAGTACAAATACTGTAATCGGCACAATCATCATAATTAACATAACGGCTGAAGCGGTTCCTGTTCTAGCGACTCCACCAGAAACAATTTGATTCAAAGAATAAGATAGTGGTTTTAATTGTTCACTATATATAAATGAACCTCCATCATTATTCCAAAGTTGTTGGAACAAAAGAATAATAAGTGTCAACCATGCTGGTTTTACCAGTGGCATCACTATACGCCAATAAATTTGGAATTCATTTGCACCATCAATTTTTGCCGACTCAATCAGTTCTGTTGGTATATCTTGCATAAATTGTTTCATCAAATATAAGCCCAATGAATATGCAAAGGCGGGAACAATAATTGCAAGTTGTCTATCAATTAATCCAGCAATACTAAAAATAATATATCTAGGTGTTGCTGTAACCTGAGCAGCAAACATTAATGAATAAACAACCATTGAAAAAATTATTGTCGAACCAGGAAATTTATGTTTTGCAAGCGGATACGCTGCCATTGATGCAATAATAACATGTCCAACAGTTCCAGCAAAAGTAATCCAAATTGTATTAAAGAAATATCTAGAAAATGGTACCATCGATTGTTCTAGCAACATTGATAAATCCTTAAAGTTATCCAGTGTTGGGTTTTGAAAGAATAATTTAGGTGGATAAATAAATAATTCAGCAAGCGGTTTAAATGCTGCACAAAAAGAATATACAAGCGGATATGCACTAAATGCTCCAAATAAACAAAGCAGAATAAATAGCGATATGTCTCCCGCAACACTTCTACTAACTCGCTTTTTTCTTTTTATTCTTCTTCTTTTTTCAATTCGATAGAAGAATAATTCCATTTTCCCCATTTTAGATTCATCTTTTAAACCAAATTTCTTAAGCTTTTTTTCTTGGCGTTTAAGACGCTTTTTTTCTTCTTTTGATAGTTCAACACCAGCTACTTTTTCATCATCAACTATAATTTTGTCTTCAGCCATTTTATGAACCTACCCTTCTTAAAATTTTTCTAACTAATAAATTAGCAAGAATCATTATCAAAAATAAAATCGTTGCAATTGCAGAAGCATATCCCATTTCCATACGTGTATTACCATAATCCATTAGATGGGTAATAATGGTATGACCTGCATATTCGATTGACGGAAAACCAGCAATATTAATCGATACTTCCGCAATCGCCAAACTAGATGTTATTTGCATTACAGCACCAAACATTAATTGTGATTTCATTTGTGGTAAAGTAATATACCAAAGTTCTTGCCATCTACTTTTAATACCATCAATAGCACCTGCTTCATAGTATTCTTTATTAACACCTTGAAGACCTGCAATAAATGATAAGAAACTGACACCAAGTGACATCCATAATTGTACGATAATCAAAATCCAAATAATATAATCGGGATCTTGTAACCATGTTATTGGTTCTTGAATGATATTTAATTCCATTAACATTGAATTAGCATACCCATAGTTATCACTACTAAAGATTAACTTCCATACTAAATAAACATTACCAGATATGGATGGCGCATAGAAGATTAATGTCATAAAACTTCGCAACAATGGTTTTAATTCATTAATCAACCAAGCAAAGACAAAGGCCATAATATAACTCACTGGTCCTGTTATAACCGCTAAAATTGCCGTATTTTTAAGTGCTATCATAAATACTTTATCATCAACAAATAAGGATTTATAGTTATCCCATCCAACAAAGGTTGGAAATTCTAATAGATTAAAATACGTAAAACTTAAAACTAAAGACATAAGAACAGGAACAACGGTAAAAATAAAGAATAAAATCGTATATGGTGCAACTAAATAGTAATACTGTCTCTTAACAAAAATTTCTCTACGTAATCTTCCACCACGTTTACTCCAGCGATCAATTTTACGAATTACTGATCCACGTTCTTTTTCAATTCTTAGTTTTAATGCAGCTTTTTCTTTTTCTTTCAAAGCATCTAAATAAGCTTTTTCTTTTTCTTCAAAATCCAATTGAATTGGATTTTTATTTAAATCATTGAAGGTTTTTATTGTTTCAACTTTTACTCCACTTTGATCATCAGAAGTTTCTAATTTAGCAATAGAATCATCTGCTACTTGTTGAGTGTCTACTTTCATATCTTCATTTTTTACTTCTTGATTAACTTCTAATGTTTCTTTTTGATCTAAAGCAAAATCATTTTTCACAATTTGTTCTTGGTTAGATTGAGCTTGCTTTTGTTCTTCTATGGCTTTTTTCTTCATCCAATTCACACGTTTACTAACTTTGACTTTTCTTTGGTCTTCATTTGAATCTTTGAAAACATAATTTTTATCTTTGCGTGCCATAAAAATACTCTCCTTCTTCCCATTTTATTATTAAAGAACAAAATTTAATTATATGGTCATCTTTTTTCATTTCGTTCCTTAATCCTCCATTATTTGTCCTTGTACGATTTCTTCATTAGCAACAACTAAATCAGGATTTTCTTTTGCCCAAGCATCAAATTTTGCTTTTGCTTCAAGATATTCTTGTTTCACTTGTACAAGTTTTTCCTTGCTTTTTAATAACTCTTCTTTATAGATTTTTATATTTTCTTTTACTTGTGCATCATATTCAGCATCAATTTTTTTCTGTTCAAGTTTTTTTTCTTTTAGGGCCTTTTTGAGTTCTTCTTTTTCTCTTTTTCGGTCCTCACGGCTCATAATACCACGTTCCACTTCTTTTTGTTTTTTCTCGTGATAACGGCGTTTAAAATTAAGTTTTTCTTTTTTACCACCTGTAAGCGCTAGGATAAGAAGATAAACTAGCAATACAACTGTGATAATTAACATTATAATGACGGCAATTTTTCCACCCATGTTTTTCTCCTTCCCTATTAATCATCTAATGTAGGTAAATCAAATTCTTTACGCTTACGATTTATTTCATCATTAATATTTCCACAATATTCAACTAAAGTTTCACGTGCATTATAATAATTATTGATTACTTCACGATAGGCATTTTCAATTTCACGACCAACAATATAACTACCTGCAACTTGTGGCATTTCATGAACTTTACTCCATTGTAACATCAAAGTATCTAAATCTTCTTGTGGCCAAGCAAGTGATTGGAAAGCCTTAACATTTGCGGTAGCATGTCTTGCAGCTGAACCTAAAATTCCTTCCATTTCACGACCAAATTGTGCTTGAGTTTCAGCTCCTGTCCACCATTTTAAGAATTCCCATGAAGCATTATATTTAGCTTCTTTTTCTTTTTCAGAGACCTTATCAGGTTGCTTCATAATAACTGCACCGGTACCACTTGCAGTTGAAGTATAATCAATTTCACCAGTTTCATCATTATAAGTGCCTGGAATTAAATGGAATGACCATTTACCTTTTAATTCTGGTGCCGAAACACTCAAAGTATTATAAGTTTCATAATAAGCAATACCAATTGGCATTTCTCCAGAACGGAAACGATTTACAAAACTTGCTGATTTCGGAAATGAATATAAGGTATAAAACTCCGTCCAATATTCAAATGATCGCATCGCAGCATCACTCATAAGACCAGTTTCTTTATTATCATTAGCATATAAATCGCCACCATTTTGATATAACATTGATACAAAAACAGGATTTAATGCATTAGCACCGGCATCATTAACTGGTAGATAGAATTGTAATTGTTGTGTTTGTAATTCAGCTACTAAATCTATCACATCATCCCATGTTTCAGGAATAAAATCATTCCAACCATTTTCTTCAAAAATATCATCGCGAACAAACATTACCATAAAAATTTGTTTTTCAGGAAGAGCATATACTCCTTTAATATTTTTTTGTAATTCAGCTTTAGAATATCTAGAACTATCAAATAAATCTTCTTTAGTGATATTATTTTGATCCACATAATCTTGTATTGCATAATATGCATTTATCTTATCTTGAGCATCTTTATCCCCTGCTGCTGCTTTTTCAATATCCGTATTGGTAATTGAATAAAATTGAAATTGTCTAAGCGATGAAGCATGAAAAACATTTTCTTTAGAATTGTCCCATGTCGTTGCCCCATCTGGCATAACATAAACTACATCCCAAAAATCATCAAAATTGGTCAAATCATATACAGCGTTACGAAGAGCATAATTAACTGGCAAACTAGAATCAACATTTAAGGCAACATCAGGCCCTATTCCCGCAAGCGTTGCTTTTAACAAAACATCGGCACCAGTCAATTTTAAATCAACCTTTATTCCTGTTTCTTTAGTAAATGTTGTATCAATCAAATTACGAACAACATTTGCTTGGTCACGACCAAGTGTCATCCATACTTCAATGGATTCGCTTTGTCCTTCATTTTCAACTGTTTCACCAATTGTTGTATAATCAATAAAGAAAGATAAGAAGAAAGAACAAATACCATTCCACATCTTTCTAAAGAATCCCTCATTTGCTTTAGGAAGTTCAATATCAGGTGTGTGTACTTCAATATAATCTAGCGATAAAGGTAATTCTCTAAGTTCTGTAAGCAAAGAACCAAGAGAAGAAATATTATTCATAAAAGAAGTTAATTTTTGAGTAATTGAACGAGGCTTTTCAATAAAATCCGAAAGTTGTCTAACCATTGAATCAATTACCCCTGTTTTGTCAGACTTTCCACCTGATATTTCAGCAATACTATTTGATACATCTGCAAGTTCATCATGATATTTTGTTAAATCACTAATTAATTCAGGAAATTTTGAAGTAAGTTCATAATCACGATTTTTGTCTGGTGAAGTCGTTGTATAAGAAACTATCATTCGATACGTTCTATTTAAATCATCAATGGTGGATTGAATTCTTTCAATAAGAGGAGCATATGCACCAAGCGTTACCTCTAAAGTAAGGGTATACGTTTTACCTTTTTGGAAATAGAATAAATAATCTTCTTCACCATTTCCTAAAGTTACGTTTTGCCAATCACTAGAAAAATTAAATTGTACATCATTTAATTCATCAAATAAAACTTGATTAGTACCGCCATCTTCACTAATATAGGCAATTCGACTAGAATACATTCCTCGTATTAGATTTTGACGAGCACGCATAGAAATATTGTAATAACCATCTTCAGGAACACTAAAATCCCAACTAATCCAATCTCCTAATATTTTCCATTGCTCACCACCAATATAATTTTTTCTCGTCTCTTTTAAACTAAATGGTTTAGTATTTGATGAAGAACGATCAGTTAAAGGATAAAGAGTTGGTGATGATTTATATGCTGTTTTTTCCGCTTGCATTGCCCCTGTTGTTTGATTGTTTAAACTAGGTTCACCATATTTTTCTTTAAGAGCGGCAAGATATTCTTCATATGTTGGCGTTTGACTAACTGATTGAATATGAAGTTGATCAATCAAAATCGGCTCTTTAATAGAAATCAATGATATTTCATTTTCTCCTTCTTCAAAATAGAACATATATGGTTCTGTAACATATCCCATATCATCTTTAAAATATCCTTCTTTAAATGTAAAAACTTCTATTTGTTGAGGCTTAATATCATTGCCATTAGTATCTACCTTTAAAGCACCATTTTCATCATAAGATTGCGGATCATCTTTCCATACTCTAGAAAAAGTAAAACTATCCGCCCCTTCAAAAGGAATTTCACCATTAATCATTAATTTTCTTTCTATTGAAGAACTATAGCCAGAAACAGTAAAATAATTTAAATATAAATTATAAAAACCCGCTTTTTCAATGTTAACTTTCCAAGTAACTTTGCCACTACTTTTATGAATCAATACTTTATCAGTTGAACTTATTCTATTACTGATTAAATTCTTACTATTTTCAACAATTTTATCTAAAGTAGCTTTCTTTGTTCCATTAGTTATTTGTATTGATGAGTGACCATCAAAAATACAATCATATATGTATTGATAATCATTTTGACTATATCCGCTTTGATCAATATCTACAAAACATTCCACTAGTTTTTTTAACTCTTGCGTTCCATTCGTTGGATTAAGTTTATCTTTAGAAACGTCTATTTCAATAATGCTTGTCACATTACCAGCAGAATCAGTAGTCACTCCATTTATGTCATAATTTGCACCATCAATTACAATGTCTTCCCCTTCTGGCATAACTTGAGGTTTAGATTCTTTATATAATTGATAGTCATTCTTTATAGTTGAAAAATTTTCTTTATCAATTATTTTACCACTATCATCTCCTCTATTACAAGATGTAAGGGAAAATATTCCAATTACAAAAATTGATACAACCATAATACTTAAAAATAATTTTTTGGCCTTTAACATACGTTCTCCTTTCTCGTCATTTGCGTTAGAATTTCAATCAGCCATTGTATTCGATTAGCACTTTTTTCATATCCGTTAGGGTTATTTCTTATATACCATAAATACTTATGTTCAATAAGATATTCTTGTAAAATTTTTATTTCATTATCAAAACTGGTTGGAATATTATTTTTAATATTTGTAAATTTCCTATTTATTGATAATAAGACTTTTAGCAATTTTAAACTATTTTTTAATTCACTAGTTTCAAGCGAACAATTGGCTTTTTCCAAAAGAAATTGCGCTTTATTAAAAGATATTTCTAGTAATTGACAATTTTTTTCTTCAACCAAATTTGAAAAAATCCTTGTTTGATAAAACTCTATTGGATTCAACTGATTTCTAGCATGTTCAGCCCATAAAATTGCGCTAAATAATCTGCTTCCATAATCACGATAATCTCCCTCTAATAAATGATATTGAGCAAGTTCAAGGATTGCCTCACACAAAGCATCATCTTTTAACATTTTTTTAAGATATCCTATTGCATCATCTAATTCACAAGACCCCCAAGCCAAAAGCCCTCCAAAAATAAATCCTAAATAACTAACAGGAAGATATTGTAAATGTCCAATATCACCCCAATCAGTAACTAAAATTCCTAATCCATTATATTTTTTTGCGGCCTTCGCACTATGGATAATTGTCAAACTCATATCAAGCATTCTACTTGTAATAGTTGACCAAGATGAAGTTCCCGGAGCTAATATATAGTTTACATTATTCTCAAACAACATTTTTGCATGTTTTTCAAAAGGATAATCTTTATTGTAACCCCAATCAATAAAAATGACATCTTTAGGAAGTTTTGTAATTTTTTCTGGATGTTTTACTAAAACATCACCCCAAAGCATTGGAATTTTATTATATTTTCTTACATCATCTGCTAAAATAGTAAAATAGTCAATATACACATCTTCAATTGATGAAGTTTGAGCTTTTTTAAAACTTTTACCATGACCTAGTTCATACGGCTCATCAAAATTCATATTAAAATATCTAGATGATGTATAAGGAAGCATATCACTATACATTTTTTTTACCAAATTTACAGATTCCTCATTTGTTGGATCCAAGGTCGATGGTGCTCGATGACTTCCCCATATATCAAAACCATCTTCACATTCAGCAAGTTTTTTATATTCATCTTGAGCAAGCCAATCGCTCATATGTCCAAAACCATTTTGATTTGGTACAAAATCAATATAATACTCTTGAGCAAACTTTTCTAGTTCCAAATAATCTTGTAAACAAAGATAATTATTATCGCTTAAAAGATGTTTAAAACTCTGATATTCAAAAGAAAATCCCTCAATATATAGTTCTAAATGATTGTATCTTAATGTAGCAAACATCACTACAAGTTTTTTCAATGTATCCAAAGTAGGTACTTTACTTCTGCTAATGTCTAACATTACACCTCTTACTGCTAAATCAGGATAATCTTCTATTTCTAAACATAGTTGGTTATCACTATTTAAAATATCCCTTAATGTAAGTAATCCATAAAATGCTCCATTTGGTTGTTTTGCGATAATTGTTATTACCTCTTTTTCAATTTTTAGTTTATAACCCTCATAATTTGTTATATCATCACTTTTTTCAATCATTAAAGGGATTCCTTCTTTTTGATTGACTTCAAACATTTGATATAATAAATTATTAAAATGTTCATCAAAACTAGACGTCACTTTACTAATTTTTTGTGAATTCATCTTTTCTTTACTAAATATTAAAGTCTTAGGGTTGGGAAATAGTTTCAAAAAACCACCTCATCTCATATAAATTTTGCGATTTACCCGCATTTTGCCATATTATTCATCTTATTATATCAAAGAAAACGTTTTTATTCAAGTAATAGACTATTAAAAAACATGGAAATAGTTTTTTCTAAAAACTATTTCCATCATCATAAAAGGATAAAAAACCAGATAAGTTTTCATTATCTAGTTTTTTGTTCTTTTTTATTTACACCATAATTCTTTTATCGTATCTAGAGCTTTATCTTTCACATCATTTTGACCTTTTACTAAATCTCGATATGTAAAAAAGATTGTTCCACTAATGTGATCAAATTGACAATTAAACTTCAATTGATTGGCAATTTCTTCAGGATTTTGCCAAAATTCATTAGAACCCATTTGATATAATCCCTGACCAATATAAAGAGTTGTATGGGTATATTTTGCAATATCATTCCACCATTTCGTTAAATCGTGATATGTTACATCAACTCTTTCAAAAGGGAAATAAACTTGAGGAACAACATAATCAATCCAATTTTCCTTCATCCATTTATATACATCTGAGTATAATTCTGAATAACATTGCAAAGCACCTTCAGAATTATATGAACCTTTCTCCCAACCATCTTTTCTAATTTTATCATTTGTACGATAAATCGCAAAAGGGCTAATACCAAATAATACCTTTTTTCCTGTTTTACTAAACGATTTTTTCAACTCATTATGAATATTTTCAATCATTTCATCTACATTTCGACGGCGCCAATCTTCAAAATTTTCATTCTCACTTTTGCGATTTTTTAAATAATCTTGTTCTTCTCTTTCATAAGGAATTTTGCCATATGGATAAAAATAATCATCAATATGAACGCCTTCAATATCATAGTTTTCAACTACCTCCATAATCGATTTTGTTACAAAATCAATTACTTCTTTATGTGAAGGAGCTAATATTACCTTATTTGTACCATCAACAACAAGATGTTCAGGATGTCTTTTGGCAAAGTTCAAATCATCTAACGTATCTACATATGCTTGAATTGCATCATCAATATCTTGATGCTCTAAATCAAGGGCAGTTTGACTTACTCTATATGGATTCATCCATGCATGCACTCTGATACCATATTTTTTTGCCTCATCAATTACAAATTGCAAAACATCAAAACCAGGATCTTTTCCTTCACATCCTGTAATATATCTTGACCAAGGATTTAATTTCGATTGATAAAAAGCATCGTTACAAGGTCTTACTTGAAATATAATGGTATTCATATGATAACTTGCAATATTTTTCACCATTTGTTGTAAATATTGTTGATATTGTGCTACTGGAAGACCTTTAGGAGTATCAATATTGGCAACATTAGAAACCCATACTCCTCTAACATCATCTTTCTTAAATTGATATTCTGGAATATCAATATCTTCTTTAGTATCCCAATATTTTATTGTTTCTTCTTGATTAAACTTTTTTAATTTCATATTATCTTCCTTTTCTTCTTATTAAGATTAAACTAATTCCAAATATATTAATCATTAATAAAATGCTAATTACATTTGTTTTATTACATTTACTACATCCTTTGGCAGCTTCCGTTGGTTTTTCTAGTGGTTCCCCTTCGGTTTTGTCACATCTTGTACAATGTTTTGGCTCTTCATACGTTGCATCCACCCAGTTATGACCTAAAGCCTCTCCTTCGGTTGCTTCACATCTTGTACAATGTTTTGCTTTTTCACATGTTGCATCCACCCAGTTATGACCCAAAGCCTCTCCTTCGGTTACCCCACATTTAGTACAAGTCTTTGGTTTTTCACATGTTGCCTCAGTAAATTCGTGATTGCAAGTTTCAACAACATTAAAGATTGGCGTTTCAAAAAGTGTTTCAACTTTACCATCACTAACAACAATCTTAAATTTTAAGCCCATTGTCTCTACGGCATATGCTTTCCATGAAATTTCAATGTCATCATCCTTTTCAACTACATTTGTAATTTCAGAATCATTATTACGATATACCAAATACACTTTATAACTTAACGGATCTTGATTTTCATCACTTATTCTAAACTTTAACTTTAAAGTAGCATTAACTAACACTTCTGAAATCATCTCATCTATTAAAGTTACAACAGGAGCAACATTTTTTTCTAAAATACTAAAATCAATTTCTTCATTATTAAAATAAATTGTATTATCTTCACTAATAGTGGCTAGATAATATTGCGCATTCTCATCATACTCTTCAATGTCAAAATAGTTTTTATTTCCCAAATTCATTTTGTATAATTTGCTTGCATCTATTTTACCATCAATTATTTCATCACTGCTTGTCATTTTATACAAAGCGTATGCTTTAGCATCACTTACTATATCATATGTTAGCCTATAATTTTTCTCGCTAAGTTCTTCAATTTTTACAACATTCGCATTTTTTTCAATTGTATGTTTATAATCATAAAAATCATACGTAGGGGTCAAAGCGTTCGTTTTCCAAGCAAGCGTATGCATATAATTCATACCTATTTTTCCTTTACCTATATTCATATTTTTATAGCTAAATAGACTATATCCATCTACTCTATTGCCCGTACTTTGATTATATCTTACTTGGTAATATACTTCATCTTGATTACCCCATTCATCAAGTTGATATAAGGCTGTTCCTGCATACAACTTCACAGGGGAATCAATCATTGCTTTACTCCACCAATCCATAATCTCTCGATATCCATCTAAAAGTTGCGTATATGCTTGAGGTATTAAATAATCAATCCATTCTTTATCTACCCATTTTTTGGTATCCGCAAATAAGTCAGAATATGAATAGTAATTATTACAAGTTCCGCTCATTCCTCCCTCTGCTCCACGATGACTTCCAGCTGGACAAGATTCTATAGATGGTGCCCATCTTCCGCTTGGACTAATACCAAAAGCACAAGGTTTATCTCTTGTTTGATTTAAGTTTCTAATTAAAATACTCAATCTTTCAATTAACTGATTCACATTTTCTCTTCGCCAATTATAGATATCTAAAGTTCCACCCTTACTCAAATAATTTTGATAATCTTGATAATCAATTATCGATTCTGTTGAAAAAGTTAAACCTTTAAAATCTGAATTACTGCCAGTACTTAAATAACCGGCATCATCAGGATAAAAATAATCATCAAAGTGTATTCCATCAATATCATAATTTTCTACTACTTCACGAATCGTATTTTCTAAATGTTCAATCGTATTTTCGCTTGCGGGATTCAAAACATATTTATTTTCTGTTCCCATAACAACATTATGTTCCAACTCTTCACCACTTGCAAAAACGGGGTTATCAACATCTGTTCCGTCATAAGCTTTTTCACAATTGGCCTTTAAATCAGAAAAAGTTTCATGCTTACTTTTCTGTAAAGCATCATTATCATAATCATATACATTTCTTACGCTACTGCCAGTACTTTGAACAATTGAAGTTGACATTGTAAGTGAAGCTCGATAAGGATTCATCCAAGCATGATATTCTATTCCTCTTTCATGCGTTACTTCAATCATCCATTCTAGCGGATCCCATCCAGGATCTTTTCCGTATGCAAATAAAAACTCACTCCAAGGATTATACTTAGATGGGTAAAAAGCATCATTGCATGGTCTAATTTGAAAAATAATAGCATTTAAATTATATTTTTCCGCATTATCTAAAATACTTAAATAATTTTGTTTCCACTCATTAATCGCCTCATCTGATTTATTTTTCTGTTTAGAAATATCAATATTAGAAACAGTTGCTACCCAAACTGCTCTAAATTCAGTATCTACTTGTTTATACTTTGCCATGTTATTAGAATCCGCCCAATCACTATTCACTGAGGCATTTACAATAATACTAGAAAAAAATACTAAAAATATACCAATTAAACCAATAATAATTTTTTTCATTTAAATCTCCTTTTCTTTTCTTCTTTCTACCAAACTGATTGCATTTAAATAATTTTTATAACAAATCAATTCTATTTCGTCTTTGCTAAATCCTCTTTGTATAAGTATCTTTTCAATATTTGATGCATCTTTGTGAGAGGATAAATCATCTAAATTAGCATTATTATAATCACTTAAAAAATGCATCATATCAAGTCCTAGCATAATATGATCAATACCAAGATAATTGCCTAAATAAATAATATGGTCAACTAATCCATTCAGATTTTGTTTTGTTTTTTCATAAGAAACAAAATTTCTTGCGGAATTCACACCAACATATCCATTCAATTCCTTCAAAGCTTTTAATTGATCATCATTTAAGTTTCTCCTATGATTGCTAAGCGTAAAAGCATTAGAATGACTAGCCATCAAAATTTTAGGATTTTCATTTAAAACGTCATAAAAACTTTTTATATTTAAATGTGAAACATCAATTATCATATGATGATGATTCATATATTTTATAATTTCTTTTCCATCTTCTTTTAAACCATGATCACTTGCCCCTCCAACACCAGTAGCAAAATGATTTTCTTCATTCCAAGTCAGACTAGCATGCCTAATTCCTTTTTGGTATAATACATTCAATTCATCAATGTTTTTAACATTTCGCAAACCTTCTAACCCATATAAAACATCAAATTCTTTTTCATATGGCTTAAAAGCATGTATAGCACTATCATAGGCTTGCTGAATATCGAAATCTGTTTCACTATAAATAACCCAAATGCCTCCAGCAATCCCCCCCTTTTTCAAATCATCAAGATGATATTTGGCAAAAACATCTTTTTCGCCATTCATCGTTCTATTATAAAGATTAAACATTATATCACTATGTGTATCATATATTTTCATTCTATCACCACCTCTATTATACATATTTTATTTAGTTTTATCAACCCTATTGAAAAAAGAATATTTTAAATTGTTATTTATAAAAAAATACATTAGATTTTAAGTAATTATGTTGAAATACTTATCTAATGTATTCTTTCATTTATTTGATTAATGCTTTTTCATTTTTCTATAAAGGAATAATCCTAAACCCAAATAAGAAAAAACAAATAATAGTTGTAAATTATCTTTATTTTTACAAGATTTACAATTCTTATTATTAGGTTCTTCATTTTGTGATGATTGTACAGTAAAAGAATTGCTTTTAATCACAACTTCATAATAAGAGTCTTTAACAATCAACTCTAAATATCCATTCTTTATTTCATTTGCTGGTAACTTTATATCAAAATTCAAACTATCATCATTAAGGGTTATCTTTTCTTTCTGATTATTTATTACAAGATACAAGTCGTAGTTTAACTCTTCATTATCAGTTGGTAAAACAATAGAACCTTTTAAAGTTTCCCCTATTACTAAATGAGAATTTTCTAATTGGATACTACCACCAACTGGTATAGTATTTTCAATAATCGCAAATTTATTAGAGATTGTTGTGGTTGATTGATATCCATTACTTGCAATTATTTCAATATAACAATTAGAAGATGTAATATTTAATGCTTCAATTTCAAATTCTTGATTTATTGCTTGATTGAAACAATCTGTAATATCATAAACTTTATCATCTACTTTTAAGTTAGCCGAATAAGTAAGTGGATATCCTTCTATATCATTGATTCCATGATAACTAATTTGAATTGATTCATAACCTTGATAAATTGCCTTATTTAGGAGAATTTCTCCTCTTGTTGGGGCAAACTTTTCTACTAAATTAAAAGTTTGGGAATCCACAATTGTTTCTAATTCACCATCTGAAAAAATAATTCTAAATTTGCAATTTGCTGTTTCGTAAAGATAAGATTTCCAAACAAAACGAACAATGTTACCATTTATAGTTACTACAGGTTGAATATTTCTTTCAATTCCATTTTCTACCATTTTAAAAACATAGGAAACAAGATCATGATTAGGATCTATCGGCAATTCAAATTCACCTATAATATTACTACCGGCTTTTATATTTTCTTGATAATCTATGATCTTAAGATCTGTTGAATTAGGAGCTAAATTTGGCTGTTTATTGTCTAAATTGATAATAGTTGCCTTATCTGAAACATAACCATTTTTAGAAACAGGAACTAAATAATAATTATAATTCTCATCACAAGTACCTAAATTCATTGATAATCTTTTATTTTCCTCATATCCCGCATATAAAATGTCCATTCGATATTCAATTTTATATTTATCAAATACCTCATCTTTTGGTACTTTATAATAACCATATGCTCTAGCCCCATCAATTGCATCAAAACTTAAAATTAAATTTTGTTCTAAAGTTTCTTTTAGTGAATACTCTAAAATTTCTAAATGTTGAGAGTCATCTTCACCAACTTCAAGCGGAAAAACCTTATTGTTTGTCCATAAATTTTTAAAAACTGACATCCCTGCTTTTCTAATCGTTTCCGCATTAGGATATGAAGATGTAACATCATTACCAAGAATTTTATATAATATTTCATATGAATATACTGCCGAACCTTTAATTACATCATAATGTTTATTATACCTAATTTGATCAGTTATTTCTACAGAGCGATAAAATTGATCTGGATTATCTCGATATTTATAAATACCATGAGCAATATATAATCTAATATCTTTTTTGCCTTCCTCTTGCCTTATCGCATTCACTCTTGTAACTTGCTCAGCCCACCAATCAACAACATCAGCATATGGTGCATAGAGATCTTCAAATGCATAATAAACTTGAGGAGCTACCCAATCTACTAACCCTTCTTCGACCCATTTTAACGAATCTGCATACAAATCGGAATAAGTACTGTAAGCATATTCTGCTGTATTTGAACCATTTTCACTACATCTAGTTGAACCAGCAGTACAATATTCTGAATTAGAACGCCATACAGCGGCTGGTTTACTACCAAACTCTACACATTTCCCTGTTCTTTCATTGTATGCATCAATCGCTTTACGAATATTGCGCATCATAATATTGATATTTTCTCTTCTAAAATCACCAAGATTTAAACCTGGTTCCATACCATAAATTCCATTTTCACCAAAAACATCTTTACCATAGTTTTGAGGATCATCAAGATAAGCATAATAATTAGGCCAATCATTCATAATGTCAATTCCTGATTGAGTATATGCACCTTTACCAACAAAATTTGTATTTTCTAAATCACTTGATGTTGTGCCATTTAGATAAAAATAATCATCAAAATGCAGTCCATCAACATCATAATTTTCAACAATTTCCATAATAGTATCCACTATAAATTTTTGAACCGCTGGCTCACTAGGATTTAAGATTAGTTTTTCATCATAACTTCCCGCAATGACATATTCTGGATGTTCTTTTGCGAAATTCCCTTCAGCTAAATTTGCTAAAGCATCGTGTTTCATTTGTACAAGTTCACTTACAGGAAGAGATAAGGCACTACCATTTGTAACATATGTTTCTGTTGTAACTCTAAAGGCATTCATCCAACACATAAAACTAAATCCTCTCTTATGCGTCTCATCAATCATCCATTCTAAAGGATCCCATCCAGGATGCACTCCACTTCCAACCAAAAATTGACTCCACGGGTTAAGTTCTGACTCATAAAAAGCATCATTTGATGGCCTTACTTGAAAGAAAATTGTATTCATACCAAATTCTTCCATTCTGTCTAGAATAGTTAAAAATTCATTTTTATAATCAGTAATAGCTTTTTCATTTAACCCATTTTGTTTAGAAATAGCAATGTTATAAACAGTTGCAACCCAAACTCCTCGCATCTCTGCATAGGCATTGTCATATTCTTTAATAATTTCAACTAATTCATTTGTCCCATAATGTCTTACACCAGTTGGATTTTTAGCAGTCGTTAACACTCTAGTTTCTGTGCTAGCCCCTACTACAAAAGGACATAATAAAAATAATATCAAAACAATAATGCATAATGGTTTTATCAATATGTTTTTATAATTCATCTTTCACCTCTTTTTTATGGTGTTTTAAAACATTAAAACATTGCGCATATCTTTTTCCTGATAATGCCCCACGACATCTAGCCAAAGATGTATAGTAATCGTAGTAAGCAAAATCTTTGCTATTCATAACAAACCACTGTGTATGTAAAGCTTTAGACCATAAATCAAACCCTTTTGTTATATCAACATAAATATAGGGATCAAAATCATTATCATCTTCCCAATTTTCACAAAAATAAACAGGAGCATAATGACGAATTCCTTCCTTATTGCCAATTACACTAGCAATAAATTGCGCATCTTGCACAATATAATGGGTATTATTGTGATCTTTATGCATACTAGAATGCCAATGTGTAACGATAAGATCTGGTTTATACTTAACAATTATTTCCGCAACTTCTTTTTTTACATCATCATTGTTAGGCAGTTCCCCATCTGCATATTTTAACACCAAAGCCTCGCCATTCATTAAATCCATATATGCTTTCGCTTCATTTATTTTTTGCCTACGATATTCTAAAACCGATAAATGAGCAGGATTACCACGCTCCCCTGCGGTTAAAGCAAGCGTAATATTTTTGCCCCCATTTAAAGCATTTGTCGCCATCAATCCCCCTGCTGTAAGTTCCATATCACCAATATGGCCACCAATTGCTAAAATTGTTTTTCCCATTTAATTTGTCCTTTCTGTTTTATTTAAATTTTTGATAATTTGCCATTATATAATTTGCAATTTTACCTCTTGCCTCAATATGCCCTGAGGTATTTCGTGTTGGATGTACACGATTAGTCAATAAACAAAAACCTATTTCATTGCTTCTATCAATAAAAATACTAGTTCCGGTAAAGCCAGTATGATGAATTGTTTGATTGCTAGTTAAATCACCACTTGAACTAGCAAAGCCTCCAATTAACCATCCTAATCCTCTTATCGTTTCTTTACATATTACTCCACTTTTTTCATGAACTTGTGGTGTAAACATCAAATCAATAGTTGTTGGCGATAAAATTTGTTGATCATTATATTTACCATTATTTAAAATCATTGTAATAAAATGACTTACATCTTTAACCGTTGAAAAAACTCCTGCATGGCCTGCAACCCCATTTAACAAAAAAGCCATTTCATCGTGAACACTACCTTGAAGTATTCCTTGATACAAATCATCATTTCTAAGTTCTGTTGGGGCACATCTATTTAAATTTTTCGGATTATATGTGGTATCAATCATATCTAATGGTAAAAATATCTTCTCTTTTATCACTTCATCTAATGGTCTATTTTCTATTTTTTCTATAATTAAACCTAGCAAGACATACCCCAAATCAGAATATTTAATCTGCATCCCTGTTTCATAGACTAACGGTGTAGAAAAGATTTTTTCATATACATCTTTCGCACTTTTCATTGTTAACAGTCCACTGATTCCTTCAGGAAGACCAGAAGTATGCGTTAACAAATGCCAAATTGTAACATGCTTATACGCAAATTGTGGTAAATAGGTTTGAACTTTAGAAGCAGTTCTAATCTTCCCTTCTTCCATTAATTTAAAAATACACGTTGTAGTAGCAAGAACTTTAGATAACGATGCCATATCATATATTGTATCAATTGTATTCTTTTGGATACTTGGAATTAAACTTTTATTACCTACCGTTCCCAAATAAGTTCGTTGGGGTGTCACAATCGCATAATTGGCTCCAGGAAAAGCACCATTTTTTATTTCTTCTTCAATTAATTTTGTTAATTCTTGTAATTCTTTCATTTTCTATTATAAATCAATTTTTATTTATGTTCAATTAAATAATAATTTTTCTTTCCCCTTCTTAATACTGTATATGTTTTACCAATCGCATCTTGCTTTTTAACCATATATGTTACATCTTTTTCTTGATGTCCATTTACCAAAACTGCACCACCATTGATAAAATCACGAGCTTCACGTTTAGAGGAAGTAGCTTTTAAGTTTACAAGAGCATCTACTAATGCTATATCTTCTGATATTTCAATCTTCGGTAATTCTGAAAAAACCATTTCGATTTCTTCTTTTGAAAGATTGGCTATTTCACCACTAAATAAAGCCTCACTCAATTTGACTGCTTGTTCATAACTTTCCTTGCTATGAATCATTATTGTCATTTCTTTAGCAAGTGCCTTTTGAGCCACTCTTAAATGTGGTTCTTGATTAAAAGATTCTTCTATTTTTTCAATCTCTTCTTTTGAAAGAAAAGTAAATTGTTTCAATTCCCGTATTACATCGTTATCAGGAGTATTAATCCAAAACTGATAAAAAGCATACGGTGTTGTTTTTTTAGCATCAAGCCATATTGCACCACCTTCAGTTTTACCAAATTTTGTTCCATCGCTTTTTGTAAATAGTGGTACTGTTACCCCATAGGCCTCAGCATCAGCACCATGAATTTTTCTAATTAATTCAAGGCCTGATGTAATATTTCCCCATTGATCTTGCCCACCAATCTGCAATGTACATCCTTCTTGAACAAATAAATGTTCAAAATCTAACGCTTGTAAAATCTGATAGGAAAATTCTGTATACGATATCCCACTATCAAGTCTTGATTTAACCGTATCTTTATTTATCATATAATTTACATTAAAAAATTTACCATAATTTCTTAAAAAAGTCAAGATATCAATATTATAAGTCCAATCATAATTATTTACCATTTTACATTTAAATAATCTTTCAACTTGTTGATATAAACCATTTGCATTGTGATTCAACTGTTCTTTGGTTAACAATTTTCTTTCAGCATTTGGTTTAGGATCACCAATTGAACCTGTTGCTCCACCAATTAAAAAAATGGGTTGATGTCCATATTTCTCTAAACGCTTAGCAAAAATAAAGACTAATAAATGACCAACATGTAAACTATCCCCAGTTGGATCAGTTCCAAGATAAAAGGTTAACTTCTCATTATTAATTTTATCTATAATTTTTTCATCAGTAATATTGTGAATTAATCCACGCCATTTTAATTCTTCAAATAAATTCATTGTATTCTTTCTCCTTTTATAATAATAAAAAATCGTCCTTAAAAATATTTAAGGACGAAACAATTTAGTTCCGCGGTACCACCTTAATTCAAAAGTAACCAAGCATTACTATTTGCACTTTGGAAAACTATAATCAAAATCACTTTTGATATCCGATATAATTCAATTTCTTATTTGCTAAACTTTTCACCACCCAGCCTAGTCTCTAAATTTTTCCTTTAAGAAATCTACTATTTTGTAGATTGACGCCAAACAATACTATAATCTACATTCTTATTTATTTCAATTTTCTCTTCTTCTAACAAATCTTCGTTTTTGTCATCATTATGTTTAAAATCATTATAATATTCTTCCTCTAACTCTGCTTCATGCATCAAATCAGTAAGTAAATCCATTGCAACTTCCCCAATTTCATAAATTGGTGTATTAATACAAGTTAGAGTTGGTCTTGATAATTCTGCATATTTAGTATTTTGAAACCCAATTACTTGTAATTGATCAGGAATGGAAATATGCAATTGTCTTGCTACATTAATAAAAGATACTGCCATTGAATCTCTCACAACAATGGCTACATCTGGATACTCATCTTTGAGAATCTCTTCGTATGCCTTTTCATTTAAATAAGTTTTACCTGAAACATTGATAATGCGTGGTTCTAAACCTGCCTCTTTCATTGCCATTTCATAGCCTTGAACCTTCAAATCATTAACAGCATATTTCTTAATAGTGGAAATAATCCATATCGTTTTATTTCCTCTTTCTATCATCTCTTTAGTCATTTCATACGCAGCTTTTTTATAATCAATTGCTACCGATGGAATTTCAGGATCACTACATACTGTATTGGTTAAAACAACACTTACACTAGATTCCTTAATGATTTCTAAATACTCATCAGCAATTTCATCGTTAATATATAAAATACCGTCTACTCCAGAAGACATAACTGTACGCCAAAGTTCTTGTTCTTCACTAACCGGATTTTCACTATTACTACTATTATTTACAAACAATCTAATCAAATATCCTCTTCTAATCGCTGTAGCTGCAATTCCATCCACCATTCCCGCAATTGAACTACGCGTAAGTTCAGGTACAACCACAGCAACCGTTGTAGATTTTGAACTGGCTAATCCTTTGGCATTTAAATTAGGTTTATATCCTAGTTCTTTGATTATCCTTTCAATTTTTTCACGAGTAGCAGGTTTTACTTTTTCCGGATGATTGAGGACTCTTGAAACCGTAGCTAAAGACACACCAGCTGCCCCAGCAACATCATAAATCTTATTAGGACTTGTGCGTTTATCACCTTTCATAGTCTTACCTCATTTCATATTTCATACAAATATTATATCACAATTGGATTGAAATATCAAGATATTTTGCAAATTTTTATGAAAATTTATTAGATATTTTCATATGTTAATTTTTGAATCAAACGATTTGTAACACCAGCTCCTAAGAAAACCCATACATCATCTAATTTACCTATACATTTTAAACATTCATCATCATATCGATAAAAACGATGAAAGAATTTATCAATCTTTTTTTGTAAGCTATAATTTTTGTTTTCCCTTTTGGAAGTAAAAACATCTAAAATATAAACTTTATCAAATTTTTTTAAAACTTTAATAAAATCTTTTTTAAAATGAAGCGTTCTTTCATATGTGTGTGGTTGAAAAATTACATTAATTTTCTTTGTAGGATACATCAGTCTTAAAGTTTCACATAAAGATTTAATTTCTGTTGGATGATGAGCATAATCATCAATAACTACACTATTTTTAAATTGACAGGTTGAAAGTCTTCGTTTAGGTAACTTTCCTTCCTCACTTAAAAAAGGCTTTTTTTTCAATAAAATTGCTGCCATATAACTAGAAACATAATTATAAATCATATGACGCCCTAAATAAGGCACTTTTAAATACATATTGTTTTGATATTTCACTTGAATATAATATCCCCTTGTAGTAGTACTTAGGATTTTAATTTGAACATCATTGTTTTTATTAAAGCCATAGGTCAATTTATTTATATGTTTGATTTTTTTACCCCATTTATCATCACCATTTACTAAAACCATTTGAGATTGATTTGCTAATTTTTGAAAAGATGTAAATAATTGTTTTTCATTTTTATAAAAATCCGTATGATCTAACTCAATATTAGTAATTAACAATTCTGGATGATAACTTAAAAAATGCTCCTTATATTCACAGGCTTCTAAAACCAATAAATCTGTATCAAAACTTCCACCCTCACCATCACCAATAATATAATTACATTCTTTTTTCAAAAAATCAACAAGTAAAAAAGATGTTGTCGTTTTGCCATGTGTACCTGAACACGCAATAATTTTTTTATTTAATTTTTGGCCAATAAATTCATGATAATATAAATAATCATTCTTTTGATTTATTATTTCATCTACTTCTATATTGCTTTTATTAAAAGCATTCCCAATGATATAAAAATAATCCTTTGTAATATTGGAACGATTAAATGACTTGATTTCAATTTCTTGTTCTTTTAAAGTATCTTCAGTAAAATAATATTCATCTACATCGCTTCCAACCACTTCGTTTCCTTCTTCTTTCAACAATTTTGCAAGACTTGACATCCCTGTCCCCTTAATACCAACTAAATAATATTTATTAATGCTTTGCATTTTATCACCTACTTTAATCTATGACAATAGTCTACAATTGGTGATATTTTCTTTTTTATCATGATTTAATCATTTAATTATCTATTGTTAATAGCATCAATTGGTCTTTTATTTGCAATAAAATAAACAGGAACAAAACTAGATACGAATGCAACCAAAATTGATATACCAAAAACTAATATGATTTGTAAAATTCCCGGATTTAAAATAGTAATTAATAAATTATAATTTTTTCTTAAAGTTGTATTAATGCAAAAAACAACAATAAATAAGGAAATATTAGCTAAAATAGCATTAATAATTGCAATAATCAAACTTTCACTAAAGAATATCTTAAACACATCTTTACTTCTCGCTCCTACTGCTCTTAAAATTCCAATTTCTCTTTTTTTATAATTAATTGAAATTGTTATAAAATTTAATAGTAAAAGTGAAGCAAAAATGGCAAAACCAAGCCCAACATACAAAAAGATTTTTGAACAAACCTCAAAAATAGAATTAATTTCTGTCAATGTCTTAACAACTTCATTATTTAAACTGAAAACACTTTCTCCTACTTTTGTAACAGGCTGAAAATGATATTCAACAAGTTTTTTAATTTCCTTATCCGATGTTGGCATTTTGGCAAAAACATATTTATATATACCATCATCAACATTTATATAATTATCAAATAGTTCATCATCATGAATAATAACAGCCTCTGCATTATCCGTAATACCTACAATTTGATAGATTGTATTATAATAATTACGATCACTATAATAGGCAATATTAATAAATAATTGATCGGAATACTCCTTCATCTTTTTATTATAAAAAGTTATTCTTTCTTCTTTTTCAAAATTGAAATTTTGCAAAAGTTCATCCATAATTTGATATATTTTATCTATATCTTCACTAGATGAAGCATAAAAACTATCTTGATATACTTTAAAAATATAAAGGATTTGTTGGTTTTCTAAAGAATCAATATGATAATCGTTTTTAAAAGAATCCGATATTGTTAATTGTTTATCATTAAATAATTTAACAATTTCTTGTTTGTGCATAAAATATAAATAATACATAACATCATTAAATGCAGGCATTTGTATCACTTTTTGATATTGTTCATCATTTTCATTTAAATTAACAGTATTAAAGAAATCAATCATTTCAACAAATGAATATGGCAATAAAATTTCTTTATCATTTATATCATTTTCTTTACCATTCATAATTTTATTATAAGTGAAATATTGATTATTCCATTCTATTTCTAACATATCATGATTATTGGAATACATTTTATTCAAAGAATCAATCATAGTATCCTTTACAAAGAAAAGTAAATGCGGACCATTTTCTAAATAAGAATTGAATAATTGCATTTTCATGTAATCAGCAATTGAATCGCCTTTTAAATCTTGATATTCACTAATATCTGCTTTGGTATCTATCACGCCAACAATTTTCATTTTTAATCCAAAAATTGAAATTTCTAAATGAAGAGCACTATCTAAATTCTCTTGTTCTACACCATTATAATCTCTAATACCATATTCTTTTATAACATCCATCGGATCTATACCATTGCCTAACGATTTACTCATTTTTCTTCCTATTTTATCTCTGATCAAGCCATGAATCAAACAATCTTTAAATGGTCTTTTATCGGTAAAATGTAATCCTTGAAAAGTCATTCTATTAACCCAAAACGGAATAATATCATACGCTGTCACTAAACAATCATTAGGATAATAACGGTTTAACAATTCACTATCATTAGGCCACCCTAAAGTACTAAATGGCCATAAAGCACTTGAAAACCAAGTATCCAAAACATCGCTATCTTGAATCCAATCATCACCAGGTGCCTCATATCCAACATATATTTCATCACCTTTATACCAAGCTGGAATTTGATGGCCCCACCATAACTGTCGTGAAATGCACCAGTCATAAGTTATTTCCATCCAGTGATTCATAATCTTTTCATATCTCGCTGGTATAAAATTAACTTTAGTCTTTTTATTTTTCTGGTTTTCTAAAACTCGATCAGCTAAAGGACGCATTTTAACAAACCATTGCTTAGATAAATATGGTTCAACCATAACGTCAGTTCTTTCAGAATGACCAACGGCATGAGTTATTTCTTCAACTTTAATTAATAAGTCTTCTTTCTTTAAATATTCGACTAATTGTTTACGACACTCAAAGCGATCTAATCCATTATATTTAAAAGCATTTTCATTCATTGTTCCATTAGGATTGATGACAATTATTCTTTCTAAATTATGTCTATTCCCAACTTCAAAGTCATTAGGATCATGGGCAGGAGTTATTTTAACAACACCAGTCCCAAACTCTGGATCAGCATGATTATCAGCAACAATCGGAATTTTCTTATTAGCAACTGGTAAGATAACATTTTTACCGATATATTTTTGATATCTTTTATCATTAGGATTAACAGCTACAGCTGTATCACCAAATAATGTTTCTGGTCTAGTTGTAGCAACTTCTAAATATTCATCACTATTTTCAATATAATATTTAATATGGTAAAAAGCTCCTGGTACATCTTTATAAATAACTTCTTCATTTGATAATGCAGTCATTGCTTTTGGATCCCAATTAATGATCCGTTCTCCACGATAAATTAAACCTTCATTGTATAAATCAATAAAGACCTTTTTAACCGCATAAGATAAACCCTCATCTAAAGTAAATCTTTCTTTAGTATAATCTAATGATAAACCTAATTTAGCCCATTGTTCATGAATATTATTAGCGTAATCTTCCTTCCATTGCCAAGCATATTTAAGCCATTCTTCACGCTTCAAACTACGAGGATCGATTCCTAAATCTCTTAGTTTAGCGTCGACTTTAGCTTGTGTAGCAATTCCAGCATGATCCATTCCTGGCAACCATAGCGTATCATATCCTTGCATTCTTTTATAACGGATAATAATATCTTGTAATGTTGTATCCCAAGCATGACCCAAGTGTAATTTACCTGTAACATTAGGTGGTGGGATAACAATACAATAAGGTTTTTTGGTTAAATCACCACTAGTAAAATAACCTTTCTCTTTCCAATTTTCATATTTGTTTTTCTCAACCTCTAAATGATTATATTTAGTATCTAACATAAAATCCCTCCTAAATTAAAAAATCACATCCTCATAAGGACGTGATTATTACGTGGTACCACCTTAATTTATAGACAAAGTCTACCTTAAAAGACTATAACGCGTCACCTTTCGCTCCGAAGACTACTTCATTAAAGATTATTAAATGTTTTCACCAACCACATTCTCTCTTCAA